>Ga0206129_10002706_pt1 | contig 21463 bp, 18 predicted proteins | sample Helgoland_Spring_8_FD_148616 | JGI IMG/M metagenome (GOLD analysis project Ga0206129, IMG submission 148616) | Pelagic subsurface seawater microbial communities from Kabeltonne, Helgoland, North Sea - Helgoland_Spring_Bloom_20160502_2 | ecosystem: Environmental > Aquatic > Marine > Epipelagic ...
TTGAACGTGCTGAGAAGAACACCAAGGCGAAGGCGGAGCGAGTTAAGAGAAAAAATGCGCCTGTTATCGAAGAGACTGCTCCAGCAGCTGAAGAAAAAGCAGAAGATGCACCAGCTGAAGCGAGCCCTGAAGCAGAGGTTAAGGAAGAAACAAAATCCGAAGTTGCTCCTGAACCTAAAAAAGAAGAGCCTGCTGCTCCAGATGCAAATGCCGAAGGAGAAACCAAAGCTGAAGCACCAAAGGAGGAGCCCAAGGACCAACCGAAAGAGGAATCTAAGGAAGATAAGGAGTCGGAGGCATAAATATTCTTTCGCCTTTTTCTCCCTTATTATGTTTTTAATTGGTGCCCATGATTCGTATGATGAGCCCAGCTTTGCGTTTCGACGTCCTTTCGCTTTTTCCTAAATCTGTTGATGGGTTTGCGGAAGAAAGTATTTTAGGAAAAGCAGTTGCCCAAGGCTTAATTGAGATAAACTCCCTTGACCTTCGCCGATGGGCTGAAGGAAAGCACCGCGAAACAGACGACCGACCATTTGGTGGTGGGGCTGGTATGGTTCTTAAACCTCAACCGATTTTCGACGCAATTGAGGATATCTCTACGGATCGTACCCAAGTCATTTATGCCACGCCAGACGGGGAGCCTTTTACTTCCGAATTGGCCAAGGAATTATCTCACGAGTCTCATATTGTTTTTCTGAGTGGTCACTATGAAGGTATAGACCAACGAGTCAGGGATCATGTAGTTCACCGTGAGATAAGCATAGGAGACTATGTAATTACCAACGGAACCCTTGCTTCCGCCGTTATGATCGATGCGATTTCTCGCCACATTCCCGGTGTTTTGGGCGACCCTGAATCGTTGGAAAATGAATCCTTTGAATCCAATCAACTTTCTCACCCTCAATACACTCGGCCCCATGACTTTCGAGGGATGAAAGTACCTCAGGTTCTACTTTCCGGTAACCATGAAGAAATTTCCAAATGGCGGGAAAATGAACGTCTCGTTAAAACGGAGCGGATCCGACCAGATTTATTGAATGCTAATACACAAAGTTAACAAAGAAGAATTATGAACAACCAATTACTCGACGAAGTTACTAAAGAATATCTTAAAGATCGTGAACCTTTTAAGGTCGGAGATGGTGTAAATGTACATGTTCGAGTACGCGAAGGTGAGAAAGAAAGAATCCAAATTTTCAAAGGTATCGTGATCGCCCGCAAAGGTTCTGGCGTTCATGAAACTTTTACCGTCCGCCGAATTGCTTCGGGTGTTGGTGTTGAAAGAGTTTTTCCTGTCCATTCCCCGCTCGTTGATAAGGTGGAAATTGACCGAGAAAGTATTACCATGAGATCTCGTCTTTACTACTTGCGCGACCGAATCGGTAAAGAAGCGATCAAGGTGAAAGAAAAACGCTTATACGAAGCTAAAAGAAAAGGGAAGTAACCTACACCTCCCTCGTATGTGGGGGGGGGGCACTTAACTGGTTCGTAGCAGATTGAGCCGTTGTGGGGAAAGAAACTCATCAAGTAGTTTTTTCCCTTGGGCATATTCTAGTTTATCGCTTTGAGCATCCAAAACTTCCCTGTAAATGGCATGGAGCTTTCTTCCATACTCTAGGGGAGAAAACTGCTTCTCCACTGCTGCTTTATTACTTTCAATGGCGTTTACACTCGGTATATTTAGGGTAAGTTGTTCTCGTATTTGATCTAACAAAACCGGAGATTTTTGGAGCTTCCCCAGGATTTGCCTTTGCAGTTCTTCATTCAGTCTGCCAAAATCAACTTTTCCTTTATGTACAAATGAATGGTAAGCTTGTTCAACACTGTCAGCTGGCAAGGGGATGCCGTAACTCGTGTAAAACTCCTGGAGTGCAAGTCGGATTGCTTCTTGTAGCTTGCCTGGCTCATCTAGTAGATCCACATTTACATCGCACCTTTCATAGAGGTTTTTAAGGTCAATACCAAGGTTTGTAAAGTCAGAGGTGATTTCTGGCAGGTTGCGGCCACAAAGTCCTTTTCGGTATGTCCATGGTTCAAGGAAGCCAAGACCAAAGCCCTCGGCTACACTCGTTGAGATAATAGCCCTAGCATGGTTTACCATTTGGGGAAAGGACGCAGAACAATTTTCCCCAAGGCCGAAAGTTAGGTTAAGGTTTTGGTTGGCAGCAAAATCTTTCCACTGATTATATTCACTTTCAAAGTTTGGATTGGTTGGACCAAGACTATTGGCAAAATGTTTTTCAGGATGAGCTATTGATAGGAGTGCTAGTTCTCCTAAGTTTTTTCTGCGGACTGCCCGCACAGGATATAAAAATAGATTTTCGGGCAATTCGGGGTGAGTTTCCCCGTCTGCCTGATTACCTCCAAAAGGAATGGCATTAGCTAAAAGGTGAGCTTTGCTGGGCAACCCTGCCAGCATGAGATCCAGAAAGGAAAGGTCACGGTGATTAAGGGCTGCGTAGTGAATTCTTTCTGAACTTGGATAAGTGGAGGCATAGCAATGATTGAGACATGTAAAATTTCCAGGCCTTCCGTCCTCTGCAAAATCATGAGGGTGAAGGAGCATGAAAGCTCCTTTATTTGCCAATAAGCTTATTGCCATTGGTAGCGCTGGGTTTTTGCCAAGCGAGTGGTTATGAATGTGCCAAATATCGGGGTTTGCTCCGAGGCTTTCTCGGGCAGCCGTTTCCATTCTTTCTACGAGAATGCTAGGCGAAATTGCTTCCTCCGGATGAGCATAGTCTAGCCCATCCACTACTTGTATATCTTTTATTAATTTACCGGGATAGGTCCTGCCGCTTAGAACGACAGTCTGAATGGGTAAATCAGCGGACTCCCAGGCCCCCAGTGTGTTCTCAATTACACGCGTTACCCCACCGGGTTGGAGGTGGTAATGAACAATTGCAACTTTCATCCGAGGTGAGCGTTGCTTATTTCGCTTTACTTGTTGCGGTTTAAGTACCCATTAATCTCAATCATTGGCGGCCTTTCTTCTTCTATCACCTCTTGGGCAATTTGATTGTAGATCCCATCTTCAACTTCAAACCTGCGGTAAAAAGTTTCCATATCGGGTATTTGGTCAATTTTTCCCTGAGCATGAAGTCGGTTGAAAAAAGTTTGGAGAATACCAAAACTCATTTTACCCAATGCATTGGTGGTCTGATTCCGGTGAACTCTTCGGTCAAGGTCAGTTTGAGCAAAAGCCTCCAAACCGAATGTATCATAGAGATCAAGCAGGTGAGAAGTCTCGACACCATAACCAATGGGAAAGGGTATCTTTTCCAGCACTTCTCTACGAGCTGCATATTCACCTGATAAGGGCTGGACCACATTTGTAAGTTCTGGATAAAAGAGAGAGAACAGCGGGCGAATTAAAATTTCTGTCACCCTGCCACCACCGCTTGATCGTAACCCGGACGAATAATTGAGAGGACGGTCATAAAATGCTTTTACGTAATGAACTTCGTCTCTTCGTATAAGGGGGGCAACCAAGCCGTAAACAAAGCGGGGATGAATATTTGAAATATCGGCATCCACATAACAAATAATATCACCTTTAAGTTGATGTATGGCTTTCCACAGGTTTTCTCCTTTTCCGCGTTTATCGCCAACTTCAGGTAAAATATCAGAAGCTAGGTAGACATCGGCCCCAAAATTACTCGCGACTTCCAGGGTCTTGTCTGTTGAGCCAGAGTCGATCACTGCAAATTCGTCAATAAGTGGATATCGTTCCATCAATTCCGAACGAAGGATTAACACTTCCTTTCCAATGGTTTTTTCTTCGTTTAGTGTCGGAATACAAAGAGAGATTTTTAGCCCTTTCTTTTCTTTTTCCTCCACTAGTTTTAAGATATCCCAAAACTCACCGTGATGAAAAGTGTTGTTATCTAGCCATTTTTGATTGTTTCCAGTCATGATTCACAAAGTCCTAGGTCAATTGCGCGTAGCAATGTGATCATTTGAGCCATACCAGAATAAAGGGGCTCAAGTTTTATGGTTTCATTCGCTTCCCGCACATTTTCCGCAGAGGTAAGGCCCAAAGTAACACCCGGGTGACCGGCTAAGATAATCGAATTTAAATCCCCCGTACTTGGGTCGACCGCTGGGGTGACACCGGCCTCGCTCATTATACTTCGAGTCGTCTTCACGAGAGGGTGGGTAAATGGGATGCCGCAGTTTTTTCTTTTAGCGACCACTTCCATCTCTACCTGAATCCCAGTTTCCATCGAGTACTGTTCACATAATTCATTTACCTGGGTTTCCATTTCGTCAACAACTTCATCGCCTTCACTGGATATCTCAAAACTCAAACTTCCACTTCGTGGAGAGGTATTAAAACTCGAACCAGAATGCATTGCTCCAAATACCATTTTTGTTTTTGGCTCTTTGGGCACAGGGATCTCCATGACCTGACTGACAAAGCGGGTGAGGTGAGAAATAGCACCCGCAGCACCGAAGCGATTCCAGTCATAATTACCGGGTAATTTCAGACTTATCTGCCCTCGTAATGCCCCAAGTCCGGAGTAACTGAGTCTGCCTTGCTCTGCACCTTCGACACAGATACCAGCTCGGATTGGTCGTTGTTTGGTTTCAAGGAACCCGCGAGAACCCTCCAGGTTTGCAACCCCAAGACTTTTGGTGTTTATCAATAATAACAGATCATCTTTGAAATGTATTCCAAGCTTATCGAGTAAATTGGGAAGACCGACAACCGCTGCCATTCCAATGGCATTATCTGCAATGCCAGGGCCGGTAATATAATCCGATCCAACATTCAGCACATGGCGCACATCTGACCCAAATACAGAATCTGCATGGGCCATTACGAGGACAGAGGCGGAACCTTCAGTCCCTGGAAGAATTCCTGATGCATTCCCCAAATCATCAATTTCTGGGTCATCGAGCCCATTTTCACGAAAGCGGTCGAGTGCAAGCCGTACTCGATCCTCTTCGCCAAAGGTTGGAGATGGTATTTCTCCCAACAAAACCGCATCGGTTAAGTAAGTTTCTCGATTTTCCCGTAAACCTTCAATCAGCGAGGGAATATCTTTTAGTAAAGATTCTAAGGCCGCATCCTTAGTCATTGTTTCAATAGTCATTACCTCCGAACTACGAAAATCCTGAGCAACATGCCACGTTAAACTTTTAAATCTTTTTTTATTGGTTGAAAAAAGGGCTCGTATCCTGCATCACCCAAAAGAGAAAGAAAACTTCTTCCTCTTACTAAAATGTCAAAGAATATTGGATTTATCTCAACTCGTTTCGCCGGACAAGACGGCGTATCCCTAGAAAGTGCTAAATGGGCAGAAGTTCTGTGGGAGGATCGTCATGTCAGTTATTGGTATAGTGGGGAAAGTGATCGAGATCCGGATATCAGCTTTGTGGTACCTGAGGCTTATTTTGGTTTTTCTGAAAACCAATGGATTAATGACAGAATTTGGGGTGCAGGCCAACGAGACCGTTTTGTTAGCGAGCGAATCCGTGCCTTGGTGGATTATCTAAAAAGTAGTCTTTATCGCTTCGTGGATAAATTTAGTATTGATATTCTTATCCCTCAAAATTGTCTCGCTATCCCCATGCATCTGCCTTTGGGGATTGCGGTCACGGAATTTCTCTCGGAGACTGGTATTCCTGCTATTGCTCATCACCATGACTTTTTCTGGGAGCGAACTCGATTTTCAGTAAATTCGGTACCCGAATATCTCGATATGGCTTTTCCGCCAAAACTTCCCAATATGAGGGATGTAGTTATCAATCAAGAGGCACAGGAGCAACTCGCTCTGCGTAAAGGTTCGTCTTCTTTGGTCATTCCAAATGTTTTTGATTTTGATAATCCACCAGATCAGGCAGATAGCTATGCGGCAGATGTTCGGTCTGAACTTGGGCTCGCTGAAGATGACTTTTTTATTCTTCAGCCAACACGGGTTGTTCCCCGTAAAGGAATTGAGCAGGCCATCAAACTGGTGAGCTTATTGAAAGATCCAAAGTGCAAATTGGTTATTTCCCATGAAGCGGGAGATGAAGGGTACGAATACCTTGGGATGCTTGAGCAATTAGCCAAGGAAGAAAAAGTTGATATGAGAGTCGTAGCCCACCGGGTCGGGGAAGTTCGACAGCGTGATTCTGAAGGCAGGAAGATTTACACCCTTTGGGACCTTTACCACCATGCAGATTTTGTGACCTACCCAAGTACCTATGAAGGATTTGGTAACGCTCTACTGGAAGCTATTTATTTTCGTAAGCCAGTTCTCATAAATAGGTATTCTATTTTCGTTCGTGACATTGAGCCAAAAGGCTTTCGCCTGCTGACAATGGATGGCTTTGTGACGCCAAGCATTGCCAAGCGGGTGGAACAAATTTTGCATGATTCCAAATTACGGCAAGAAATTGTGAATCATAACTATGAAGTGGCCCGCCAATTTTACTCTTATTCCACCGTTCGGGGAAACCTTCGGGCGTTTATTGCAAGTCTTACCGGATATTGATTTATGCACACATCTTCTAATAATTCTGCGATTAAGCACATTTCCAGTGCCAAGTTAAAAACCATTCGCCGGCGCCTGTCTGGGCTTTATGGAGTGGAGCAAGCGGATGCTCTTCTGGAACGTTTTTATCTGATGATTGGGCGGTATGGCATTGGAGTGCAAGCTAACCGAAAAACTCAGGAACTCACCCAGCGGGACACGATGTTGATTACATACGCCGACATGGTTTCAAAGGAGGGAGAGCAACCTCTTTCCACTTTACGGGAATTTTGTACAGCTCGCCTGAAAGGGGCTTTTTCAACGGTGCACATTTTGCCATTTTATCCCTGGACATCAGATGACGGGTTTTCGGTGGTTGATTATCGAAAAGTGGACCAAAGATATGGTTCGTGGGAAGATGTTTCCAAGTTTGCAGAAGAATTTGATCTGATGTTTGACCTTGTTTTGAATCATTGCTCATCTAAGAGTCCGTGGTTTAAGGAATGGGTTTCCGGAGTAGAACCTGGACGCAATTACATCATGGAAGGAGACAAAAAAGCGGATTTGTCTACGGTTGTACGTCCCCGTGCTACCCCCTTACTCACCCCATACCAAACCCGTGGAGGAGCCCGGTTGGTTTGGACCACCTTCAGTGCGGATCAGGTAGATTTGGACTGGACCAGCCCAGACTTGCTCTTTGAATTTTTGGATATCATTTTATATTACATCTCCATAGGGTGCCGGATTCTTCGTTTGGATGCCGTCGCTTTTTTATGGAAAAAAATAGGCACCAATTGTTTACACCTACCAGAAACTCATCAGGTTATTAAACTGATACGAAATTTCTTAGAAGTTGTAGCACCGGAAGTGGTCATTCTTACCGAGACTAATGTGCCTCATGAGGAAAATATTTCCTATTTTGGAAAAGGGGATGAAGCCCACGCCGTTTATCAATTTTCACTTCCTCCACTTTTACTCCACGGTCTTCTTCGGGGCACGGCATCCAAGCTCACGAACTGGGCCGCCAATCTGGCTCCACCTCCTAAAGGGTGTCATTTTTTAAACTTCACAGCCAGTCATGACGGAATAGGAATGCGTCCCCTGGAAGGGATTTTGCCACAAGACGAAATCCTTGATCTGGCTGAAGAAATCAGAAACAAAGGGGGCTTTGTTTCGATGAGGAAGATGGAAGATGGTTCAGAAAGTCCTTATGAATTAAATTCAACTTATCTATCTGCTTTGGCCGATCCTGAAAATGAAAAGCTTGGCCAAGCCCGCTTTCTTTGCTCACAAGCCGTTGCCCTCTCAATGAAGGGTATACCTGCCGTTTATTTCCATTCATTGAGTGGAACGCCCAATAACTTAGCAGGTGTAAAAGAGACAGGGCAAAACCGTACAATTAATCGAAAAAAATGGGATTTGGCTGAGTTGGAAGATTTATTAGATGATGAGAAATCTCTGTCTGCTGATATTTTTGCTTGGTATACTCGTACTTTGCGATGCCGTGCTTCATGCCCTGCCTTTCATCCTGATGCTCCCCAAAAAGTTTTGGATTTAGGCTCATCTGTTTTTGCCTTGGAAAGAAAGTCGGTGGATGGAACACTCACCGTACTATGTCTTTTTAATTTTACCCCGCAAGACCTGAAGCTTCAATCCATGGAAAGTTTACATTTGAATTTCCCGGATGGTAAAGCCCGAGATTTAATTGGTGGCGGTGAAGTTGAATGGGGAGACGGTTGCCTGTCATTGCGCCCTTTTCAAGCTCTTTGGTTGTCGAGCAATTGAACCTCCTTCTTCTCGATCAACAGGTATCCCGCCTGCACCTTGATAAAAAAGATCCAAGGTCTAGGCACCTGGAGGATGTTTTAAAAGTAAAACCAGGAGATTGTATTGATTTAGCAGTGCAAGATGGGCCTAAAGGAAAGGGGCGGGTTTCTGATGCAAAAGATGGAAGTTTTACATTGGAAATTGAATGGCTTCCTCTTCACGAACCTGACTGCTATCCCATTTCTTTAGTCCTTGGTCTGGCCCGCCCCCAAACTTGTCGTAAGGTCTTGGATCAGGCAGCATCGTTAGGAGTCCGTTCTTTTTCTTTTTTTGGAGCCGATAAAGGAGAAGCTTCTTATGGCCAAAGTACTCTATGGACGAGTGATGAGTGGAAAAAGAAGATTGAAGGCGGCGTAGCCCAAGCCTTTGCCAGTTCGATTCCAACTTGTTCACTTTTTACCAATTTGGATGAAGCCCTTGAACAAGAAAAGCCGGGCGGTGGTATTGCTCTCGATAATTATGAGGCTTCCCAACCATTATCAGTTGTGAAGAGAGTGAAGGGAAAAGAATATGTTCTCTGTATCGGACCAGAGCGGGGATGGTCTGACCGGGAAAGAAAATTACTACGAAGATACCACTATGAACTTTTCCATTTAGGGCCTCGCGTTCTTCGAGTAGAGACAGCTGTAGTCGCAGCCCTTGGTCTGATTGCTGGGGCTTATTGGAGTTAGGTAGAGAAGTGAGGGGAGAAAATCCGAAAGCTTGGGGACCCTTTCTTTTCTTTCCCTAATACTTTAATTTTTTCCCATTGCTTAAAATCTGATTTGGCTTCGATGGGGCCTTCATGAATGAGCCATGAATTTTCATGAACAAGGCCATTAGTGTATATAAAATCAAAGATCTTTTCGCCGATTTTGGGAAAGTCCGGGTAGGGAGGATCGAGAAAAATGAAATCGTAGGAATCTTGTTTCTTTTTCAGGAAATCAATTGCATCCCAGCTTGAAAATGAAGCTGCTGAAGTCGAAAGATTTGCACTTTTTTGGACCTGCTCAAAATTATACTTTAAGTCTTTGTATATTTTTCGGTTATTTTCTACAAAATGTACAGATTTAGCTCCCCGGCTCAAAGCTTCCAGTCCATAAGACCCGGATCCAGCAAATAAATCCAAGACTTTGGACTCTTGGATTTTGTGATGAAGAGAAGAAAATAATCGTTCCCTGTTTGCTTCCGTTGCTGGTCTTAGCAGGCTGGACTTAGTTACCCGCAAGGGTATGCCCCGGGCTTTTCCTCCGCTTATGCGCATGAAGAATAAAAATGGATAGAGTTTACTGTCATTCTATTTATTGCATGGCCCGAGAGGGTTTGCCAAGCAAGCCTGTTTTTGTCTTGATGAAAATTGATGGCACGCAAATACAGAGCATTTTTAGATTTCCCTGATTCTTTAAAAGTCGGAGATTTCTTGGAATTAGGAGATGAAGAAAGTATGCATCTTGCCCGGGTACTGCGGATAGAGAAAGGTCATGAAATTGAAATCCTCAATGGGCTTGGCCTGATTGCCCAAGGTAAATGCATTCAAGTTTTTCACCGAGTTGTTAAGGTCGAGGTTTTATCTTTCGAAACCATCCCTGTAGTTTCGCCAAAGGTGCAACTTGGGATTGCTATGCCAAAGGGAGGGAAATGGGATGACTTGCTTCGCCCATTAACCGAGTTAGGGGTTCACCGTATCACTCCTTTGCTTACGGAAAGAACTGAAGTCCGGGCAGGGGTTGATAAATTTGAAGCTAAAAGGAAAAAATGGGCTAGGCAGCTTGCAGAAGGCTGTAAGCAATCGGGTAACCCTTGGCTTCCTTATCTCGACTTACCCGTTCGTTTTAAAGATTTTGTACAAAAGGCAAAGTCAAATAATGAACATATGTGGATGGCTTCATTGAGCCCAAGCACAGAAGAACTTACTTTTTCTCCCGGTCACCAAGGAATTACTTTATTGATCGGTCCCGAGGGTGGATGGACTAAAGAAGAAGAGGAGGGTTTTAAGTCGTTGGGAGGAAAGTTGTTTTCCTTGGGACCATATGCTCTGCGGGTTGAGAATGCTGCTATCAGCGCATTGGCAGTTGCACGCCATGCATATCTTAGTTAAGTAAATAATCATGCCAGAGTTATCAGGAGAACAAAAACTTCGTATCGTTCTGGAATCCATTATTAGAAAGGTTCCAAAAGAAGAACAGTGTAAGAAATATGGAATTTCAGAGGAAGAGTTTTTGGGTTGGCAAGATCAACTAACCAAGAAAGGCGGCCAGATTTTCGAGCCGGGCTTTGGTAGTAATACAGCAAGCCGGCGTCCACAAGTCGTGCAGAAAAAGAGCCCGGTGGCTAAAGTATTCTTAACAATTAGCCTTTTGGCCAATATTGGATTGATCACAATGGCCACAGTCTTTTTCTTGGAAGATGCTAATCAGCCAATCGAGACACAGGTTCTAAGCGAAACGGTTGTACCTTCAGACTCGCCACTCCATTCCGCTCAACCTGATACGAACTTTTCGGCTCTTCAGCCTACTACGCCTGAGGCTGAGCAATCTTTTATTGAACCTTCGAGGGAAATCAATGACTTACTCTCAAGTGGTTCTAATGCAAAGGGGGTGCAGAAAAATGCAGATTTGGAAACTCTTTTGGCCAAGCCGATGGAATTGCCGGTGCCTCAAGTTATTCCTCCCGTGGATTCATTAGTCGATGTTAGTTCTGAAGTCTCATTTTTGGACAAAATTTATGAAGGCAGGCATGTTGTCTACATCCTCGATGTAGGGAATTATGTTCTTCAAGGAGAGGGGGCGGCGGAGAGATTTGAAAAAATGAAAGATGCCGTGCTCTCTTCGATCGTTACCTTGTCGCCCAACTCCTATTTCAATCTGGTGCTCTACTGGAACCTCAGAGAAACCTCCGCTTTGGGTAAAACCATCCTGAAAGCGAATCGGGATAATGTTAAATATGCCATAGACTGGATAACCGGATTGGGTAGCTCACTTGAAGATTTAAAAGATAACCGTAACCAATTTGTGCCCAAGGAGTTATTATATTCCAAGCCTTTACCCGGTGTCGTCGGTCCATGGTTTGGTCTCGGTGTAGGTATAACCTTTGATCCAGATTTAATCTTTATTCTTTCAGGAAATACCCCTGCATTTCCAATGGCTGCCGTTCCCAAATCTCATTTTAATGGTTTGGATTTGAGTCAGCGCTCTTTGCTTAACGGTTCTTCTGAAACGCAGTCTGCTCAACCTGCTTCTCTCTTGAGTGGCCTTACTCGACAAACCGCACGGAAGTGGTTGGTGTCAATGGAACCTCCTGGGTCTTTACCCGAAAATGTCTTTGAAATTGAAAAAATTGCCATACGCCGGCTTGGTTTAAGTGAAGAATTTGCCCAAGCCCAGTCAAGTGTATCGATCCCTTGGGAGAAAGTATTTGAGAATTTTCTGAGTAGTTTAGAGGTGAATTCTCAGATGATTCCTCAGACCAATTTTTTCCTTTGCATGCCACCCCACATTCGTTGGCCAAATGATCTTTTCAACACAGCCAGCGAGTTTGCCGAAAGTTCGAAGGGAGTGTTGATGGAGGATCCAAAATTTCCCTAGTTTTTTTCTTTATCTCATTCCTCTTCCGGTTTTCGCCTCTGCGTAGTAACGAATATATGAATTTCAAAAGAGTTGGGCTCGCACTTTTAACTTTCTTTGCCTGTTTTAGTTTATCCCACGGTCAATTTGGATCTGCGGATTTAGTTTCTCTTTCGATCTCTTCCGAATGTGATGAGATCAAGCCTGGCGATTCCACTTCTCTGATGATTGAAGTCAAGGTGGAGCCAGGTTGGCATGCTTATTGGAAAACTGCGGGTCAGACGGGTTTCCCCACTTCTATTGCTTGGGATTTGCCCGAGGGAATCTCCCTGGGTGCCTTGCAGTTTCCTACGCCAAAGTACTATGAATTTCAAGGACTTGGGAGTTATGTGCACGAAAAGACTTTTTTTTTATTAGCTGAATTACAAGTGATGGAGGAGTGGAATGTTTCCACGCCAGTTTCATTTACGGGTGAATTTTCTACCTTGGTATGTGATGAGGCAAATTGCATCCCTTTTCGCTCAGAACTCCAACTTACTTTACCAATTGGGAAAGTAACCAAAATAAATGGGCAAGCTTCTACAGTTCTTGCTGCAGCCAAATCTAAATTACCGGTATTTTTAGATAAAGAAAGCCTTACTTCTGTTCACGCGAATTCAGACTTTATTGATTTCTCCATTCAGAGTGCTCTTTTCGAAAACCGGGCCCCTCAAGATTTCTATTTTTTTCCTGAGGGAGAATTTTTTGAACATGGAACCCGTCAAAATTTTTCATGGGATGCAAATCTTTCCCGTCTTAGCTTGAGAATGAAGCGAAATGTAGAAGTTGCTCCTCCAAGCCGTTTACAAGGTGTGCTGGTACACCCTGAACTGGAAAGTGGTCTCAAGGTCGATCTAAGTTTAACGCAAGCGATTTATGGGCGTGATATTCCAAATCGAGCCCTTGCCACACCAGAAGGCCAAAGGGTTGATTCAGTGCAGGGATATCGATTACTATGGTTTCTTTTAGCTTTCGTTCTTCTAGCTTTGGCGACATGGGTCTACGGAAAAACAAATCAGCCCCATCATTCTAAGGAGAAGAAGGCAGCTGGGAAAGTGCTTGCGTTCCTTACCTTCCTGCTTGCTGTTTGGACAGGATACCCAAGCAAGGAAACCACCCTGACTGGGCTTCAATGGCAAGTATGGTCACCAGAACTGGAAAGTAGATTGCGGGAAGAAGGGAAAGCAGTGTATGTCGATTTTACTGCCAAGTGGTGCTTATCTTGCCAGGTAAATAAACGGGTGTTTGTAGCCCAAGACGTAATCAGCGTTTTTAAAGAGAAGGACATTATTCCCCTGCAAGCAGATTGGACGAAGCGTGGGTCGACTATCCTTACTGCCTTAAAGGCATACGGACGGGAAGGGGTACCCTTAAATATTTATTACCCTCCATCAAAAGAGGGTATTCCACTTCCAGAAATACTCAGTCAACAAATTGTTCTTGAGGTGATTGATTCAGAAGAATCTTATCTTGTATCCGAAGCCAATGGTTTTTGGGCAATTCTTGGCTTTGCTCTGCTTGGAGGGATGATCCTTAATCTTATGCCCTGTGTCTTTCCCGTGATTGGTCTTAAGATCATGTCTTTTGTCAAGCAAGCTGGTGAAGATGGACAAAGGGTTAAGCGTCACGGCATGATTTTTACCTTGGGGGTGTTGTTGTCCTTTTGGGCTTTGCTTGGGGTCCTTCTTTTTTTGCGTGAAAGCCTCGAAGCCGAGCTGGGCTGGGGCTTTCAATTACAGGAGCCTCTTTTTGTTTTTGCCCTCGCGGTTTTCTTATTCATTTTTGCCCTTAGCTTAAGCGGTGTGCTTGATATCGGTATGTCCTTGACTGGGATCGGGGCAAAAGTTTCCCGTTCCGATGGCTACACCGGCTCTTTTTTCTCAGGTGTGCTTGCAACCCTTGTGGCCACTCCCTGCATGGCTCCATTTCTTGGCGCTGCGGTGGGAGCTGCGCTTACGATGGACTGGGTAGGGGCTTACTTAGTCTTTAGTTTCATTGCCATTGGCTTGGCTCTTCCATATCTGGTCTTATCTTTCTTTCCCTCTTGGATTTCAAGGTTGCCGAAACCTGGAGAGTGGATGGATACCTTTAAGCAGTTTATGGCCTTCCCTCTTTATGCCACGGTTGCGTGGTTGCTCTGGACACTACAAAGCCTCCTGTAAATGGGAGGCTTTGTGATAAAAAACTTAGGTATCTGAACTTCGAATCTACAAGGCTTCCTCGCCTTGTTCGCCCGTCCGGATTCGTACAGCTTGTTCAACCGGAATCACGAAAATTTTACCGTCTCCGATCTTTTCGGTTCGGGCGGCTTTGGCAATGGTATCGATAACTTTTTCAGCCAGGTCATCTGGAACCGCAACTTCGACTACAACTTTGGGAAGGAAGTCGATGGTATATTCACTACCCCGATAAATCTCAGTATGCCCTTTTTGCCTACCAAAGCCTTTGGCTTCGATAACAGTCATTCCTTCGATTCCAATCTCGGACAAAGCGTCCTTCACATCTTCAAGTTTAAAAGGTTTAATAATTGATTTTATTAATTTCATATCTTCTACAAATCTAAATTTTGGGATTAATTTAAGGTGTAACCATTCTCTCCATGTTGGGATTGGTCAAGCCCCATTGTTTCCTCTTCATCAGAAACGCGGATACCTCCAAGAAGGCCGGAAATGACTTTTACGATTATAAAAGTAGCGGCTACAGATAGGACGATAGCAGCAAGGCATCCCTGCGCTTGAATTGCAAATTGCTCTTTAGGCGAGTCTAGGTTGATACCTAATCCACCAAACAACTCACTGTATCCAAAATAAGCGACCATTAATGTTCCAAGTATACCACCCACACCGTGCACTGCAGCAACATCCAGAGAATCATCGATACCAAGTTTGTCCTTGATGAAACCGCATGCAAAGTAGCAAACAATCGCAGCACATGCTCCGATGACAATGGCCCCAAGGGGACCAACGCTTCCCGAAGCAGGGGTGATGGTCGCAAGACCGGCAATGGTACCTGTCACAATACCCACGAGTCCAGGTTTACCTGTTTTCTTCCATTCAATAAACATCCAAACCAAGCTTGCAGTTGCCGCTGATAAATGAGTCACCAACATGGCCATACCTGCACTTTTATCGGCAGCGGCCGCACTTCCAGCATTAAAGCCGAACCAGCCAACCCAAAGCATAGAAGCTCCAATCATAACCATTCCGGGGTTATGGGGAGGGCGCAAACTTCTGGGGAACCCATGCCTGCGACCCAGCATCCATGCAATGGTAAGGGCAGAAGCGCCAGCTGTGGCGTGGACAACAATACCGCCAGCAAAGTCAATAACCCCAGCTTGGGCAAGCCAGCCACCGCCCCATACCCAGTAACAAACTGGAAAATACACAGCGATCAACCAAAGCGTGCTAAAAAGAATCACCGCAGAAAATTTGATTCTTTCCACAAATGCACCAACGATCAACCCGGGGGTAATTATAGCAAAAGTCATTTGAAACATAATCCATACAGACTCAGGGAAATCTCCGTTTAAACTATCGATACTTAATCCTTTGAGAAAAAAGGCATCTGTACCGCCAATCCAACCTTCCTCATTTCCAGGTGTGAGGGAAAGGCTGTATCCAATGGCCACCCATAAAAGAGAGGCAATGCAGGCGATCGTTACGCAATGCATGAGTACAGAAAGCACATTTTTCGACTGAACAAGTCCACCATAGAAAAGGGCCAGGCCTGGGAGGGTCATAAACAGGACCAACGCGGTTGCCGTGATCATCCATGCGGTGTTGCCTGAATCCAAAGTGGCAACCTCTTCTTCAGTGGTAACCGTAGATTGGACGGGCTGAGTTTGTGGTTTTTCATTTGCAGCTTCAACCAAAACAGAGCTTTTCGTGGTATCTACATTATCTTGGGCTATGCCGTTTGAGCTTCCAAATTGAAAGCATAGGCAAGCGATGAGGAGTGAAAGACTATTTTTTATTTTCATGGGCTGGATTTATTGTTTGTTTAAAATATGAGCACATTCTCCAAGTTTTTCTGCAGGAAACCTGCAAATGCTTATAAAATGCACAATTTAATAAGTATGCAGGAATTAAGCCATGAATAGTATTCATTATTAAAATGAACAAAAATCATTCAAATAAGTTTCTGTTTGGGTAAGGTACAAGAGACAAAAAAAGGGCCCGATTCAAATGAATCGGGCCCTCGTTGAATGTAAAACTAAATAAGTTTACTTACAGAGCCTCTTCTCCTTTTTCACCAGTTCGGATTCGAACGGTTTCTTCGATAGGCAGGATGAAAATCTTCCCATCTCCAATTTTTCCAGTTTGAGACGCCCCCACGATCGCATCTACGACCTTGTCTCTCATGTCGTCAGCGATCGCAATTTCAATTTTTACCTTGGGAAGGAAATCCACGGTGTATTCACTACCTCGGTAGATTTCTGTATGCCCTTTTTGTCTTCCGAAACCTTTGACCTCGGATACCGTCATGCCTTCAACTCCGATTTCGGAGAGGGCATCTTTTACTTCCTCTAATTTGAAGGGCTTGATGATTGCCTTTATTAATTTCATAGTAGTTCTTTCTCTTGTAGTAATTTAAGTCTGAAGTTTTCAGGAATCAAGAACTGTAAGCTTCTTGTCCATGTTCGCTAATATCGAGTCCGCGGTCTTCTTCTTCTTCACTTACACGAACTCCCATAACTGCTTTTAATATGGAGAACACAATGTAGGCAAAGATAAAGGCGAATGCACTCACCAGAAGGGCACCTTTTAACTGGGTGACGAAGTCAAAACCATCCGCAAAGATTGCGGTGGCGACAGTTCCCCAGATGCCACAAACACCATGAACAGAAATCGCACCCACTGGGTCATCAATTTTAGCTTTGTCTAAGTAGATGATTGAGAAGACTACAATAATACCTGCAATGAATCCGATAGCTAAGGCACCTCCTACATCAATTACATCGGCGTTGGCAGTGATGCCGACGAGACCAGCAAGCAATCCATTTAGGGCCATAGACAAATCTGGTTTCTTAAGCATAAACCAGGATATAGAAATTGCCCCGAGGGCACCAGCTGTGGCACCTAAAGTTGTGGTTGTGAATACAAGACCCAAAGCACTTGGCTCGGCAGACAGTACAGAACCTCCATTAAAACCATACCATCCAAACATCAGAAGAAATACGCCAATAGCAGCAAGGGGAAAGCTGTGTGCGGGGATTGGCTTGATACCATTCTCTGTATATTTTCCTTTCCTGGGTCCCAGAACCATTACACAGGCCAAGGCACCAAATCCACCAAACGCATGGACTACAGTGGATCCGGCAAAATCTTTGAAATCCATACCAGCAAGAACGCCTCCACCCCAATGCCAGGAACCGGCAATTGGATATGCCACGCCTACAAAAAGAACGGCGAATATCATAAAAGAACTAAGTTTTACCCGTTCCGCTACCGCTCCAGATACAATTGTAGCCCCGGTTGCTGCAAACATAGCCTGGAAGATGAAGTCACCAAAGCCAGTCATTGCAAGCCCAAGTCCTCCATAACCCCAAGTGTTTCCACCATCAGCATTAAGATCTCCGATCATGCCACCCCAGCTGAACCAACCGTTAAAATCTCCCGGATAGTGGGTGTTAAATCCAAAGAGAGCGTAGGTGATGACCCCAATAGATATGATAAACACATTTTTGAAGAGCACATTCACCACATTTTTTTGCTGGCATAACCCTGATTCCAGAGTTGCGAAACCTAAATGCATTAAGAACACCAACGCGGCTGCTATTACTGTCCAAAGCATTGAAGTCGTAAAGAAGTCGTAGGCTGGTGCATATTCACCTTGAGCTTCGAGTAGTGCGTTGTAGTCGTCAACCGGACCAGCTTCAGCTTCGACTGCTGCAGGCTCAGCGTGATCATCAGCATGAGCTGGCAGGGCATAAGAAAATAAAAGGGTAGCAGTAAGAAGTAAAAACTTCCAAGGAGCTGCGCCCAAGACATTGTATTTTGTAAGTGTAGAATTCATTTTGTTACTTGTTGATTATCAATACTATATTAAGTTTATAGTTTAGGTTCACAATGGCTGTTGCAAAAGCTGTGCCAAAAAAAAACATTGATTGAAAATGATCGAAAAAAGATAAAGAATTATTACCTTTTCGAGTTATTCACGTTAATGACATCTTACACCCGGTTGGGTTGAGGCAACTGCTCTCACCAATAAAGGTTAGTCACCTAAATCCATAAGGGTTGATAGTTATGAAGACGATCAACTCAGGCATTATTGGTTGATTTTAAGGTGAGGACTCCCACCTGTTTCAACCGCTCAGCCAAAAGTCTTTAAATTGGTGGAAAAGGAACTAGTATCCTACATGGCCGAGATAAGTACATCGAGAAAGGATGCACATGCCCGGCAGTTGGCTATGCTTTTATCTGCTAGGCGAGAAGTATCGTCAAGAGTTTGCCTGGGTAAAAAAAACCCTTACGCGTTTTCTGCAATCGATTTGACTTTGAGATCGCGAAGTTGGCGATCAGTAACGGTCCCGGGACTGTCGGTCATTAAATCCTGTCCCTTTTGTGTCTTGGGGAAGGCAATGACATCTCGAATACTTTCCTTTTGGGCGAGAATGGTTACCAAGCGGTCGAGACCGAGAGCGATACCACCATGAGGTGGCGCACCGTATTCAAAGGATTCGAGCATGTAACCAAATTGGCTTTTTACAACATCCGCAGGAATATTGAGCACATCTTCAAAGATTTTCTTTTGGACATCGGGTTGGTGTATACGAATACTTCCTCCCCCCAATTCAACTCCGTTTAGAACGATGTCATAATGTTGGCCGCGTACTTTTTTCGGTTCAGATTCAAGGAAGTGTAAATCCTCCTCAACGGGTGCAGTGAAGGGGTGGTGTGAGGCGACATAGCGACCTTCCTCTTCTTCGAAATGCATCAGAGGAAAATCAATAACCCAAAGAAATTTCCACTCCTTGGGGTTGCGCAGTGATTGGCCTCGTTTTTCTAGGAGAGTCGCAGCTTCGAGTCGAACACGACCCAGGATATTACAGGAAGATTCCCAGGCGCCAGCTGCAAAAAAGACAATATCTCCATCTTTGACCTCAAGTTTATTTTTGAGGGTTTCTTGCTCAGTAACCGACAAAAATTTTAGAATCGGGGATTTCCATTCGCCACCTTCAGATTTGATAAAGGCTAGCCCTTTAGCTCCAAGGGACTTGGCTGTCTCTTCCAGGTGTTTAAGTTCACCCTGGGTAATATCAGCAAGTCCTTTAGCATTAAATGCTTTCACGCAGCCACCAGACTTTACGGTGCCGGCAAATACTTTAAAGTCAGATGAACGGAAGTCTTCGGAGAAATCATGAATTTCCATTCCAAATCGCATATCAGGCTTATCGGAACCAAAGCGGTTCATGGCTTCATTAAAAGGCATGCGAAGGAAAGGCGTGGCAATTTCTTCCCCAAGCGTTTCCTTCCAAACAGAGGAAAGAAGACCTTCAATCAGGGCATACATGTCTTCGCGGTCGATAAAGGACATTTCCAAATCGACCTGAGTGAATTCTGGTTGACGGTCCGCCCGAAGATCTTCGTCGCGGAAACAGCGGGCAAGTTGATAGTAGCGTTCGATCCCGGCCACCATGAGCATTTGCTTGTACTGCTGGGGTGATTGTGGAAGGGCATAGAATTTCCCTTCATTTAAACGACTGGGGACCAGGAATTCACGGGCACCTTCCGGGGTGCTTTTAAAAAGCATGGGGGTCTCGATTTCGAGAAAGTCTTGTTTGTCAAAGTATTCCCGGATGGCCATGGACGCCCGGTGGCGAAGCTTTAAAGTATTTAAATTACTCTCACGGCGGAGGTCGAGGTAGCGATAGGTAAGACGGAGGTCTTCGCCCACTTTATCTGCGGTTTCGTCCAGAGGGAAGGGCGGGGTCTTGGATTGGTTGTGCACGATAATAGAGCTGGCAAAAAGCTCGATGTCTCCGGTGTCCAAGTTGCTGTTCTCGGTGCCTTGATCACGGTTGCGAATTTCCCCTTTTACCTCAATCACACTTTCTGGTTTGAGTTTGGGGAATAGGTCGGAAAGAGTTTGATTCTCTGGATCGAGGACAACCTGAGTCTTTCCTTCACGGTCGCGGAGGTCGAGGAAGAAGACGCCTCCATGATCGCGTAGGGAATCAATCCACCCGATTAAAGTGGCGGGCGATCCGGCGTTTTCTTTGCGAAGTTGATTACAGTGATGGCTACGTTTCATGCCTTAATAATAAAACCTTAACTCCTTACCGAATCCATCCACGGATGGCAAGCGGGATGACGGGCGCGCAAAAAAATCAGGATGATGATCTGGATGTATCAGGGGGAAAGTAAACTTTTTGACTCGCCATCATCTTCGCTTCCGCCATGGGTAGAGAGAGCGATGAAAAATAGATATGTGGTAATCATGGCAGGTGGGCGCGGTGAGCGCTTCTGGCCCCAAAGTCGACTAAAACGCCCGAAGCATTTATTGCCAATTGTAGGGGACAGTGCGATGCTCGCACAGACCATTGAAAGGCTTGATGGCTTGGTGCCAGCAGAAAGGGTTTTTGTCATCACCAATGCCGAGCAAAGAGATTCGGTATTGGAAACCTGCCCGAGTTTGTTGCCCGAACGGGTAATTGGGGAGCCTGTTGGCCGAGATACTGCAGCCGCGGTGGGACTGGCGGCATTATTGGTTGAGAAAGAAGATAAGGATGCAGCCTTTGCACTTCTGCCCGCAGACCATGTGATTGAGGACGGTGCTGGTTTTCGCTCCGTTCTTTCAAGTGCCTTTGATGCCGCGGAAGCAGATGACTTACTGGTTACCGTTGGGATAAAACCAAGTTTTCCTGCTACTGGTTATGGATACCTGCAGTGCGGGGAAGAGGTTGGTGGAATCTCGAGCCGTGCGGTTTCAAAAGTGCAAAGATTTGTGGAAAAACCAGATCTTGAAACGGCCAAGGATTATGTTGCAGATGGTCATTATTTTTGGAATGCCGGGATGTTTGTCTGGAGACCGAGTGTTATTCTTTCTGAAATAGACCGCTTAGTACCCGACTTGTCTACGGGCTTGCAGGAGTTACGCAGGACCTGGGCAAAAACTTCAAACCTCAAGGATGCGATGAGGGAAGTATACCCCAACTTAAAAAAGATCTCGATTGATTTTGCGGTGATGGAACAGGCAAAGCGGGTGGTGATGCTGGAGTCAGATTTTGACTGGGACGATGTTGGGGAGTGGCCCGCAATTGCCCGCCATTACCCGGCGGATGAAAATGGAAATGTATTTAAAGGCTCAGGGGTCGCGATCGATGCCTCCAATAACTTAACCTTTGCCGAGCCCGGGCACTGTGTCACCTTGCTCGGTGTAGAGGATTTAATTGTTGTCCAATCGGGGGATGCCACCATGGTATGCCACAAGGATTGTGCCCAGAAAGTCAAAGCGCTTGCCCAGGAAGTATCGGAGAAACATCCAAAGCTTTCCTGATTTTTCTCGGTGCCAAACTATCTTGGGGTTGATTACGGAACCAAGCGAATTGGACTGGCTTGGGCGGATGAACTTGGTATTGCTTTACCGATC
>Ga0206129_10002713_pt1 | contig 21420 bp, 21 predicted proteins | sample Helgoland_Spring_8_FD_148616 | JGI IMG/M metagenome (GOLD analysis project Ga0206129, IMG submission 148616) | Pelagic subsurface seawater microbial communities from Kabeltonne, Helgoland, North Sea - Helgoland_Spring_Bloom_20160502_2 | ecosystem: Environmental > Aquatic > Marine > Epipelagic ...
TAGCTAATCTAATAAAACAATATATCAAATAATGATTACTTTTATAAATCTTCTAACATTTTCAAGAATTGTATTAGCAGCAATTATTTTTCTTTTATTGATGTCTTCAGATGGTTACCTACTAGCACTTATCTTGTTCTATATTGCTGGTTTCACAGACTGGTTAGATGGATACTTAGCAAGAAAATATCATGCTGTATCCCAGCTTGGAGAAATTCTTGATCCCATAGCAGATAAAATTCTTATAGTATTTGTTTTTTTTGGTTTAGCAGTGAACCTTTCAAGCTATTTAATTGGGTTTTTTGCTGCTCTAATCATAACTAGAGAGATTTGGGTTGGAGCATTAAGAGATTTAAATGCAAGGAATAATAAAAGTGATGCAACTAAAGTAACGTTTTTAGCAAAAATTAAGACAACGATACAGCTTTTTACTCTTAGTATTTATCTGATTGCATTAACTTTAAATAATATGTTTCTTATAATTATTGGAGATATTCTATTATTCGCATCAGTTTTAATTACTTTATATACAGGGTTTATCTATACAGCTAACTCATTTAAAAGACGAAATACTTAATTTATTTTCGCTATTAAAAGTATAAGAATATAAAATGTACAAAATTAAACTATAAATTAAAACAATATGAAAATAATAATAGTAAGTGGGGGCTTTGATCCAATTCATTCTGGTCACATTGCATATTTTAAAGCCGCAAAAGAATTAGGTGATAAGCTTGTTGTGGCTCTTAATAGTGATGATTGGCTCATTAATAAAAAAGGTAAATTTTTTATGCCATTCGAAGAACGAAAAGCGATTATAGAAAATCTTTCTTCAGTGGATTCTGTAATTGACTTCGATGATGATGATAGCGGAAGTGCAACCAATGCTTTAATTAAAGTTAAAGAAATATACCCTAGTGATGATATTGCTTTTGCAAATGGAGGAGATAGGAATAAAGGAAATATTCCTGAAATGTCTGTTGATGGTATTGAATTCCTATTTAGCGTCGGAGGAGACGATAAAAAAAATTCATCATCATGGATTTTAAAAAAATGGCAGTATTATTTCGAAGAAAGATTGTGGGGATCTTTTTACAACTTATTTGAAGAGGAACAAGTTAAAGTAAAAGAGCTAATAGTGGAGGCAGGCAAAGGGATGAGCTTTCAAAAGCACTTTAAAAGGCACGAAATCTGGATGGTAAGCAAGGGGTCTTGTGTTGTCAACTATAGCAAAGACGACCCTGATAACAAACAAAGTATTCAGTTGAATAAATTTGATCATTATCTTGTTCCGCTTGGACAATGGCATCAAATAACTAACCCTTTTGATGAAACATGCCATTTAATTGAAATTCAATATGGTGAAGAGTGTGTTGAGGATGATATTGAGAGAACCGAATATTATCAAGAAAAATAATTTTTAAACTTTTATATTTAGAATATTCCTATACAATGCATTCAAACTACTGGCTGGATGGCAGAGTGGTTATGCAGCGGCCTGCAAAGCCGTTTACGCCGGTTCGATTCCGGCTTCAGCCTCCAATTTTTTTTTAAAGACATTTAAATATTTAAAAGTATAATGTAGAAAAAATGGTATCAATTATTATGCCCGAGTGGTGGAATTGGTAGACACAAGGGACTTAAAATCCCTCGATAGAAATATCGTGCCGGTTCAAGTCCGGCCTCGGGTACCAGGCTTTAATAAGATGAAAAAAAAATGGCTTATTGCTTTATATAAAAGTAACGAAATTAAAAGAGTAAAAAGCAATCTATCAAATCAAAATTTTGAATATTATTTACCAAAAATAACAAGAAAAAAGAATATTTCTAATTCTAAAGAGGAACTACTTTTTCCTGGCTATATTTTTATAAATAGTGGGCTTGAAAATTATTCAGCTCTTAAATATACATTGGGTATAAAAAATATCATAAAATTTGGAGATACCATCCCCTTTATTTCTAATGAAGAAATTATAGCTATGCAAAATGAAGAAGAGGCATCTAGGATAGATCCAGTAGCTGCAAACATTCAAATTGGTCAAGATGTCTTCATTGCAAAAGGTTCTTTAAAAGGAAGCATAGCAAAAATTTGTGCACTCCCTTGCAAAGAAAGAGTTGGCGTCCTTCTTTCTTTTCTTGGTTCCATTAGAAGGGTTAATGTCTCAGAAAAAAATTTAATTTTTTAAGAATATATTGCTTATAAAAACACATAAGAATATAATGGTTCAATAGTTGAACGGCACTTAATTAAAAAAATATTTTAAATAGTGATCCGTGCGGTAGCTATAAAAAAGGTTAATTATTTTTGATATATGACTAACCTCTTAAAAATTTATAATCTCATGATAAAAGATAAATGTATTACAGAAGATCAGCTGGATCTTCTACAGATTATCGAAAAAGATGGCAAAGCATCTCAAAGACTAATATCTCAAAATACTGGCTTCAGCGTTGGAAAGGTAAATTATTGTCTTAAGGCACTGGTAGACATTGGCTTTATTAAAATACATAACTTTAATAATTCAAACCAAAAATTAAATTATGTATATATTTTAACGCCCAAGGGTGTCAAAGAAAAAACAGCTATAACAAAGCAATTTATTATCAAAAAGAAACAAGAATACGATAAACTTAACTCATACATTAATAAATAATTCTTATGCAAGAAACATATAGCAATAAACACCCCAGTGATTTTGACAATGAGATAGATCTTCGAGAACTTTTTGATGCACTATTTCAAGGAAAATGGATTATTGTTTCTGTTGCTGCCTCTGTAACAATTATTGGAGTTATTTATAGTCTACTATTGCCCAATATATATGAATCTAAAGCCTTGTTAGTGCCTATTTCCTCATCTAGTGGGATTTCTAGAGCTTTAGGAAGTTATGCCGGTCTTGCCGGTCTTGCTGGAATTTCTATACCCTCCGATGGAGATGAAAGTAATTCCACTAAAGCAATAAATAAATTAACTTCTCTTAGTTTTTTTGAAAAAAATATACTCACAAATATTTTCTTGCCAGATCTTATGGCTGTTAAGTCTTGGGACTTTCAAACAAATACATTAGTTTATGACAAGAGTATTTATAACAAAATTTCTAATTCTTGGGTTAGGGACTTCTCCTATCCAGAGAAACAAATACCGAGTGCCCAAGAAAGTTTTCATGTATTTACAACTCAGCATTTAAATTTAAGCAAAGATAATCAAACTGGCTTTATTACGTTATCAATTAAACATCAATCACCCTTTGTGGCAAAACAATGGACTGAATTAGTTATTAACGAAGTTAATGCTTTTTATAGAGAAAAAGATAGATTAGCCTCAGAAAAGTCTGTTAGTTATCTCAATCAACAAATAGCAATGACAAACCTAGCTCAAATCAAGCAAGTTATTGCAGAGTTACTTCAAGAAGAAACTCAAAAATTAACTCTTATAGAAGCTAATCAATTTTATGTTTTTGATTACATTGATCCTCCGGCAGTAATGGAGCAAAAATCAGAGCCCAAAAGATCTATAATCAGTATATTAAGTGCACTACTTGGATTAATGCTAGGTGTTGTTCTGGTTCTTATAAAACATTATGCTTTTAAAGAAAAGATCTCTTAGGCTAGCAACACCTTAATTTTTAAATACAAGAAAGCTAATTATCGATATTGCAAAGGTTTATATAGTGAAAAATCCAAAAATATACGTTGCGGGGCATAATGGAATGGTTGGCTCTGCAATTGTTAAAAAATTAGAAGAGTCTGGTAACACAAGTGTTATAACTCGAACACGTTTGGAGCTTGATTTGTTAAACCAATCTCAAGTTAGAGATTTTTTTGATAAAGAGAGACCAGATCAAGTATATATGGCCGCCGCGCGAGTAGGAGGCATTCATGCAAATAACTCCTATCCTGCTGAATTTATATATGAAAATTTAATGGTAGAAGCGAATGTAATTCATCAGGCTTGGAGAGTTGGAGTAAAAAAGCTACTTTTTTTGGGTTCTAGCTGTATATATCCTAAGTTAGCTAGCCAGCCAATGTCTGAAAAGACTCTTCTTTCAGGCCCTCTAGAGCCAACTAATGAGCCATATGCTGTAGCAAAAATAGCAGGTATCAAACTTTGCGAGAGCTACAATCGCCAATATGGGGTGGATTATAGAAGCGTAATGCCTACTAATTTATACGGTCCTGGAGACAATTATCATCCTATTAATAGTCATGTTATTCCTGCACTAATTCGTCGCTTTCATGAAGCAAAAACAAAAAATCTACCTAATGTGGTTATATGGGGAACAGGATCTCCTCGGCGAGAATTTTTATATGTTGATGATATGGCTGAAGCTTGTTGTGTTGTTATGAATAAAGATTTTAAGCAATACACTAATTTAGTTGATCCGATGTCAAGCCACATAAATATTGGTAGTGGTTCGGATATGACAATAAAACAGCTTTCTGAATCAATAGCTAAATGTACTGGCTATTCAGGTGCAATAAGCTTTGATGATTCAAAACCAGATGGCGCACCAAGAAAGTTTATGGATAGTTCTAAACTTCTTTCAATAGGGTGGAAGCCAAAATTTTCTCTTAGTGATGGATTAGATCTCGCCTACAAAGACTTTTGTAGAAAACATATTTCTTAAATTAATATAGGGTTAAAACATGAATAATAAAGAAATCAAAGTTGCTTTAATTACAGGAATCTCTGGACAAGATGGTTCCTATTTAGCAGAACTATTGCTTGAAAAGGGATATTTAGTTCACGGTATCAAACGTCGAGCAAGTTCATTTAATACTCAGAGATTGGATCATATCTATCAAGATACTCATGTTGATAATGCTAGATTAAAGTTGCACTACGGCGATCTTAGTGACACAAGTAATCTAGTTCGTATTATTCAAGAAATTAAACCAGATGAAATATATAATTTAGGAGCTCAAAGCCATGTAGCAGTAAGTTTTGAAAGTCCAGAATATACTGCTGATGTTGATGCTATTGGTGCCTTAAGAATATTAGAGGCTATTAGAATTCTAGGAATGGAGAAGAAAGTTCGCTACTACCAAGCCAGCACTTCTGAGCTTTATGGTTTAGTTCAAGAATCCCCGCAAACCGAGAAGACACCTTTCTACCCAAGAAGTCCCTATGGTGTTGCAAAGCTCTATTCATATTGGATTACAGTTAACTATCGGGAGGCTTATGGAATTTATGCTTGTAATGGGATACTTTTTAACCATGAAAGCCCTCGCCGAGGAGAAACTTTCGTAACAAGAAAAATAACACGTGGACTGGCAAATATTAGCCAAGGGTTAGAATCGTGTTTGTATATGGGTAATATTGATTCTTTGCGTGATTGGGGTCACGCTAGGGATTATGTAAAAATGCAATGGATGATGTTACAGCAAGATGAACCTCAAGATTTTGTAATTGCTACAGGTATTCAACACACTGTAAGAGAATTTATCACCTGGTCAGCTGAAGAATTAGGAATAAAGATTCGTTTTGAGGGGGTGGGTGTTGATGAGGTTGCCATTATTGATGCCATTAATGGTAAAGATTGTGCCAGTCTAAAGGTTGGGGATATTATAATGCGAATAGACCCTCACTATTTTAGGCCTGCCGAGGTAGAGACACTTCTTGGAGATCCATCTAAAGCTCAAAAATTACTTGGTTGGGTTCCTGAAATAACAGCACATGAGATGTGTGTTGAGATGGTAAGAGCTGACTTATTAGAAGCAAAGAAATATGCATTATTGAAAAAAAATGGCTTCGATGAGTCAATGGCTGTTGAATGACTTTACTGAGCCCTATAGGTAAAAAAGCACTCATCATAGGAATTTCTGGCCAGGATGGTGTCTATCTTTCTAAATTTCTTTTGTCTAAAGGTTATGAGGTATTTGGGACATCTCGTAATATATCTGATGATAGAATTGATGCTCTTAAATCGTTTGATCTCCTGGAAAAAATTAATCTGATTAAGGCTGATCCCTCAAATTTTATTGATGTTTCAGCCTTTGTAAAAGATGTTGAGCCTGATGAGATATATAACTTATCGGGACAGTCTTCAGTTGGATTATCGTTCGATAAACCGCTTGAAACATTTTCTAGCATTGCTCTTGCAACAATAAATATCCTTGAGGCAATCAGGATTACAAACAAAAATATTAAGTTCTATAACGCAGGTTCTGGAGAAATGTTTGGAAATACAGGAGATAAAGCAGCTGTTGAAGATACACCTTTAAATCCAGTAAGTCCCTATGGTCATGCTAAGGCAAGCGCAACAATGCAGGTGAGCTCGTATCGAAGCACCTATGGAATGCATGCATGCACTGGAATACTATTTAATCATGAATCTCCCTTAAGGCCAGAGCAGTATGTCACTCAAAAAATTATTAGAGCAGCATGCAGGATAGGAAGTGGTAGCAAGGAAAAGTTGTTACTGGGTAATATTAATATTTCTCGTGATTGGGGTTATGCAGCCGAGTATGTTGAAGCTATGTGGGCTATGTTACAATGCGATGAACCGCAGGACATCATAGTTGCAACTGGGCATACCTCTAGTCTTGAATATCTTACTCAAAAGGCATTCCATTATTTCAACTTAGACTGGAAAGACCATGTGAAAGTTGACAAAACATTATTAAGAGATTCCGAAATTATTACTGGAATCGCAGATCCATCAAAAGCCGAGAGCATACTAGGATGGAAGGCATCATATTCATTAGATGATGTGATTAATATCATGATTAAAGATACTTTAAAAAGTGAGGAGTTTTTATAAATGTTTGAAAATAGTACAATTCTTATTACCGGTGGTACCGGATCCTTTGGCCATAAGTTTGTGCCAATGGTCTTAGAAAAATTTAATCCTAAAAAAGTAATCATATTTTCGCGAGATGAAATGAAGCAATGGGAGATGGCTAAATTATTTCCAAGCGATGAAAGGGTTCGTTTTTTTATAGGAGATGTAAGAGATCGAGATAGGCTCTATAGAGCACTTGATGGTGTTGATTATGTCGTACATGCGGCTGCTACAAAAATAGTTCCTACAGCTGAATATAATCCTTTTGAATGTGTTAAAACAAATATAAATGGAGCAATGAATGTAATAGATGCAAGTATTGATCGAAGGGTAAAGGGCGTGGTAGCCCTCTCTACAGATAAGGCTAGCGCTCCAATAAATTTATATGGTGCTACCAAACTTGCATCAGATAAGTTATTTGTTTCAGGAAACGCATATGCTGGGGAGCACCCAACAAAATTTTCTGTAGTTCGATATGGTAATGTTATGGGATCCCGAGGATCTGTGATACCGTTTTTTACACAATTTAAGGATGGTGAATCTATTCCCATAACTGATGAACGAATGACTAGGTTTATGATTACCCTTGAGCAGGGCGTCGAACTTGTATGGCATGCTTTTCACGATATGATCGGTGGAGAGATTTATGTCAAAAAGATTCCTTCAATGAAAATAACTGATTTAGGTGGAGCTATTAAGCCAGGATCTCCTCAACATATAGTGGGCATTAGACCAGGAGAAAAATTGCATGAGCAAATGATTGGCGAAGATGACGCTGTTTCAACCTATGAATATAATGAGCATTATAAAATCTTACCTGTAATAAATAATTGGGCTGATGATCCTGAAAGAATAAAAGATGGTATCAAGGTTGAAGATGGATTTATTTATAATAGTGGTGATAATTCTGAATGGATGTCTATCGATGAAGTTCGTGAATGGTTAAAAAATAATAAAGATAACTTAGGGAAAATTTAACTATGATCCCTTATGGTAAACAAGATATTTCACAGGCCGACATCGATAACGTATTAGATGTATTACAATCTGATTTTTTAACACAAGGCCCAGCAGTTCCAGAATTTGAGGATAAGATAAAGAATTACTGTGGAGTAGAAAATGCAGTAGCAGTAAATAGTGCCACTAGCGCTTTGCACATAGCATGTCTTGCTTTAGATGTTGGTCCTGGAGATATAGTTTGGACTTCACCTCTTACTTTTGTTGCAAGTAGTAATTGTGCTTTATATTGCGGTGCTAAAGTTGACTTTATTGATACAGATCCACTTACATATAACATCTCTGTAGATGTTTTACGTTCAAAACTTGAAGAGGCTAAAAAGAATGGTGTACTACCTAAGGTTGTTATACCTGTCCATCTTACTGGGCAATCATGTGAGATGTCTGAAATTTATAGATTAAGCAAACGTTATGGTTTCAAAATAATTGAGGATGCATCTCATGCTATTGGTGGTAAATATCTTGGTAAACCTGTTGGTAACTGTGCATACAGTGACATTACTGTGTTCAGCTTTCATCCAGTTAAGATAATAACTACATGCGAAGGCGGGTTAGCAACTTCAAATAATAACGAATTAGCTCAAAAATTAAGATTACTAAGAAGTCATGGTATTACTAGGGATCAAAATCAGATGGAAAATATCCCTCATGGTTCTTGGTACTACGAGCAGATACTTCTAGGATTTAATTACAGAATGACAGATATACAAGCTGCCCTTGGAATAAGTCAAATGAACCGCCTTGATCAATTTATTACAAAGCGTCATGAGCTTGCAGATCGGTATAATCAAATGTTAAAGCATTTGCCCTTAGTTTTGCCCTGGCAGAATAAAGATTCTTACTCCTCATTTCATTTGTATGTAGTTAAGTATGAGCCCATAAATTGTGGAAAATCTTTTGAAGAGATATTTGAACTTATTCGAGGGGAGGGGGTTGGTGTAAATGTCCATTATATGCCTGTATATAAGCAACCTTATTATAGGCATCTTGGCTTTTCTAAAAATTACTGTACTGAAGCAGAAAAGTATTACCAGAGCGCTCTTAGTTTGCCTATGTATAGCGGCTTGACCGCCGAAGACCAAGACAAAGTTATTAATGTTTTAGAAAATATTTTGAAGCCTACCGCTAGTTTAATTGACTGAGTAGATAGTTATATGGATTGTAGAAGATTGGTACTTGGTTCTGCTCAGTTAGGTTCTGATTATGGAATAGCACATAAGTCAAAAAAAATTACATCTAAGGATTTTCAATCAATTATGGCCACGGCTCGAGAGGCTGGTGTTAATAGTATTGATACCGCTATGGCTTATGGAGATAGCCAAAAGGTGCTTGGTAAAATTGGTATCGATGAATGGTCAATAACAACAAAGCTTCCTTCTGTGCCTGATGATATTACCTCCATTGATAAATGGTATGGCGAGGCGATTGCATCCAGTTTAAATGAGTTAAAGGTTCAGAAAATTAATACATTGCTTATTCATGATATTAAAGAACTATCAGGAAAGTTTGGTAATGAGTTGATAAGATTATTGCGCGGTTCAAAGACAAAAGGAGATGTAATAAATATAGGAGTATCTATCTATGTTCCTCAAGAACTAGACGCTTTTTATAGCCATTTTCGTCCAGATATTGTTCAATGTCCTTACAATATATTCGACCAAAGAATCTGTACTAGTGGGTGGCTGAAAAAACTTACTGATGAAAATGTAGAGGTGCATGCTAGATCTGTATTTTTGCAAGGTATTATTTTGAGAGAAATCACTGAATTAAATTCATATTTTGAACCTTGGTATGGTAACTTCAAGAAATGGGAAAGTTTTTGTAAAAATAATAGTATAAGTAAACTGCAAGCAGCTATAGATTTTGTTAAAGAAGAAAGGAAGATTAGTAAGATAATTGTTGGTATAGAGTGCTGTAATCAATTAGAGCAAATACTCGAGGCTTACAAAGCTGATGATAGCCCAGAGATTTTTTTGGGTCCTTGCCAGGATAAAGCCTTACTCAATCCTACGATGTGGAAAATAGTTTGATTTACATAATTAAGGAGTGTTGATGGCAGTAATTGGCATTCTCCAAGCTCGTACTGATTCAACTCGCCTTCCTGGAAAAGTATTAATGGATATTTTGGGCGAGCCGATGATTTTACATCAGCTTCGAAGACTAAAAAAAAGTATTTTTTTAGATAACATTATTGTTGCTACTAGTAACGAGAAATCTGATGATAATCTTGCTACAGTTTGTGCTGATGCTGGATATCGTGTTTATCGAGGAAGCCTTGATGATGTTTTAGATCGTTTTGTCCAAGCTATTAAAAACGACTTTTGTGATCATGTAGTTAGGTTGACTGCCGACTGTCCATTAACTGATCCTAATGTCATCGATGAAATAGCTAAGCAACATTTACAACGTAAAAATGATTATACTAGCAATACCTTGCCTCCAACTTTTCCTGATGGTTTAGATGCTGAGATATTTACTATTTCAGCTTTACTTAATGCATGGGAAAATGCATTTTTACCTTCTCATCGAGAGCATGTAACTTCATATATTTATAATAATCCTGAAATATTTACTATAGATAATTATGCAAATAATAGAGATCTTTCTCAAATGAGATGGACGGTTGATGAAGTAGAAGATTTTGATTTTGTAACGCAAGTTTATAAAAATTTGTACCCATCTAAAGCAGATTTTAATATGGATGACATTCTTACTTTGCTTGATAATAGACCAGATATTGTAGCTAAAAATAATTTCATTGCTCGCAATGAGGGTTTAAAAAATAGTTTAATAGAGGATAAAATTTTTTTATCAAATAATGAGGAAAATTAATATGAATTCATTTCAAAACTCAACTAGTTTTTTAGAATCAGCAGAAATGATTATACCTTTAGGATCACAGACTTTTAGTAAAAGTAGAGTTCAATACCCTGTTGGCGTCTCACCCCTTTTTATTGATCGCGGTGAAGGTAGTAGAGTATGGGATATTGATGATAATCAATATATTGATTTTGTAAATTCACTTCTAGCTGTTTCTATAGGATATAACAATGACTCTGTAAATGCGGCTGTAACTGAGCAATTAAAAAAAGGGGTTTCTTTTTCGTTGCCGACAAAACTGGAGTATGAGGTAGCTTCTCTTCTTGTTGATATCGTTCCTTGTGCAGAAATGGTTAGATTTGGTAAAAATGGATCCGATGCTACCACTGCTGCAGTTCGTCTGGCTAGGGCATATACACAGCGAGATTATATAGCTGTATGTGGTTATCATGGATGGCATGACTGGTATATTGGTACTACTTCAAAAAATCTAGGGGTTCCTGAGGCTTCGTCGGGTCTCTCTTTCCCTTTCCCTTATAACAATCTGGATGCGCTAGAAAAGTTGCTTTGCAGCCATAAGAATAAGTTTGCTGCCATAATAATGGAGCCTATTAATTCAGTTTATCCTGAACCCGGGTATCTTGAAGCTGTAAAAGAGTTAGCGATAAAGCATAAAGTTGTTTTAATATTTGATGAGATATGTACGGGGGCGAGGCTATCCCCAGGTGGAGCACAAGAACTATTCAACGTTACACCTGATTTGTGTGTTATGGGTAAAGGTTTGGCAAATGGGCATCCATTATCTGCAATAATGGGTAAGCGAGAAATAATGGAGCTATGTTCTGAAATATTTTTTTCAGGTACCTTTGGTGGTGAAAATTTATCTTTAGCAGCTGCTAAACAAGTCTTAATGATGGTTAAATCAGGTGTTGTAACGAAAAAATTAGAACACACAGGATCTAAAATAATTAAATGCGTAAGAGAGATAGTTGCAGATAATAACTTAAATAATATATTTTCTTTTTCAGGTCATCCAAGCTGGTCTTTTATTAATATTTCAAGAGAAACAGTCGATGATATGATGGTATTAAAAACACTTTTCCTTCAAGAAATGTTTAAGCGAGGGGTGCTTATTCTCTCAACTCATAATATCAGTTACGCTCATTCATCCTCAGATGTGACCAAACTTTTATTAGCTTACTCTGAAACTATGGAAATAATAAAAAATGCTGTCAAAAATGATAATGTTAGGAATTTACTTGAATGTGAGCCATTAAAGTTATTGTTCAAGGTCAGGTAGCTAGTAATAAATATGCAGATTTTAAATATGGTCAAAAAGACTAATGAAAAAGTATGACCAATAGATATTCATTTTACAAAGAAAAAATTTCTAAAGATTATTGAGCTAAGATGTACTCATCAAAATTTCATAGGTATTTCAAAAAAAATAACTTAAGATTATTACAGTTATAGCAAAATCTATGGCCCTGTTCGACAGCTACTCACACTGGCTAGTTGGTTTGTAAAAGTATTTTTTTCAGCTGTTGATATTAATTATAAAAATGCTTATTATTTTGAGGAGGTTATCTACATTGCTCAAGTGATAAAAGGTTTTTGATAGACTGGATAATATGTTTACTTTTTTTACAGGTATAAAATGAATATTTTAGTGATTGTTGCACATAGTGATGACGAGACCATTGGATTAGGGGCCACCATAAAAAAGCATATACTCCTAGGCGACTCTGTAAGTGTTGTTTCTATGACCGATGGGGTAACCAGTAGAACAAAAAATCTATCTAGTGAGCCTATTCTTAGAGCTGAGTCTGCTCGTGCAGCTAGCGAAATATTAGGGTTTAACTGGTTAGAGCAATATGATTTCAAAGATAATGAAATGGACGATTATCCATTACTAGCTATAGTCAAAAGTATCGAAAAGCTAAAATTAACTTTCAATCCAGACATCATATACACTCACAGCAATGCAGATCTTAATATTGATCATAGAGTTGTTATGCAAGCTGTGTTAACAGCTTTTCGTCCACAGCCTCACGAGAATTATAGTGAAATACGATTATTTGAGGTGCCATCAGCAACTGATTATGGCTCCCCCAGCGTGACCGGAGTATTTGAACCAAATTTATTTATTAATATATCAGATACATGGGATGCAAAAGAAGCCGCACTTCAAGCTTATACTAGCGAAATGAGAGAATATCCACATAGCAGATCGTTGGGCGCAATTAAAAATTTAGCCAAGATTAGAGGAAATCAAGCTGGGCTTCAGATGGCTGAAGCCTTTCAAGTTATTAGAAAAATTGAACGTTAAAATGAAGATTGTCATCGCTTGCTCTAAAAAATGGTTTGAAGTTGATAAACAAATTATTGAACAGAATGATGTTTTAATATTAAGTGAAAAAGAGGATTTAACATTAAGCGTTCTTTCTGACTTTAAACCTGATTTTATTTTTTTCCCTCATTGGAATTGGATAGTTTCCGCTGAAATTCATAAGAATTATGAATGTGTAGTTTTTCATACTGCTCCCTTGCCCTACGGGCGAGGCGGAAGCCCAATTCAAAACCTTATACTAGAAAATTTCTCTAGCAGCCCTGTTTGTGCTTTAAAGATGACGTCAGAGTTAGACGCAGGCCCAATCTATGCAAAAAAAAATATTAGTTTAGATGGTAGCCTTACAGAAATATTCGAACGAATAAATCAAGCAAGTAACGAACTTATAATTGAAGTGATATCCAACCTTCCTGAACCTGTGGCCCAAAAAGGAGAGGTACATTTGTTTAAGAGACTTAACGAGAATGATAATGTTTTACCTAGTGGTCTAAGTCTAATGGAAATATTTAACAGGATTCGTATGTTAGATGACCCTAGTTATCCTAGTGCATTTCTAGAAGTAAATGATTTAAGAATCGAATTTTTTTCAGCTCGTCTATTAGAAGAAGAAATCGATGCATATTGTCGGATTTCAAAGTGTTAATACGCCGAGCAGCTAGCATTGACTCTGATGACATTTTAAGCTGGAGAAATGATCAGCAAAGCAGGGAGATGTTTTATAACTCCAAAAAAGTTAAAGATGGTGAACATAAAATATGGTTTAAGAATGCTTTAAATTCAAAAAAAATAGAATTATTTATTGGTGAATATAAAGAAAAAAAAATAGGAATTTGTCGTTTTGATATTCGACCTTCCGATAACACAGCTGAAGTATCAATTAATTTAAATCCTGATGAGCGTGGCAACGGCTTTTCAAAAAAAATCTTAGATGGAGCAATGATCAAATACTTAGATGATAAAGAAGTTGATTTAGTCGCAAGAGTAAAGATAGAAAATAAAGCCAGCATAAGGCTCTTTAAAAGTGTTGGCTTTTGTATTGAGAGTGAAAATAATGAAGAGGTGGTATTTAAATATTTGAATGGCAAATTGCGTTTTGAAAAAGTTAACGAATACCATAGCAAAATACTTTATGATCTTCTTAAAAAACGTGAGTATAAAATTAGTCACAACAATCTTCCATCTATTGAAGAGCACGATAAGTTTGTCAGATCCCATCCTTATTTACACTGGTACCTTATATTTTGTGGATCTGCAGTAGGCACTTTTTATATCAAAATGGATAACTCCATTGGCTTTAACATTCTTGCAACAAGGGTTGATTGGATTAGACAAGTACTCAGATTCATAACTACTAAATTTCAACCCTCTCAATCAAATCCTTCAAAGGTACCACCTTATTTTTTTATTAATACGGCTTCAGACAACTTGGATATGATTAGAATTTTAAGTGATCTTGGTCACAATGAAATACAAATTTCTCACAGGATAAGGTAAAAAATGACAAAAACAATTTTTGAAGTAAATGGAAGGCAAATCGGAAAAGGGCTCGAGCCATTTATCATAGCAGAACTATCGGCTAATCATGGTGGATCTATAGAAAGAGCTAAAGCTTCAATTCTAGCTGCAAAAGAAGCTGGTGTGAGCGCTGTAAAAATTCAATCTTATACGCCTGATACTATGACCATAGATAGCAATAAACCTGATTTCCAAATAAAAGAAGGTCTTTGGAAGGGCAATAGTCTATATAACCTATATAGAGAAGCGTTCACACCATTTGAGTGGCATAGAGAGCTATTTGATTATGCAAATGATATCGGTATAACTATATTTTCTACTCCTTTTGACGAATCAGCGGCTGATTTGTTAGAAACACTTAACGTTGCTGCTTATAAAATAGCCTCGTTCGAGTTAACAGATCTCCCTTTAATAGAATACGTAGCAAAAAAACAAAAACCAATGTTTATGTCTACTGGAATGGCAACAATAGAAGAGATAAGAGAAGCTGTAATGACGGTAAAACAATGTGGAAATGATCAGTTACTATTATTTCATTGTATAAGTAGTTATCCAGCAGCTACTAAGGAATCAAATTTATCCAATCTTCTTTTATTAGAAGAGGAGTTTGGTGTGTTAGTTGGCCTTTCAGATCATACAATAAGTAATGTTGCTTCGATATCTGCAGTTGCTATGAATGCCGTTGCAATTGAAAAACATTTCAAATTAGATAGCGATGATTGTGGACCTGATTCAAGCTTTTCCTTAGATCCAAAACAACTGTCAGCATTAGTTGAAGATTGTAAAGAAGCTAAATTAGCTCTGGGCTCTAAGAACTTTTCACGTTCTAATTCTGAGGAAAACAATAAGATATTCCGAAGATCTTTGTACTTTGTTAAAGATTTAAGACAAGGGGATATTGTAACAGTATCTGATATTCGAAGGATTCGACCTGGCTTCGGCTTAGCTCCAAAATTTTATAAGCAAATTATAGGTAAGAAACTAATTAAAGATGTTGAGCATGGCGACTCAGTCCAATGGGACTGCTTTTAATTTATTGAAAGTTACTGTTATTTATTAAAATGATCAATATTCATGTTAGTAAGTTTAAAAATAGTTTAAGTAACTTTTAGCCTTAAAGTGAGATAACTCAGCAATGTATCATTTTATAGACCATGAAAGCTTACTACATGCGCCAGCCTTGCTTTCTTCACATAGTATTTTTTATATTACATATTCACCAATGATGACATATAAAGATCACTAATTATGATATTTAAGGATTTTAAAGACGACTTAATATATTTTTTTTCTGAAGAATACTGGGACCTTTTTGTTTTTCATACAGACAAGAAGATGGGAATTTTAAACTCACCCCCCAATAACCTTCCTCGTAAAGGAATGTTATTAAGAATGGCTATTTTTTTATTTGGTCTCTTTCGGTCTGTAATTAATTTTTCCACTATTAATTTTTCAAAACGTGATACCAACAATATCCAAAAATCGATACTCATCTTAAGTGAATCTGACAATGAATATAACTCCACAAAATTCATTGAAAGTTATTCGGTTGAATCAGTTATTTATTGTGGAGCTATAAAATCTGGGGGATCAATTCCATTAAGAAGCTATTTATATGGAGCTTTGTTTCTGCCTTTGCTTCCAGTACGTTTCATTTTCTGCACTCAAGAACAGCGATATTTACATAAGTTTTTAACTGATCAATTTTTATTAGTTATGGGTTGGCGAGCAATCCAAAGAAATATTTATCGCACGCAAAATATTTCTGCTGTGATATATTCAAATCATCTTTCCCCTGTATCACGGTCCGCAGTTGCGATGTCACGTATATTATCTAAGGCTTGTGTAATATATATCGAACATGTACCAGCTATGGAATACTACCCACATATTGAAGCAGATATATATTGTTTAAGTGGACAGTTTTCATTAAATTCTTTGCAAGAAGGAACTAAAGTTAGTGGAAAAGATATTTATCTAGTAGGCTCACCAAAGAATGATGAGTTAAATCATCGTGTCAAAAAAAATAATCACTATTATATTGGTTTAGCTGTTAATAATACTGATGACATATTATTAGTAAGAGAAATGGTTGCCGAAATCTTGTCTAAAGATAAAAATTTTAGAGTTTTCATACGCCCTCATCCTTCCTTTAAAAATTTTAAAAAATTATTGGATATGTCTCATTCGCGATTGTTAGTTCGCTCTCCAGATCAGGAGAGTGTTAATGATTACTTGCGTTCTATCAGCACCTTGATTGTAAATGATTCAGGCATTTTCTTTGAGGGAATTCTTTCTGGTGTTGATGTAATAAGAGTTAAACTATCAAATGAGTATTTAAATAACTATGGATTGCCTGAAGAGTATTCACTTTTATATGATAAATCCTATAGAGAAATAGTGGATTATATTTGCTCGCAAAAAAGTTCATGCGAACATCGCCAACAAAAAATAAAGTTTTTCTTTAGTAATATCTCTACTAAATTCGAGAATAATGCAGCAGATATCTCATTTAATATTATTTCGCATCACGTTCAAAGAGATGTAACTATTGAATCTAAATTGCATAGATATCTTTCAAAGGAAATTCATAATGGTAATCGTATTTATAACTATAAAAGTAATTAAGACCAAGAAATAAATCTTTTAAAATCAGTATATTCAAAATGAAGAGTCATTCAGCAAAAAAATTAGCTTGGTTTAGTTCAATGCGATATATCTCCTTCACTTTAATTGTTTTAAGAGGCTTGATGGTTGCTAGTATACTCGGGCCCGCGGCTTACGGATTGTATGCGATAGTTATAATGTTGCAGCAGCAATTTTCTTCATTTGGTTTAGGTGTTCGAGAGTCTCTTGGTGTTCAGCTGGCAAATTTAGAGACAACTGATAAAGAATTTTCTACAAATGTGAGTTCATCTTTTTGGTTTTGCATATTGATAATTATATTATTAAGCTTACTATCGTGGCTTACATTATCTATAGAAAATATTTATGAAATAAAAAAATATAATTTGCACATCGCATTTCAGTTAGCAGGCATTACTATTGGAACTGAAATATTAGCTAATATTACCAGAGCTCGAGGAATGCTAACTACAGTAATGATTGCAGAATTGAGTTATGCTTTAATTTCAATCTTTGCTCTTTGGTTTATTAGTCTAAGTAGTTCGGCATCTGAACCTCTTCTATATGGACTTCTATTTTCACATATACTAATTTTTTTATTCTATTTGCTTGTTCACCGTGATATGGCTTTTAGCTTTTTTTCTTTTAAGCATTTAAAAGAGCAAGTATACCTAGGCATTCCAATGCTAATTCAGACTACATGCACCACATTCATCTATAGCTCAGGACACTATTTCCTGACTTTATCCAATTCTGTTGAGCAATTAAGTATTTATTCGTTTGCTTTTTCGCTCGCTATTGCAGCTCAATTAGGAGTTCAGTCAGTCATGTGGGCCCAATTTCCGGCAATGGTTTCAGTTTTTGGAAAGACTGATGGTAGCAATAATTCTAAAAGATTGATTTATAATTTTGAGGAACGTGTAACAAAGCTCACTCATGGTTTCTTTGTAATTTGTTTAGTTATGATGAAGTTAATTTTAGCCATTCTAATATCGATATTTTTTCCTGAATTCATTGACTCTACTGCTGTAGTAGTAATTGTGTTCATGGCTTTGTATTGGCCTATTTTAGCGGTTTCTGAGGCTACGTTGCTTTTAGCAAGAAAACAATTTCGCAAGCTTTACTTAGCTAGCGGTTCTGCAATATTTTTTCTTGTGCTGTCAGTTTTATTTTATAGTTTCAACTATGGCTTTCAAGAAAATGTCTCACAAAGTATTGTAGCTGCAGCTATGGTATGTTTTGCAAATTTTATTTTTTATTGCTTGCTTAAATTTCATGGCGGTATAGCTCTAGGGTACTCTGTTAAAGATATACTATTCGATATACTTAAGACTATCGCTTGGGTGTCTATCTTAATGGGATGCTATTATAGCAACGTATTAATCGCTCCAATTTTTTTAATGCTTGTATTGTTATTGCTTGTGTTAAAAAGTAATGCATTTAAAAAAAGAGTAGCTACTTAATTTTATTTATAACTTTAATTGTTCAGATCATTATAAAGCAGCTAAATATAGGATAATATTTTCAAAAGAAGCGATATGCATTATGAAAAATGAAAAATGAAAATTAAATTTGATAGCGTGATATTAGGAATGCAAAAATTTGGAGGCATTTCTAATTATTGGAATCGTTTGATTGAAGGCATTTGTGTTGAATACCCTGGTAGTAAAAATATTATGCCAGTAACCTCTTTTGATCATTATGGAGGTAAGAATCAAATAAAAGAAAGAATTCCTCTTTTTATATCAAGATATTTACCAGTGCTTAATGTAAAAAGAAATGAAATTTTTCACACTTCTTATTACAGATGGCCAATGTTTAAGTGCAAGGCTTATGTTATTACAGTGTATGATTTTACATACGAAAAGTTTTCAAAGCCACTCCAAAAGCATATACATAGTTTTCAAAAAAATAACAGTATCAAACGAGCTGATGCAATAATTTGTATATCCGAATCAACCAAAAAGGATTTATTATATTATCACAAAGACATAAACCCAAAAAAAGTGCATGTTGTGCCTCTTGGAGTTGACCAAAGTAAATTTTATAGTACCAAAAATATTAATGATTATAAAAAACACAATAATCAAGTTTTATTTGTCGGCAGAAGAGATGGTTACAAAAGATTTGATTTAGTTGTGCAAGCTGTGAGTAAAATAAAAACTCTTACACTTACTATTGTAGGTAAAGAGCTTTCAGTTAACGAGTTAAAAATATTAGAAGATTGTCTTCATGGGAGGTGGAAGTCATTTATTAATGTAGATTCTAGTAAACTAAGAGAGCTCTATGAGTCATCGTTTGCTTTCATATTTCCATCAGATTATGAAGGTTTCGGCCTTCCATTAATTGAATCAATGGCTTGTGGGTGCCCGGTAGTATCATCTTCATTATCATCACTTCCAGAAGTGGGTGGTGGGGCAGCTCTTTATGCCGAAAGTCAAAATTACGAGTCGTACTTCAATCAACTACTATCTTTAAAAAATTCAGAAGAGCTAAGGGTTGATATAATAAAATTAGGTCTTCTTCGTGCCAAGGAGTTTACTTGGAGCAAGACCGTACTTCAAACCATTAATGTATATAAATCAATAAAATGAAAAAGCGTAGTTAGTTATGAGCGAAATGTATCTTATTGTGGTTTTAATTATTACGGTAGTATTTTTTATCCCATTTTTGCTAAAAACACAAAAATTTGGTTTTAATGTTTATTCCTTTTTTATAGTTGCGGTTTTAGTACAAGTTTTTCTTCGAAATATCTTAATGTATTTCGATCTACCAAATTATGACTACGTTCACAGAATTCTTCTCTTAAATAAACCTTGGGAAGATTTTATTTTTTCAGCTCTTATTTTTTTACTGGGCTCTATATTGACAGTAGTAGGTTATATTTTTGCATACAAATACTGTAGCCGTTATCCATCCAATTTAAGGGCTATTGTTATCAATCCAAGTTGTAAAAGTGTGAAGATTTGGTCTTGTGTTTTACTAACGATAAGTCTATTTTCTTTTATATCCTATTTCTTGGTAACATATCAGGAGGGTGGCACAATATCAGCATATAGATCAGTTAGTAATGATTTGGATAGCTACAATGCTTATGGAGGTTTGATAGAAGGGGTTAAACTTTCCTTCATTGTTGCACTTCTATCCCTTGCCTATTATATGACCTCTAAGCGTAAAGTATTTTTATTTTTATTTTTGTTATCATCTTTTATGTATACTTTTTTTGCAGCCTATACTTCATCTAGAGGGTCAATTTTAATATTTTTCTTTGGTGTTTTTGCAATTGCATCTTTTTACAACAAACTCAGTAATTTAAAAATACTTATAGGATCGAGTATCATGATTTTCATTGGAGTAACTATGACATTTCTTCGATTGAACTTGGCTGATACCCTGTCTACTGATGAGATTGTTACGAATCTATCTGATTTGGTTGGCTATATTGTTGTTAATAATGGCGGTATTGACATACCTAAGTTTCACCACTTAATTGAGCATGTACAGAATGAGACTGATTATAGACTTGGTGGTTTCCTTGCAAATATATTATTACTGTTTATTCCTAGATCGATTTGGTCAGGCAAGCCTGTAAACATTGATACAGAGTTCGGTCATGAAGTTTATGGGAGTTTATCATATGGTTCTGGGGCTGTGCCTCCAGGGATTTATGGAGAATTTTTCTGGGATTTTTGGTGGGCAGGATTTATCTTTTCTGCAATTATGGTTGGACTTATTTTAGGTTTTTTAGATAGGTTTCTGCACAGTAACTTTGATAGTGTTTTTGTTAAGGTCGCTTATTCTCTATCTATCTTGTGGGCTGGATTGGGTTTAATAGGAAGTGGCTTTGTTTCATACTTTATTGGTTTGGCAATGCTAGTTATACCTCTCTATATTGTGTTTCATTTATCATCCTATTCTTATAGATTAAGGTAGTTTGAAAGAATTTGAGTATTAATATGAAGAAGATACATAGTGAGAATAGTAATTTTAAAAAAGTTACAATTATTTCGGCACATGAAGGGTCATATTCATGGATTAGGACATTAGGCTTTATGGAGGGGTACATAAACTTAAATTACATCACAATCATAAGTGATGCAGAGTATCGCTCTTCTAATCTTATCCGAAGGATAGCAAATAAATTATTTATATATTTAGTGTTTCCACTTAAAGTCTTGGCTCTATATAAAAGGATTTATAGAGAAGATTTCATTATTGTAATTACATCTCCCTTTTATTTGCCAATATTAGCTGCATTATTGTTTAAGAGTGAAAAACTATTAGTACTTCACAATGATCTGTATCCTG
>Ga0206129_10002718_pt1 | contig 21411 bp, 24 predicted proteins | sample Helgoland_Spring_8_FD_148616 | JGI IMG/M metagenome (GOLD analysis project Ga0206129, IMG submission 148616) | Pelagic subsurface seawater microbial communities from Kabeltonne, Helgoland, North Sea - Helgoland_Spring_Bloom_20160502_2 | ecosystem: Environmental > Aquatic > Marine > Epipelagic ...
CTTCCCCCTATCATGCCATAGATGCCCACCATGCGCACATCAAACATACCGACAAAATGCTTCACCCCAAAGTTCTCCATGACCGCGCCCCCAGCCAGCATTAAAGCTGCGGCTGTGCGCGGCTCTGTGTTGCGTGCAAGACAAAATCGGGTGAATTCCCAGATAAATGGACTGCGCACATCACCACTGCCAAGGATCTCAGAGAAGTGTTCATTCACCATTGTACGCCCCGTGCTGGGCAGTAACCGCATCAAGCCACCGTGCGTACCATCCGCTTTTTGATAGATCACATAGAGAGAGTTGTGGCTGTCGTATTCATCTCGCTCATAGCCATTGTCTTCAAGCGTCACATCCCAACCAAGCCGTGTTTTGAATTGATCCACACGGTCGAGAAACATGATTTCTTTCAACAAGGGCGCTGTCTTAAGTTCATCTTCATACAAGTATCTGATCATTGCCGCACTCCACACAAAATTGATGTGGCCGCTTGCGACTAATGATTTTAGGGTATGTGACCAGACCGCGCGGTAGCTTAAAGCCTACACAACGATCAGCCCACGGCTAATCGCGCGAGCGACCGAATGGGTCGTATTGATTGCTCCCAATTTGAAGTGGGCAGATTCAATGTAGACTCGCAACGTGTGCTCCGAGATCTCTATCTTGTCGGCTGCTTTCACGCGGATGAAGCCCATAGCGAGAAATGTCATCGCGTCCGTTTGACGTGGCGACAGCGTCGTTGAGGCTTTAGGAACGCGATCAGGTTCAAATTCCAAAGCTTTCTGGTTGAAAAATGCGCAAGCAGGATCAACTGGCGGCGGCGCTCATTTTTGAAGGTTTGCCAATCCTCATCAGAGCAATGATATGACGCCATGAACAACGCGTATTGCCCGTTCGCCCCGTCATCGGGATAGAGAAGCCTTGATTGCTAACCCAATATTCCATCGCTTCTGCGCGAAAACCGCACGCCGCTTTTGATGACCAATCGAGACGTTTCCAATCAATAGTATGAAACCTTTGATAGTACCCCAAAATCACCAGATCGATGCGGAGGTATTCTTTCTCCAAATATCGTTCAACCCAAGCAGATGAATATGTGCCGCACCCGTATTGGTCCCCTTGGCTATTTACCTAGTGATAGACCATATGGTCGATCTTGCAGGCCTCGCACAGCTTGACGATAGCCGTCTGCAGGTCTTGAAGCCCGGAAGCGCGTTCCAACTCGGCCAGACTGCGGTCCACGTCCACGGTGTTCAGTTTTTGAGCCCAGAATTGGCCTTTCGATCAATGCATCAAGTTCTGCGGACGCCACGCGATGTGTGCAATCAAACTCGTTCTCCAACGTTTTAAGGGCGTTCATAGATGTAAAAATTTTCAAGTCTGTCAGAACGTCAAGTATCCAAGTGTTGTTCATAATGGCTCTCGTTATTAGATGTTAATGAGTAGTTAACTCAATCTTAACATGAGTCGGTTAATGAGTAGTATTCACGGAAAATAACTCCCCAGAAGTAGCGAGGGAGAGAAATGCGACCTATTGAGAATGCATGGAACACCACTGAAACGTGAAACGCCCGCGATCAAAAACCTGATTCACGGGCGCTTCGGTTTCCAATTTGTAAACAGCCAAAGCCTATTTAGCAGATAGAGCATCCTCAAAAGTACGCAGACCCGTCTTTGGCGCTTGCACGAGAACCGACATATTGCCCGGTTTGTGTTCGTTGCGCAGCATTTTCATGTGAGCTTCGGGAAGATCATTCCATTCGAACACTTCAGACATGCATGGATCAAGACGACGTTCTAGCATCAACTGGTTCGCAGCGGAGGCCTGCTTGAGATGTGCAAAGTGGCTGCCCTGAAGACGCTTCTGATGCATCCACATATAGCGTACGTCAAACGTCAGGTTAAAGCCGGATGTGCCCGCGCAGATGACAACCATGCCACCCTTCTTCACCACAAACGTGGAGACAGGGAAGGTCGCTTCGCCCGGGTGTTCGAACACCATGTCGACGTTGTTTCCTTTACCTGTGATGTCCCAGATCGCTTTGCCAAATCTGCGCGCTTCTTTAAACCAATCTGCATATTCGGGCGTGTTCACCGTCGGCAGTTGACCCCAGCAGTTGAAATCCTTGCGGTTCAACACGCCTTTGGCACCCAAGCCCATAACAAAGTCGCGCTTAGATTCATCTGAGATCACGCCAATCGCATTTGCGCCAGCCGTATTGATCAACTGGATTGCATAGGATCCAAGACCGCCAGATGCGCCCCAAACAAGAACGTTTTGACCCGGCTTCAAGTCATGCGGCTCATGCCCAAATAGCATCCGGTATGCAGTCGCGAGGGTGAGCGTATAACACGCTGCTTCTTCCCACGTCAGATGCTTAGGACGGTGCATTAGTTGCTGCGCCTGCACGTTCGTGAACTGCGCGAACGAGCCGTCAGGCGTTTCATAACCCCAAATACGCTGGCTTGGCGAATACATCGGATCGCCGCCATTACAATGCTCATCATCACCATCGTCTTGGTTGCAGTGGATAACGACTTCATCGCCAACTTTCCAACGCTTTACTTTGTCACCGACGGCCCAAATGATGCCAGATGCATCAGAACCCGCAATGTGGAAGGGTTTATCATGACCATCAAACGGTGAAATCGGCTGACCCAAAGAGGCCCAAACACCATTGTAATTCACGCCTGCGGCCATCACGAGAACAAGCACTTCATGGCTATCAAGTACGGGAACATCGACCACCTCCTGCTGCATTGCTGTATCAGGCTCGCCATGGCGTTCGCGGCGGATCGCCCATGCATACATCTTCTTCGGGACATATCCGAGCGGGGGCATTTCGCCCATTTCATACAGGTCCTTCTCCGGCGCATCATACGCCACAATCCCAGTCTCTATATTTAAAGCCATGGTGCCCTCCTCAATACAGTGCTGCGGCGCAGAATCGCCGTACCACGAACTGAGTTAGAGATTTTCACGCAACAATGCAACTCAAGAAAGTCAATTTAAGTAATTTTATAACCCAGCAACCGCAGCATTTATGCTGCAGACGCAAACTACCGTTTCAAGTGCGCAATAGAGTTGGCATAATAGCGCAACGCAAAACGCTGCTTCTCATCAACGACAATCATATCGCCTTCTGTTCGTAAAATGCGGCGTTCACTCAGTTGCTTGAGCGCAATTTCAACAGCATAACTAATCTCACCACGCGGCATATGAATATGCACGCTATTCAACTTGCTAAGCTCAACATCCAAAAGCGCTGGCAATTCATCGCATTTCACGCTTTCGCGGTCGCGCATCACGGAGGCCAGCAAGGGTACAGGAACGACAGGGACGATATCCGCGATCCTTTGCATCAGTTCTGTCGCCAATTGCTCCGCATCCGGCGCACCGTGGGTCTGCACATGAGCGCTAAGCGAAACAGCGGGACCGAAACTGACCGCAGCATATCCGAAACGATGAAAGCGCCCGCTTATGCGCAGCCAAAGCTGTTTGACAAAAAAACCGGTCACGACACTGATGCGCGCACGAAACCGACGCGTGCCCGCCGCATCCGCAGCTATCAGAATGCGATCTTCGAGTACCCTGTCATAATTCAAAGCGACGGGAACGAATAGAACATCGCGGTCGCCATCGGCGTAACCATCAGTGATATATTTGAGCAAGCCCAGTTTAGGCGGTGCTAATTTCCCATCGAGGGATAGCCCACCCTCAGGAAACATCGCTTGCGTGACCCCGGCTTGCGTTGCCAGATGCACATAGCGCGCCAAAACCCGTCGATAGAGGTCCCCGCGTGATTTGCGGCGGATAAAGTAGGCACCCATTGCCTTGATCAAACGGCTTAGCGGCCAAACCCGCGCCCATTCCCCAACGGCGTAAGCAAGCGCAGAGCGCTCAGCCGCCAAATAAGTGACCAAAACATAATCCATGTTGGAGCGGTGGTTCATCACGAAAACAACCGTTGCATCTTTGTCGAGCGCGCTTAGCCCAGCGTCATCATGATAGCCCAAGCGCACACGATAAAGCGCATTGCTCATCCCGCGTGCAATTCGGATCGCGATGCCAAAATACGCGGTCGCACTAAAGGAGGGGACGATCTCGCGGGCATATTTGCGCGCTTGCTCGAACGCTACGTTTTCAGGAACGCTGTTGCGCCTTGCGTGATCTGCAATCGCTTGGCTTACCTCAGGATCATAGATCAGGCGTTGGATCATATCGTAACGCCGCGCCAATTTGAATGGTTCAATCGGGCGCTCTAGACGTTCGTTCACACGCTTTACGACGCGCTCCATCCGGCGGCGAAAGAACCAACGCACAGACGGGAACAAAAAATGGGATGCAAAGGTAACCACTGCGAAAAACAGGATCAAAATAAAGAGCCAAATCGGCAGTTCAACAGTTTGCATCATCCGCGGACCTTTGCAGCAAGGGCCCCGAGGGTAAATATGTTTCTTATCAGCACGCATAGGATATCTCGAAAATGTCGAGCTTTCGCATCACTCAAGGGTTCACAGACGCCGAGCGTCCCATCGTCGCAGCACTGTTTTGGCAAGCCTTCGGTGCAAAACTATCCATTGGCCTCAGCCCCGAGGTAAAAGCGCTGAAGTTTCTAGCACACGTCGCTGAGCCGCGCTTTACGCGCGTGATGCCAATGGGACCCTTTTGGGCGTCGTTGATTTTAAAACGAGTGAAGGCGCGGTGATTTTGATGACCAGCGCGCGGTGTTCGGTACAATGGGTGCCATATGGAGCGCTGCATTACTGTCATTGCTGGAACGCAATTTGAAAGCAAAACCCAGTTGATGGATGGCATCTTCGTCACACAGATTGCGCGTGGTATGGGGCTTGGCCGCGCACTGCTGCAGGCGATCAAGACCAAAGCTGACCAGCGAAACTGTAGCGACGTGCGTCTCGATGTAATTGATAACAATCCACGTGCACGCGCACTGTATGAACGCGAAGGCTTTATCGCTGGCAAAGTACAGACGCTTGGTCCGCTCAAACATCTCTTCGGGTTTTAAAGTGCAACTGAAATGCGCTTTACGCTGCACTCGCATTCTTGAGAATGCCGCAACGCGGCGAATTGACAGTTGCGTAAAATTCCACATATACATTACCAAACGCAATAAAATTACTCAAGTAATTCAAGAGGGCGCGCCATGACTGATACACAACCTGCTGCTAAAAAAGATCGCCCTTGGCTCATTCGGACCTACGCGGGTCACTCAACGGCGAAAGCTTCCAACGCGTTATACCGTGGGAACTTAGCAAAAGGTCAGACCGGTCTATCAGTCGCTTTCGATCTTCCAACGCAAACAGGATATGACAGCGATCATGTGCTCGCTCGCGGTGAAGTGGGCAAAGTTGGCGTGCCCGTTTGCCACCTTGGTGATATGCGCACGTTGTTCGATCAAATCCCGCTTGAGGATATGAACACATCGATGACGATCAACGCGACCGCCCCTTGGTTGCTTGCTCTATATGTGGCCGCTGCAGAAGAGCAAGGCGCGGATGTATCCAAGCTGCAAGGCACCGTGCAGAACGATCTGATCAAAGAATACCTGTCGCGCGGTACATATATCTGCCCACCAAAACCCAGCCTTAAGATGATCGCGGATGTGGCCGAATATTGCTACACGAACATCCCCCAATGGAACCCGATGAACGTGTGTTCCTATCACTTGCAAGAGGCAGGCGCGACGCCAGAGCAAGAGCTGGCCTTCGCCTTGGCAACCGCCACAGCCGTTCTCGATGAACTCCGCCCGCGCGTTCCTGCCGAAGACTTCCCAACCCTTGTTGGACGTATTTCTTTCTTTGTGAATGCGGGCATTCGGTTTGTCACTGAGATGTGCAAGATGCGCGCTTTTGTAGATCTATGGGATGAAATTTGTCTGGAGCGTTATGGCGTTCAAGACCCAAAGATGCGCCGCTTTCGATACGGTGTTCAGGTCAACTCGCTTGGTTTGACTGAGCAGCAACCAGAGAACAACGTCTACCGGATCCTCTTAGAAATGCTGGCCGTGACCTTGTCCAAGAATGCCCGCGCCCGCGCCGTGCAACTCCCCGCATGGAACGAAGCACTTGGCTTGCCGCGTCCTTGGGATCAGCAATGGTCGATGCGCATGCAACAAATCCTGGCCTATGAAACGGACTTGTTGGAATTCGATGACCTGTTTGACCAAAACCCTGCCGTAGAACGCAAAGTAAAAGAGCTCAAGTCTGGTGCGCGTGCGGAGCTTGCGAACCTTAGTTCCATGGGTGGTGCCATTGATGCGATTGATTACATGAAGTCGCGTCTGGTGGATTCCAACGCGGATCGCCTCAACAAGATCGAGCGCAATGAAACCATCGTCGTGGGCGTAAACAAATGGCAGCAAGGTGAGCAATCACCATTGCAAACAGAAGATGGCGGCATCATGGTCGTGGATCCCACGGTTGAAGACGAGCAAATTGCGCGTCTAAACGATTGGAAAGCCAGTCGCGATGCCCAAGCTGTGCAAACTGCGCTCTCAAACTTGCGAGAGGCATCAAGAAAGGGCGAAAACGTAATGCCTGCCTCCATCCAAGCTGCGAAAGCTGGCGTCACCACTGGCGAATGGGCCACCGAAATGCGCAAAGTCCACGGTGAATATCGCGGCCCGACAGGCGTCTCCGCATCCGTGTCGAATAAGACAGAAGGGCTCGACGATATCCGTGAGGCTGTGAACGTGGTCAGCGATAAACTTGGTCGTCGCCTTAAGTTCCTTGTGGGCAAACCAGGTCTTGATGGGCACTCCAATGGATCCGAGCAGATTGCGTTCCGTGCACGCGATTGCGGTATGGATATCGAATACGATGGTATTCGTTTGACGCCTGAAGAGCTTGTCGCCTCAGCGATTAAGACCAAAGCACATGTGGTCGGGCTATCGATCCTTTCTGGCAGTCACATCCCATTAGTAGAAGACCTGATGAAACGCATGCGCGATGCGGAGCTTGGCGACACCCCCGTGATCGTTGGCGGCATCATCCCAGATGATGACGCTGAGCGTTTGCGCTCGATGGGTGTCGCACGGGTCTACACGCCCAAAGATTTCGAACTGAATGCGATCATGAAAGATATCGTCACGCTTGCTGATCCCAACGCGATTGCGGCTGAGTGATTGACCCTGCCACAGGGCGGTTCTACCGTCCAGCGCATGACAAACACTCTCACCATCTGCCTACTTAAGAAAAGCGACGAAGCCGATTGGCGCCGTCTTTGGAATGCGTATCTCGAATTTTATGAAAGCAGCGTTCCCGAAGAGGTCTATGCGACCACATTCAAGCGTCTAATTGACCCTGCAAATACCGCGCAAAACGCCGCTTTGGCGTTTAGCGATGGCAAACCTGTCGGCCTCGTCCATTGGATTTATCATCCGCACAACTGGAAGATCGAAGACGTCATCTACCTGCAAGATCTCTACGCTGATCCATCTGTGCGCGGTAAAGGCATTGGGCGCGCTTTGATTGAACATGTTTACGATGTGGCCGATCAAGGCGAGACGCCGACGGTCTATTGGATGACGCAAGAATTCAACGCAACAGCACGCCAACTTTATGACCGCCTCGCAAGCAAAACCGAATTCGTACAATACAAACGTTAGGACTCGCCCATGACCATTCATATAGGTGCCGACAAAGGCCAAATCGCTGAAACCGTCCTTATGCCCGGTGATCCCTACCGTGCGAAATGGGCGGCTGAGACGTTTCTTGAGGACGCAGAGCTTGTAAACGAAGTGCGCGGAATGCTGGGTTTTACAGGCACTTGGAAAGGCAACCGCGTCACAATCCAAGGCAGCGGTATGGGCATGCCATCGCTGTCGATCTATGCCAATGAATTGCTGAAAGATTATGGTGCAAAGACCTTGATCCGCATCGGGTCTTGCGGAGCGATGCAGCCTTATGTCGGAATCCGCGACGTGATTATCGCGATGACGTCTTCGACGCTCTCCACACCTTCGTTGGGGTTTTTCAAAGAGTTAAACTACGCGCCGTGTGCGGACTGGGGATTGTTGCGCGCAGCTGTAACAGCCGCCGAAGCAAAGGGCACAAAGACCCATATTGGCGGCATCTATTCAGCGGATGTTTTCTACGATGAGCGCCCAGATCTAAATGAGCAGATGACCCGCCATGGCATCCTAGGTGTGGAAATGGAAGCGGCAGAACTTTACACGCTTGCAGCCCGCTATGACGCACGCGCCTTGGCAGTGCTGACCGTGTCGGATCACTTGATCACTGGTGACGCTTTGCCCTCTGAAGACCGCGAAAGCAGCTTTGGCGAAATGTTAGAAATCGCTTTGGAAGCGGCTTTCGCCTAACGCCCGTGCGTGCCGTCGTACCCGTTTGGTTGCGGCGACGCCCACCCTATCAGCGCGTCGGCTTCTGGCTTGAACACTTCGACCAACAGTGGATGACATTGCGCCTCGTCGCTAGAATGAACACTTGAGCAATCCCCGCCGGGGCAAGCGCTGAGCGCGCCAAGCAAATCGATTTCAGCGAAAAACTCCAGATAGTCATCTGGCCGCACAGGGCTGGATTTCATGAAATACTGACCAGTATCGCGCGTAAACCCAGTACACATGAAAACGTTGAGCACGTCATGCACATGCGGTTCTGCTTCTTTCAGGGAGACTCCCAGGTGATCCGCCAAAGCACGCGTCAGGTTCGAATGGCAGCAATGGTGATATTGCGTTCCAGAAAGTAGATTGCCCGTGTAGGGATCGCAGCGCGTGCCGATCACATCGTGCACAGAGCCGCCATAGGGATCGATGCCATACCACTCAAGCGTGTCTGTCGTGATTATTGCCATAGGTCGCAGGGTGGGAAGAGAACTCCACATGCTCTGAGCGGTGGTGATATGCGTGCCATGCAGCGCCCGCGTTTTGCCGGAATAAAAACGCTCGCTCAGATCATTTGCATTCCATAGATTTAGATCGCCCACTTGAGGGCCATCAGGGCAAGAGATGCGAAAGAAATGGCCCACGGGCGCGTGAAATGTGCGCGCATCACGCGCAGGCACCTGTACCTCATCAACCTTCACAGCATCTTCGCGGGCTTCGCTGTAAAGCGCCATATCCCGCTTTGGCAAACCGGCAACAGGATAGCATACGACAGGCTCAATTTTGCGTCGATCTTCGGCATCGCTTGGTTGGTTTGGCATTTTACGCTCCCTTATTAGAGGCATCAGAAAACCCGCTGCACCAAAGCGCAACGGGTTAGTATGGTATTTCTAGAAAAATCTTGCGCTTAAACGGTGCGCTCGACCATCATTTTCTTGATCTCTGCGATTGCGAGCGCGGGGTTAAGACCCTTAGGGCAAGTCTTCGCGCAGTTCATAATCGTGTGGCAGCGATAAAGCTTGAATTGGATCTTCGAGTTCATCCAAACGCTCACCCGTCGCTTCGTCGCGGCTGTCGATAATCCAGCGATATGCGTGCAGCAATGCAGCCGGTCCAAGATAGCGATCGCCATTCCACCAGTAAGACGGGCAAGATGTAGAGCAGCACGCGCACATGACGCACTCATAGAGACCGTCAAGTTTCTTGCGATCCCCGATAGATTGCTTCCACTCTTTCGCTGGGCGATTTGTCTTTGTCTCAAGCCAGGGCATGATCGACGCGTGCTGCGCATAGAAATGCGTCAGGTCCGGGATCAAATCTTTCACCACAGGCATGTGTGGGAGCGGGTATATTTTCACATCGCCCTTCACTTCATCCATGCCATAGATGCACGCAAGTGTGTTGATTCCATCGATGTTCATCGCGCAGGAGCCACAAATCCCTTCACGGCACGAACGGCGGAATGTCAGCGTCGGATCAATCTCGTTCTTAATCTTGATCAGCGCGTCCAAAATCATCGGGCCGCAGTTGTCCATGTCGACCCAATAGGTGTCCACTGAAGGGTTTTTGCCATCATCGGGATTCCAGCGATAAATCTGCAACTTGCGAATGTTGTTCGCGCCCTCAGGCTTTGGCCACGTTTTGCCAGTCGTCATGCGGGAATTCTTGGGGAGGGCCAGTTGTACCATCGTCTCACTCCTTTACAGAAACAGGCCAAGGCCGTTTTTGGAAATGCACTGCACCGTTTCAGGGCGCGATGCGATTGTAGTTACAGGTTCGAAAGTCGCGGGCGTGACGCCTGTCGCACCAGCTTTGGCGATTTCGAAGATCTCTACCCGCGACGCATTGTCTATCACCCAGTCTGTGTTCGGGGCTGCATTCACGCCTGGAAAGTTTTGCGCAACAACGCCGTTCACCGCAGTTTTCGCCGTGTTGCGCGCAACTGTGTCAGCGGCGTCATTTGCTTGCACACAGGCACCAAGGGTGGTTGAGATTGAAATTTCTGGCAAAGCCCGCATTAGAAAGTCCGCTCTTTTGGAGCGATTTTCTTGAGGCTGATGCCGCCTTCAGCTTCAGTCGTAAGTGGATCGGTGACTACAGGACGATGCGTCAGTTCGACATCCTTCCCATCGACACGGCTGATCGTGTGCACGCGCCAGTTTTCATCATCACGAGTCGCGTAATCCTCATGCGCATGTGCGCCGCGGCTTTCTTTACGCGCTTCCGCACCAACAATCGTCGCCAATGCGTTTGGCATCAGGTTTGTCAGCTCAAGCGTTTCCATCAGATCAGAATTCCACACCAAAGAGCGATCCATCACTTTCAAATCATCCACTTTCGACGCGACGTTGGTCATCTTTTCTACGCCTTCTTTCAGCGTTTTATCGGTGCGGAAGACCGCTGCGTCTTCTTGCATGGTTTTTTGCATTTCAAGGCGCAGTTCAGCAGTTGGCGTTGCGCCACTCGCGTTACGTAGGCCATCAAAGCGATCAAAGGCGAAATCAACAGAGATTTGGTTCAGGGCTGCAGGCGCTGCCTCAGCATCCACAACTTTACCAGCGCGGATCGCAGCGGCGCGTCCAAAGACCACAAGGTCGATCAGAGAGTTGGAGCCAAGACGGTTCGCGCCGTGCACAGACGCACAGCCCGCTTCACCAACAGCCATAAGGCCCGGAACAACGGCGTTTGGATCTTTCGCTGTCGGGTTCAGAACTTCGCCGAAGTAGTTCGTTGGAATACCACCCATATTATAGTGAACCGTCGGCAGAACCGGAATAGGCTCCTTGTTGACATTCACGCCTGCGAAAATCTTCGCGCTTTCAGAGATACCTGGAAGGCGTTCCGCCAGAGCATCAGCAGGCAAGTGTGACAGGTTCAGGTGGATGTGATCGCCACCCGCACCAACACCGCGCCCTTCACGAATTTCCATCGTCATACAGCGCGATACATAATCACGCGGCGCGAGATCTTTGTAGTTGGGTGCGTAGCGCTCCATGAACCGCTCGCCCTCGGAGTTAGTGAGATAACCGCCCTCCCCGCGCGCACCTTCCGTGATCAAACAGCCGGAACCGTAAATCCCTGTCGGGTGGAACTGAACAAACTCCATATCCTGCAAAGCAAGACCCTGACGTGCGACCATGCCACCGCCATCGCCAGTACATGTGTGTGCGGACGTCGCGGAAAAATACGCGCGGCCATAGCCGCCCGTCGCAAGCACAACCATCTTCGCATTGAAGACATGCATCGTGCCATCATCAAGCTTCCAGCAAACAACGCCTTGGCATTGGCCGTCTTCGGACATGATCAGATCAATGGCGAAGTATTCAATGTAGAATTCCGCATTGTTTTTCAGGGATTGGCCATAGAGCGTGTGTAGGATCGCGTGACCTGTACGGTCCGCTGCTGCGCATGTGCGCTGAACGGGTGGACCTTCGCCAAATTCAGTGGTGTGACCGCCGAAAGGACGTTGGTAAATCTTACCCTCTTCCGTGCGCGAAAAGGGAACGCCATAGTGCTCTAACTCATAGACCGCTTTGGGCGCTTCACGCGCGAGGTATTCCATCGCGTCGGTATCACCCAACCAATCAGAGCCTTTGACGGTGTCATACATATGCCACTGCCAGTTATCTGGGCCCATGTTGGACAAGGACGCGGCAATGCCACCTTGTGCTGCGACTGTATGCGAACGCGTCGGGAAAACCTTGGTCACACAAGCTGTACGCAGGCCCTGCTCCGCCATGCCAAGCGTCGCGCGCAAACCTGCGCCACCCGCACCAACCACCACAACATCATAGTCGTGGGTTTCATATTCATAAGCTGCCATCTGGGATGCTCCGAAACTTAAAGTGCGAGTTTAGCGATGGCGAAAATGCCAACCGCTGCTGCGCCGTAGCTGAGGCAAGTCAGGAGAATGATCAGAATTTTCTGCATGAAACCATGCACATAATCCTCGATCAGCACCTGCGCGCCGTCATTGAAATGTTTGAACCCAACAAGGATCGTCAAAGCAGCGACAATCGCAGGAAAGGGCCGTGCGAAGTAGGCCATGACTTCAGCGTAGTTAGATCCGAGGATACCACCGAATGTGAGGATGAACATCGGCACGAGAAAAAGCAAAGCCACGGAACTTACTTTCATCGACCAGAAATGATGTGTGCCAGATTTTGCGCTACCCATGCCGGTTGCGCGCTTGCGGTCTGTTAAGAATGCCATGTCTCGCGGCCCTTTAAATGATGATCACAGTGATAAGCGTCACCAAGATAGAACCGCCGATCACAGCGTAGCCCATCTTTTCGGCTGTGTTGATCTCTAGGCCAATCGCATTGTCCCAAATCAAGTGACGCAGGCCCGCAAGCGTGTGATACCACATGCCCCAGAGCGACAAGAACAACACAAGATCACCGAACCAGCTGGTCAGGAACCCATCTGCGACTGCGAAATAGCTCTCCGATGTTGCGGCGGCCAAGAACCACCAAACAATGAGCAGTGCCGCAACAAGCATTGCGTTGCCTGTGATCCGCGTCAAAATCGACGTCATAGATGTCAGTTGCGGCCGGTATATTGAGAGATGCGGCGAGAGCGGGCGATTGCCCCTATTCACATCAGCCATGGCTAATTCCTTTTTCGAGTCCCTACACTTGTTTTAGCGCATTATTCGCTGCTGTCACCTAACAGGATCTAAACAACGCGCAGTAATTTCGCGCAATTTGCAGAAAATGCAAATTTTGTGATCACACAAACTTTAGCTGTGATCACAAAAACAGTTCACACCAATTTGTTTAGCAATTCCGCTCGGCCAGCCCGTCAGCTCACGGCACATTGTTATGCTCTGTTCATCCAGATCGTAAAATGCATTGGCTTCGCCGCAGTCCTCCAGCTTAACTGAAATATCGCGCGGCCAACTGATCTCAACGTTCAGAGCTTTGATCCCTTGCGAGATTACTGAGTTTTCAGCACCCGCTTGCAAGACCAGCTGGCCTTTCAAAGCGTTGCTTTCGCTCACCTCATCAGGGACACCGTTCCAGCTATCCGCCGCCAAAGCAAATTAGTCTTCGCAACCATCCACACGCGCTTGTGGAAACTCAAGATAGCTAACGAAATCTTCGAGCGCATCAGGATCAGCCCCATAAAACAAGTGCACGGTATTGAAATAACGTTTTTCGTCAGGCCCGTGTGTGTCCCAAAAAGCCGGCTCATCCTGAGCTTCAGCTCAAAAAAGCCTGGCGCTGTCATAGGCAATGACTTCCGCATCATCACTGTCATAGAGCGCGTCGATCAACAGGATCGAGAGTGAGTCCGCTACACCTTCTTCCTGCCCAAAGATCAGCACTTGCATCGGATCAATGACCGCATGGCCCAATTCATCGTAGAAAATCGCTAAGAGGTCGTTCTCTGTAAAATCCGCAAATGCGGGGGCTGGCAGAAGGGTCAAGGCCATTAAACACGCACGGATCATTTCGGCATTACCACCCAATAATCAAGATCCAGCAAAACTTGCGACATGTGTTTACCGTTCTCGCCTTTCAGCTGGAACACCGCGTCACCCTTGTAGGCCACCAAACGCAAACGCAGTGCACCAACGCCAGGAGCGGATGTGTCAGCTTTGTCCAGCACTTCGGACCACGCGCGCACAGTATCACCGCTAAAGCACGGGTTTGCATGGGCACCGCCATTCAAGCCAACAATCATTTGTGCGTTCGCCAAGCCGTTGAACGACAATGTACGCGCCATGGAAATCAAGTGACCACCGTAAATCAGGCGTTGCCCATCATCGCGGTGGGTGGCGTCAAAGTGCACTTTCGCTGTGTTCTGCCAAAGTCGCGTCGCCATCATATGCTCGGCTTCTTCAATAGTCACGCCATCAACATGATCGATCTTTTCGCCAATCTCATAGTCACCCCAGCGATGCGGTTCGCCCGACATCTTGGTGTCATAGTCGGTAAAATCCAGACCATCAGGGATCACCAGATCGGAAATATCCAGCGTGTCCTTGAGGTCTGGAACAACCGTTTCCGGCGCAGGCGCAGTGTCGTCGCGTTTGCGCACCATCACCCAGCGCACAAATTGCATCACAGTTTCATCGTTCTGATTGATGCCAGAAGTCCGAACATAGACGACACCGGTTTTACCGCTTGAATTTTGCTTCAAACCGATCACTTCGGACACAGAACGCAACGTGTCGCCTGCATACACAGGCTTGAGCCAACGCCCCTCCGCATATCCAAGGTTCGCAACCGCGTTGAGCGAAATATCGGGCACCGATTTGCCAAAGACCACGTGAAATGCCGCCAAATCATCCAGGGGTGAAGCTGGCAAACCACTTTGGCGCGCAAATTCATCCGAGGAATAAAGCGCGTGGCGTGCAGGATAAAGCGCGTGATAGAGCGCGCGCTCACCCCCAGATACAGTGCGTGGCACGGCATGATAGATTACATCGCCGATAGAATAATCTTCGAAAAAGCGGCCTGGGTTGGTCTTGAGCATTTATTGCGCCCCCAATTTCATGTCCGGCGTGTAGGGTGCGTCGATGTCTTTGGTGATCGATTGCCCGCAGCGCATGATCCCTTTGACAGGATCAAAGGTCTGCGTCGGGGAGCCATAAAGCTCCCAGCCCTTAGCCAGTGCATCACTGACCTTATGGCAAAAAGCTGATGTATCATCTTCGCTGAGGAAGCGGTAGATTTTGCTCATGGATTAGCCTCCGAAGGGCGACACGCCCAGCAATACGTGGATAGTTGCAACAACGAGGAAGCTGACCAAAGTGATGATGACTAAAAGTTTGTCTTTCTTGGCATCGCCTGGATCCGGGCGCACCCATTCTTGGCTGCGATTGATCAAAATCACCGAAACGGTCGCCCAAGCAAACATGCCACCAAACAGTATGATCGAGACGAGATCGCCATTCACTAACAAATGCGCCAACGCCCAAATTTTTAACGCTGTAAGCTGCGGATGACGCATTTTTCCGCGCAAACGACCTGTCGTCGCGCTCATCCCGAAGACGAAAAACGCGCCCAGCATCAGGAGGTTGTTGATATAGGTAAAGAACGCAGGCGGCGACCAAACAGGTATGAATTCAGCCCAGCGATAGCCAAAGATCATCAACAGCAAGGATAGGACCAACACAATCGCAATCGCTCTTTTGCCCTTTTCACCCATTTTTGCGCGATGCGCTGGCAAAAGACGTTTGTAAAAGTGGGCGAGGCTCCACAGGAGCAGGCCGGGAATCAAAAGGGTCATGGCTGGCTATTCCTTTGCTAGCGCGTCTATTGCCTTTGCTTTTGCCAGAATTTCACCTGCGCTGGCAACGTGTAGGTTTTCAACGATGCGTCCGTCGACGACTGCAACACCCTGCCCGTCTGCTTTTGCGACTTCAAAAGCTGCAATTTGGCGGGTGGCGAGATCAATTTCGGCATCACTTGGCGCGAAGGTGGTGTTGGTCACAGCAACCTGTGCAGGATGGATCAACGTTTTGCCGTCAAAGCCCATGTCGCGCCCCTGCTCACATTCCACCACGAGGCCGTCATCGTCTTTGAACGCATTATAAACCCCATCGACAATCACCAACCCTTCGGCTTTCGCAGCAAGCAGACACAATTGCAGCGAGGTCAGCATCGGCAAGCGGTCCGCACGGAAACGGCATTGCAGCTCTTTCGCGAGATCGTTGGTGCCCATCACCATGCCCTCAAGTTTAGGATGCGCGGCAATCGCGCTTGCATTCAACATGCCGCGCGGTGTTTCCATCATCGCCCAGATTGGCAAATCGCCCGTGATCTGAGCCAAAGCATCAAGATCTGCAGGAGCCGCGACCTTTGGCAGCAAGATTGCATCTGCATTTATATGCGTCACGGCTTTGGCGTCCTCTAAACCCCACTCAGTGTCAATGCCGTTGATCCGAACGATCTTGTAGCGCGCGCCGTAGCCGTCTGTGTCCAGAGCCTCTTTCAAGGTCTCGCGCGCAGCGACTTTTTCATCAAACGCAACCGCATCTTCAAGATCGAAAATGATCGCATCGACCTGTAGGCTACGCGCTTTGTCCAACGCGCGCGGTTTTGAAGCTGGAATATAAAGAACGGAACGAAACGGTCGCTGTCGTAAATCCATGGAAATTTCCTGAGACTTGAGTGTAATAATGTTGCGTTCAAATGCACATTTATTTCCATTTCATTCAAGTTGAAAATGCCGCGACGCAGCAAAAATACTTAAATTCGATCCAACACCCCCACAGCGCACGTTGGCTTAACCGAATTTATACACCTCGCCTTTCATGCTGGTTTGGTTGATCATTGCGAGACGTTGCCCAGTAGAAAGCTGATTTTTAGTCCCTGCGCTGGATGACGGACTGAACCGAAAGGTGCCGTTCTCAACATACTCTGAACGCACTTCCTAGTGCCACTTTTTCAAAAGGACAATGCGATGAACATGCAAGTGACATTTGGTGCGCTCGGGTTTGGAATTATTGCGCGCGCGGGCTCGACAGCCTTTGCACAAACCAATCGCAACTGCGCGCCGCGCTAGGTTGTCGTTGAACGACTTGCGCAAAAATATGGTGAGGCCCGCCAATCGGTAGGTCTCGTGGCCAACAACTCTATGGTTGAAACATTCGCTTCGTCAGAAACAGGCACTTGGACAATCACTGTAACACTTGCCAATGGAACCACGTGTTTGGTCGCCTCCGGCCAGAATTACGAAGCGCTCGCAGAAGGTCTGCCAACCAAAGGCAACGACGCTTAAGTGAGAGCGTCGAAAATCAACTTGGTTCCCGTTAAAACAAGCAATACGTAAGTTATCGCGTAAAATGGCTTTTCGGGCACCAAACTATGCGCTTTCACACCCAGATACGCGCCCAAAAGCGCAAATGGGGCAAGCGCAAGGTTTATCAGCAACAGATCCAGTGTGAATATTCCAAGAGCACCGTAGGCCATCGCCTTCATTACATTGATAATCCAGAACACAAAAACTGTGTTCGCTTGATATTCGGTTTTGCTAAGCTTCAACGAAAGCATATACATAGCAGAGGGTGGGCCACCTGCATGGCTAACAAAACTGGTGAACCCGGATGTCACACCCACGATGAGGCCGACGCTATCGGGCAAAGGTCGCGACGAAATCTTCAACATCCCCCGTGTGCGCGCGATTTGCCAAATCACAAACAGCAGTGACATGGCACCGATCAAAAACCGGATCACGTCATCATTTGTCATGCGGTACACCAAAGCCCCAATAATGACGCCTGGCACACCTCCGATCAGCAATAAACGTGCGGATGGCCAATGCCACTTGCGCCAATAGGGCCGCAACGTCGCGAAGTCGATCAACAACAGCAATGGCAACATCAACCCAAGCGCTTCGCCCGGCGTGAGCACAAGCGCCAGAATCGATGCCGCTGCAAAAGCCGCACCTGACCCAAATCCGCCCTTTGAAATACCCGCAAAAATAACCGCAGGGATTGCAACAGCGAAAAAGGAAAAGTCCCAAAACACAGCTACGTCTTTCATTTTATACGCTTCGGCATAGCCTTAGCGCGCTAAGTGGGGTCTTGCTAGCCTTCACAATCTTGACGCCGCAGCGCAGCACACTTGCGCAGCGCAGCATAACACACTAGCCATGCGCCAAATTTAACGGACCGGAGAGAGATCCATGGCCAGACCTAAGATAGCACTGATTGGTGCAGGACAGATTGGTGGCACACTTGCGCACCTCGCAGCGTTGAAAGAATTGGGCGACATCGTCCTCTTCGATATTTCCGAAGGCACGCCTGAAGGCAAAGCCCTCGATATCGCGGAATCCGGCCCATCTGAGGGTTTCGATGCGACAATGTCCGGCACACAATCTTATGAAGATATCGCTGGCGCAGACGTGTGCATCGTAACTGCGGGTGTTCCACGCAAGCCAGGCATGAGCCGCGATGACCTGCTGGGTATTAACCTTAAGGTTATGAAGTCCGTTGGCGAAGGTATCCGCGATCACGCCCCAGACGCATTCGTGATCTGCATCACCAACCCGCTTGATGCGATGGTCTGGGCGCTGCGCGAATTTTCTGGCCTGCCACACGAAAAAGTCTGCGGTATGGCGGGTGTTCTCGACTCCGCACGCTTCCGTCACTTCTTGTCAGTTGAATTCAACGTGTCCATGAAAGACGTCACAGCCTTCGTTCTAGGCGGACACGGCGACACGATGGTGCCGCTTGAGCGCTATTCAACAGTCGCAGGCATCCCGTTGCCGGATCTGGTCGACATGGGTTGGACTACGCAAGACAAGCTCGACGCAATAATCCAGCGCACGCGTGACGGTGGTGCTGAAATTGTTGGCCTCTTGAAAACAGGCTCCGCTTTCTATGCGCCCGCAACGTCTGCGATCGAGATGGCCGAAGCCTTCCTCAAAGATCAAAAGCGCGTTCTTCCATGTGCTGCGTATGTTGACGGTGCTTACGGCCTCGACGGCTTTTATGTTGGCGTTCCGACAGTGATCGGTGCTGGTGGCGTCGAGCGTGTTGTAAACATCAAGATGAACAAAGACGAACAGGCGATGTTCGACAAATCTGTCGATGCCGTCAAAGGCTTGGTTGCTGCATGTAAAGAGATCGACGGTTCACTCGCGTAAGCGGCGTTTGACTTCATATAACCCTGATGGTCCACTAAATGCGCAGTCTTTCGAGGCTGCGCATTTTCATTTGGGGGGCGCTCCATGCGTTCAATAATTTTCGCGGCACTTTTCGTCTTGGCACCCTTTTCACCAAGTTTTGGAACTGCGCACGCGCAAACATCTGCGTTTTCGGTCCGCAGTTTAAGCGAACAGATCAAAGACGTTCAAGACAGCGCAAACCCGAACCCGTTCCAGATTGGCATGCTGCAATCGCTCCGCGCCATCGAGGGCATGCTTCAAACGCGTTACAACGTCGGGCTTGGTGCGTCTTTGCGCAGCTTGCCCTTGTTTCGCCTGCCTTTGCCGAGCCCTGCAAATCCGCGTCCAGAACCGTTCGAAGGTCAGGTTATAACAGATCTAATGACGGATTTCTTGCAAGGCATGAGCGCGGCTCAAACCTCGCTTGACGCTGAATTGCCCCAAAATGCGCGCGCATTCGAGCTGACCTTGCAAGACATCTGGTTCGACATTGATCAAAATGGTATCCGTATTGAAGGTGAAGGCGCGCTAGAATTGCTCGCGCCAAGGCTCATGTCTCGTCGCGATCTGCGTGCGATGAAAGAAAGCGGTGCCTTTGAGAAACCCATGACCGTGCGATTTGACAGCGCGGATCATGCGTGGCTGACCGCCTATACGCACTTGTTGTCGGGTTTTGCCAATTTCGTCTTGGCCTATGATCCAGCGCCTGTCATCGACTTGCTCGCCGCGAAACGCAAAAGCGCCTTTGATACGCCCACATCACCGGCTGAGGAGAGCCCTGACCTTGCCGAATTTTCAGAAAACCTCAGAGACGCTGACAACGCTTTGCGCGCCGCCAAAGAGAAACGCGTGCGGGCAGAAGAACGCTATGCCGATCTCGAAAAACAAATGTTTTCTATCTAAGATAAACTGACTGCCGACAATAGAACCGACGAAGACATCGCAGAGGCCATGAGTAATCTGCGCAAGTACGTGACCCAAACGCAGTTTGCGAAAACCCGCATGGATGAGGCCCGGAAAGAAGAAGAAAGGCGTACTTTTGATGCGACCGATGCACGTAAAGCATTTGAGAGGGAACTGACCAAACTTCCTGTCATGCCTAAGGACCAATTCGGAAACTTCCTTAACCCTATTTATATCGCTTTGGCCGCCTTGGCCCAAGAACCTGCAAACGAAAACATCACTGCGGCCATGGCACATTGGAAACCGATGATCCGACAGAACCGCCTTTTCTGGCGTTTGCTGGCCATTGAGACCGACAATAAGCGCGAATGGATTCCAAATCCTAATCAGCGCTCGGTTTTTGGAATTAGGATTTCCGAGGACATGGCAAATGCGTGGCAAGATGTGCTCGATGATGCTGACGCCTTGATTGAGGGTGAAAAGCTCATTCCTCATCCTCTTTTCCCTGAGAGTTACGGAATTAGCCTTTCCGCATTCGCTAAAAACCCCGGTCCAATTGACATTATTGAGAGCATCCATGGCATTGGTTCCTATGAGGATGCGATGCAAGGCGAGCGGGTCTCCAACGCAAGTTGGCGCGTATTTCGAAGGATGACGGCTGGGAATCAAATCAGTTTCGCAATTTTCCTGAATTGATTTCCAATTTTATCGATCTGAGGGCGAAACTTCGCCACACTCTGTAATTTTGTGATCACAGAAAAAATACGTGTGATCACAAATGTGCGATTTATACCGTCTGCGGCATTTTATCGTTTAATCTGCCCTTAATATTCACACTATAGGGACAAATAATCGAAGCAAGACGGGACCGTTTCTAATGAACATCCACGAATACCAAGCCAAGGCACTGCTCAAAAGCTATGGAGCGCCAGTTTCAGATGGCCGCGCTGTGCTCAAAGCAGAAGACGCCAAAACAGCCGCTGGCGAGATGGACGGCCCACTTTGGGTTGTTAAGGCGCAAATCCACGCAGGTGGTCGCGGCAAAGGCACATTCAAAGAGACCGATGCAGGCGAAAAAGGTGGCGTACGCCTCGCTTTCTCCGCCTCCGAGGCTGCTGATGAAGCTAAGAAGATGCTTGGCCGTACATTGGTCACACACCAGACTGGCCCAGCGGGCAAGCAAGTGAACCGCATCTACATCGAAGATGGTTCCGACATCGAAGCGGAACTTTATCTCGCTCTGCTCGTGGATCGTCAAACATCGCGGATTTCCTTCGTGTGCTCCACAGAGGGTGGCATGGACATCGAAGAAGTTGCAGCAGCAACTCCTGAGAAGATCATAAGCTTTTCCGTTGATCCCGCGACAGGTTACCAAGCGTTCCACGGTCGCCGCATCGCCTTTGAGCTCGGCCTCAAAGGCGCGCAGGTAAAACAGTGCGTTAAGCTGATGGGTCAACTTTACCAAGCCTTCGTTGAGAAGGACATGGAGCAACTGGAGATCAACCCGTTGATCGTTCTGGAAGGC
>Ga0206129_10002723_pt1 | contig 21394 bp, 24 predicted proteins | sample Helgoland_Spring_8_FD_148616 | JGI IMG/M metagenome (GOLD analysis project Ga0206129, IMG submission 148616) | Pelagic subsurface seawater microbial communities from Kabeltonne, Helgoland, North Sea - Helgoland_Spring_Bloom_20160502_2 | ecosystem: Environmental > Aquatic > Marine > Epipelagic ...
AAATCAAAAAGGGGAAAAGAGAGGCTGAATAAGAGTCGGGAATATCGCGAAACGGTGGGAACTCCCGGTGGGTTTATGGGAGGGGGGGATTTTGAACGGATTACCAAAGACGCTGAGAAGCGACAGGCTCGTAAAGAGAGAGAAGATATGATCAAAAGATATGATCAAAGATATGATTATAAAGGTACTGGTGGTAAATAACATCATACATTGACTAACGGAGCAGAAGAAATCTAGAAACCCAATCTTAAAGAATAAAATTCAGATGAATTTTATTCTTTTTGTAATATAATTTATCACAAAAATGTGATAAATTAGCCGAGTCTGTTATTATATCGTGATGTCTGTTTTCTTTGCCTCCTCTACTTTTTCTGATACGTCTATCTTTACCTCCTCTACTTTTTCTGATACGTCTATCTTTACCTCCTCTACTTTTTCTGATACGTCTATCTTTACCTCCTCTACTTTTTCTGCCGTATTAGATACCGGATTGGCTGATGAAATAATTTGTGGTAAATACCCTTCACGTGTTAAATTTGTTTCACGTTCTATTTTCTCTTCTTTTTCTGCTTCTGTTAATAATGACACCAAATTTGATGACAAGTGTTGCTTCCCTGGAATGCGACCCAGTCTTACTGAATCGTCCTCGCTTGCTGCGTATATACATATCTCGTCCAATCCATTCAATTCCGGAGGTTTATCAATAGTAGTGTCTTTATATTTTTTCGAAAATTCTTTTAAAATAGAATCTGGTACAGCTGGAGACAGTTCATTTAACCGTTCAAATTGGTCATTAATAAGTTTTAACAGGTCTTTGGGTTGAATTCTACTAATTCTCGGTAACCCTAGTTCTACTTTGACAAACCGATACAGTTTTGTATATTCCAAATAGGAGTTGCGATGATTCTCGGCGCGTCTACCGTAGGAAAAGTATGCTTGTATTGTTCCTAATATCCCCGAGAACAAACTAAAAGCTCCCACTATTTTTAATGCGGTGTCCTCAAGATCCGCCCCGAACATGCTCTTGGCGGATAACGTAAGACTACCGCATAATGTACTAATGACAATGACTGGTAAATCAATGCATAAGGCTTTCGATGAGAATTTCCGCTCGCAATTTTTATGTAGCATACCAAGGCATAGACTGTGTTCCCCTACCTCTTTGAGATAAAGTTCTAGGTTATGAGTCCAACTGATTCTTTCCATTTATATCAAGAAAAATGGTTTATATTTTTTCTTTATATTCACGAGATTTTTATGTATGGATGTTTTAAAAACATCCATACATAAAAATCTCGTGAATTATCTAACCTGGTTATCTATCAGAATAATACAGTCCACACTATCTACCCTTTTCTACACCGACATTGTTCAACTGTGTCAATAGCGTATTAATTGTTGGAATGATACAATAAATCCGTTATTTTTCCAGGACTATCAGCATTTGGTAATGGTTTTAATATTCTATCACTAAATGACAAAAGAAATAAAATAAAGAACATATATTTTCCTAAAAATTCTAAAGGTCTTTTAAAAAAGTGTTGGTAAATGTTTTCAACCTACCTAAAACATCTAATAAGATTAGAAAATTTAGTGGATAAATGGATATGACAAATTTGAATTTTTAAAGTATTAATACTTTAAAAACTTTATATAAAGAAATGGTAAAAAGTCGAAAACGTAAAAATTACCCACCCGGTTGTGTTGAGAAACAATTCAGAAAAACTTCACGTAAACATAGAAGTGTGAAGAGAAAAGCGTCTCGTAAACGTAAGAGTTCTAAGAGAAAAGTGTCCCGTAAACGTAAGACTAGTAGGAAGAAGAGCGCAAAAAAGACTAGTAGGAAAAAGACAGTTGTAGAATTGTTGACAGACTGTAAAAAGAAAAACTTAATATATGACAAGAATACTGGAAAGCGTAGACCGAGGAAGAAATCTGGTCGTAAGTTAAAAAACCCTGACGTAAAAAGTCGTAAACAGACACGAAAAATGAAATATAATTTGAAATATGGTAAAATAAAATTTAAAATGCAAACAACTTGCTTGAGAAAATTAAATAATCTTGAGAACAGATTAACTAAAATTCTAAATAACGTATATACGGGTGTTATGATCATTACAAAACCTGGTACACAAGCTAAACCTACTACTCTTGGTTTTTATGGGACCCGTAGGACTCCTTTATACCCTGGTTATTATTTATTTACTATTCAAGGAGCAGGTATTTCAAGTCACGGTATAATTATAGAAAGACGTATCAGTATGAATGATGGTACAGTATCTTACCATTTATTTGACCCCAATGGTACTCGTTACACAAATCAACAGGCTGGGGGGTATAATATCGATATCGTGGATGATAACGGGCCACATACTCTGAAAACTGATATTTCTCCACAAAATTTATCGTGGAATCCTATGGGTTATTGTGGATTGTGGACATCGGTCATGGCCATCTTTTTCAGCAACTTTCCAGCGACTGATAGAACTAAGTTTTACAAATATCTAAAAAGTAACCATGTAAAGTTTATTGAACACATTATGACAACCATTATTAACCACTCAGGTGAATACGACACTGAGCATGAGGTTGGTGGTTTTATTGAATATATATCGGATAAGATAAATAAAGTAATATATAATAATTGAAAGAAATATTTGTTAGGCTGTACCAACTGTGCGTTAAATTTTTTCAACTATGTTTATTGAATTTAACGTAGCGGAATCTTATTAGAAAATCCAGTGGATACTTTGATATGACAAATTTGAATTTTTAAAGTATTAATACTTTAAAAAACTTTACGGTTATTCTTTCACTTCTCCGAGAACATCAACCACTCGTCCCGACGGGTCATCTGTATCCATCCACTTTGGCATCCACTGGTGGGGGATTGGTGCAACTGTATTTTGGTAGTAATCATTGTAGATTTTGTAGTAGTACACTGATTCCTTTGTAACTGGCTCCGCAAGATTATCTAATTTTGCGGAGGATACTTCCTGGTCTCCAATTATATCTTTGGTGTATTCCTGTACTTGTCGGTACCATGGGTCTTCTTTGGACCCAACACCATCACTAAACCCTTCCTTCCGTCGCCACAAAATTTCAGATGGTATGTATGTACCGTCGTCGAAGGCGCTTCTCAGTAGAAATTTCTCCATTGTATTTTTGGGATGCCTCTCCTCGCCTGGTATCTGGAGTGCAAGTTCGATTACTTTCTTGTCCAGAAAGGGTACGCGTAATTCCAACCCATGACAGGAAACTGTTCTATCGGAACGCAATACATCGAAAAATTGTAATTCATTGACAAGACGTCTGGATTCCTTCTCGAGTGCTTCTGACGACGGCGCGTGGTGAAAATAAAGATACCCGCAGAACAGTTCGTCGGCACCTTCCCCGGAAAATAATACTTTGATATCTGTATTTTTACTAATCCACTGACAAATTAAATACATCCCCACGGACGCGCGGACAGTTGTTATATCATAACTACCAAGTTCCTTAATCACCTCGTTGATACTTTCAAATGCCTCCTGTGGGGAAACCACAATTTCCTGATGGTCCGTTCCTAGAAAGGTCGCTACTTTTCTCGCGGCTATTAAGTCAGTAGCATTGGGACTAAACCCGATGGAGAATGTCTTGAGTTTCATGTTGTTCCTTTTCATCTCTTTACTCAAAATAGACGCTATTAAAGAACTATCTAAGCCCCCTGACAACAAGCAACCTATAGGGCGCTGTGAGAGCAACCGTTTCTTAACAGATGTAATCAATGTATTTTTAATTTTACTTTTAATATGTTCATCCATCTTTTTTGGTTTCGGAAGATGGTACCATGAGATTAAATCTGCGTGTTTTCCATTAAAATGAATATACGACCCACGTGCTACTTGCTTTGTCGGAGTAAAACCATCCTTAAACCCTTCCAATCCCAGAGGTGTTGAAGATACTAATAATTCTTCTTCTCTTACACGGTAGTACACTGGACGTACGCCGATAGCATCTCTTCCAACATATATATCTTCCCCATCAACCAGAACAAATGCAAATACCCCGTCTAATAAATTAATACAGTTAGCTATCCCAAATTTATTGTAGAGATGTAAAAAGACCTCGCAGTCACTACCTGTCACATTTGGGAGATTGTAGTGTCTGGCGAGTTCTCCATGGTTATAAATTTCACCATTGATTATGAGAGAAACTCTATTATTTTTCCCGTTGACAACCGAAAATGGTTGGTCTCCCCGTTTATCAAGACCATTGATAGCAAGGCGGTGAAAACCAAACACTTGGTCTTCAACAATTCTTAATTCAGACCTATCTGGCCCTCTTGATTTTGTTTTGTGAAATGATTCTAAAATACCATTCCAACCCAGACGGTGAACATTTGTCATATTTTTTGATTTAACATAGAAAATACCACACATTTTTAATTAAGTATGCTTCTTCTAAAATCAAAAAACAATATTTTTATTTCTTCTTCGGTTTCTTCTTCTGTAACAATACAGCATGAATATTTGGAATAACACCACTACCTGCTATTCCTGTTTTTCCGAATAGCATATTAAATTCCTCGTCCAACCTAATAGCTAGGTGTAAATGTCGCGGTGTTATAGTCGACCTACGGTTATCTCGTGCTACATTCCCAGCAAGTTCCAATATGTCAGCTGTTAAAAATTCTAAAACACCTGTTAAGTATACACCTGCTAATTGACTTATGTTAATACCCTTTGGTGCATTGTGTTCTATAAGATTTCTGCCTCTGGATGGTGGAAAAACGAGACCAGATCTTTTAGCGGTAGTGATTTTGTTGGATTTTGAACCTGTATCTGACTTTTCATATTTTTTACATGCTGTTAATCCTTGTTTTATAGCATGTTTACCTATAAAGGGTGTTAATAATAGTCTAATGCTGGCGGTCATTGCTCGTTTTGTTACTGTTTTTCCGCCACAGTTTGTAGTTAGAAAAACTGCCTCATTGGAAATCCTATTTCCAATGTTGTTTAACAATGAATTAACGACCTCCTTAGTACTTGCTGATATTTGGGTACCCGGAAGCACTTCCTTAAGTACGGTTTGTATATAATTTTTAAAATTAATTTCTTTCATCTTTTATTTAACATATTTTTTTTTATTTTTATGTAATAAAAAGATGAAAAAATCAAAGAAAATTCTAAAAGATTCAATCCAAGGAATCACTAAACCAGCAATGCGACGATTAGCACATGTAGGTGGTGTTAAAACAATGTCAGGTATTATATATGAAGACATCAGAAGTATTCTAAAAAAATTTCTAGAAAAACAAGTTTATAATTCATTGGTGTATACAGACTACTGTAAACGAAAAACTGTATCTGTAAAAGATGTTGAAAATGCGTTGAGCAGACACGGCAATCATACAGTGATAGGAAAAGCAGCAGCAAAAGCCTGTAAATCACCTAAGCGTAAGACAACCAAGCAAAATAAAAGTCGACCAGGTACTGTTTCCCTTCTAAATATACGTTTTTATCAAAAACAATCCAACTGTCTTCACATCCCAGCCGCTGCTTTCAAACGATTAGTGAAGGAAATAGCCCAAGATTATAAAACTATACCAGATGCACGATTCTCCAAAGATGCACTAACACTCCTTCAATACGCAACGGAGAGATATTTATCAGGCTTACTTGAAGATGCTAATTTACAAGCAATTCATGCGGGTAGAACTACTCTTCATAACAAAGATATAGGTATGGCTAAACGTATTAGAGGAGAATAGTTAGAAAAAGTTATTATTAATATTTATTTGAATTCAAATAAATATAAAGTGTAAATACAGTATATATTTTAATAATTATGTTCTAGACCATTTCTGGTAATAGGAATGTATCCGTGATATGTACCAATGCGTTGTTAACAATAATATCTCCTCTCATAATTCTAACAGGTTGTCCAACATCTCCGATAAGACGAATAGTACCATGCTCACTATTGGTGTAGATTACTTGCCCACGGATACGGGTTTTAAGTTTCATGCTCTCACTGCTGCTTAATTCTTTCATCGAGATTTTACGATTGAGAGAGTTGTATTTTAACATTTTGATTGCCTGGTGCTGTTCCATATTGAGAATCATATTTTCATCGTACACTTGTAATAGACTCTTGTCTGAAGGAATAAAAACGGTATTATCCAACTGGACATCATTGTAGCGGTTAGTAAGATTTGCCATCTCTACTAAAAATTTATAGAGGCGAAACTCTTCTTTATTTTGGACAAGGAAGTCCCAAAGAGTACCGGGACATGGTTCGATGGGTAAGTTGTTGTGAATTGGTCTGATTCCCGTGTATTGATACGTAAAATCGAGACCAGGTATTACTGGTGAGAAATAAGCCATTTTAATTATTCTAATATTTTTTTAATATAAAAATGACATGTTGTAAAAAAAATGAAAATGGGCTCACATTGGAACAAAACACTGGTATGGGTCTTGGTAGCACCACTGGACCCTTTAGTTGGCCATATGCAGCCTGTACCAGCAAAGTTGCAGACAGTGGTATAGTAATTCCGATGGATATCCACGAGGCATTCGACATGTGTATGGAGTTTTGCAACACACGAAAACAGATTACCGGGAAAGACCCTGTTTCGAGAGACTTTGAACAGATATCTGGATTATCAGGTGCAACTACCGGTAAGCAGCAATGCGAGTTAATAAGGGATACATATCTGAAACGAATTGGGGAGAAAAAAACTAGGATAATCGAAGAATTTACATCAACTGAGTTGAAAAGTCAACCTTTCTGGATTCTTCCTATAATTTTAATTTCATCGATTGTTCTATCACTGTTGATATTACAAAAGTGAAATAATATAGATAAATAATATTAAACAAAAAAATGGAACAACGAATTATAACAACAAATATTTCAATGTCACCCACAAGAATGGAAGAACCCAGAGGCCCATTTCTATTAGCAACCCTGCAACAGAATAAGCATAGGTTACACTCACTTGAAGATGGGTATATTATCAAGATTCTAGAGGTTATTAGTTTTACAAACATTATATCACCGGTAACTTGCAATATTATCTTTACTACCACGTTTCTCGCGGAATCTATTATATTACAGAAGGATGTGAAACTATTAGCATATGTGAAGATGATTCTTGGAACTGGATTGCTATGCCAGTTCCAAGATGTAAAAATCTGGATACCTACCGGTAAAACAGGTGGGTATCGATACGCAAATGGTGTATACATTAAGGGTAATGAGGAAATTGTGATTGATGATGAAGTTCAAGTACAACTAACAGAGATACGGTACGAGAAGAAAAGTTTTTCGTGTATTGCGGGTTTAACAAGTTAAATGAACTAAAGAATTAATGAGTAAATAGAAAATGAGTCAACAAATTCGTATTTTATCCATATTCAAAGACCAATTTATCACGTTTATCGATGAACTAATAGCGCAATTCCCACAAGAGACTGATCTGGTAATTGTTCGTATATTTATGAAAGACCAAGTACCAGTGGCAGATGTGCTGTCTCACATGATTAAAGAAATTCTACCACATGAGCAACGAATATTGAATAAGGACGAGAGTTTCTTCCTTGATAATACACAGTTGTTCTCACGGTTGGGTAGTAAAACTGTTATCCACTTCAAGCGGTTGTGGACATCGTCCGCCTTGGACTTTGACGACCGAGATGCTATCTGGGAATGGTTCAAGTCCTTTTGTAGTCTCGCCAAGAGTTATCAAAAAACATTAGTAGAGCAAGCAGGTGTATAATTATTATTATTAAATAATAATTAAAAATATGAAGCAGTAATGAATTTGAGGTATAAATAATTCCATTTAATTACAAATACAAAGTTATGTCCATAAAGCAAACTAAAATTATATCAATATTGCTGGAAGCAGCCAAACAATCCAAACAATCAACCCAGGTAGCAGCTGCTATTTGTCGTGGTAGTAAAATTCTTACTACAAATGTAAACACTCATCGTAATAAATACGGAGTACATGTTCGTTGTTGTGGGCACGCTGAAATAGCATGCTTGTATACGCTTTTTCCCGAAGCCTTCAAACATAGAATAAAAGGGTCATATGTATTATGATACTAAAACAATAAGAAAAATGAAAAAACTTACTATTTACGTTGCCAGATATAAGAGTTCCGTAAAACATTCTGGCTATTCAAGACCATGTTTTCATTGTACAAACGAAATAAAAAGAATAGGAATAAAGAAAATAGTTTATGCTGACGAATACGGGGAAATACAGAAATGTTTGACATATAAATATTCAAATGATTATATATGCCCTGGATATATACAATATGCCAACCAAAATATAGCAGTTGATTGAGTTTAATTTAATTATACATACCAAAGGGTGGTTTTAATACTTCCTCCTCATCGACGTGATTTGTCATCGTTAACTCCACCGCTTTTTCCAAATCTTCAACCGTCAAAATAAATCGGTGATGAGCTTCCAGTGCAAAGACCCGTCTCGCGTGCGCCATTTTACACTTGGAAAGAAATGTTTCAATATCTCCCGCAAAGTTCTTGAAACACTTTTTATTAGACTGAATGAATTCTGTCAGATTATTAATATTAATATTAATATCCCACTCAACATCATTTATCATCTTCAACATAATCTTAGCCAGTTCGGCGTCCGTGTAGTCGTTAATTTTATGTATCCACTGGAAGCGGCGCTCCAATCCTTTATTCACTCGGAAAAAGCATTTCTCAATATCTTCAGCATATCCTGCGATAATACAGCAAAAATCGTTCTTGTGCTCGGAAAGGAAGGCATTCAAGGTATCAATTGCTTCTTTGGAGAAGGAATCCTTGTCGGACTGACCAGGTCCTAACGCGTAAGCTTCATCGATGAAAAGTACACCACCAATACATGAATCTAGGAGGGTCCGGGTTTTGATGGCGGTCTGTCCTAAATATGGTGCTATGAAGTCTTCGCGTTTGGCTACCATAAAACTTCCATTGGTTGAGAGAATACCCATGGTTTTGTAGATATTACCGATGATGGCAGCTACAGATGTCTTTCCTGTACCAGGTGGGCCAGTAATGACGGTGTGGAGATACTCGTTCTCCCCCTTTTTATGCATGTTCTGGAGATAGTAGATAATTTGGTAGAACAGTGTGCTTTTTAATTCGTTCATCCCAATCATAGTATTTAATTTTTTTAATTCTGGAAGTATCTTCCAGAGAGTTTTAGAGTCCAGATTCTGGTATTCTACCTTTCTCTGTGCTATTTCTATCAGGCTAGGTATGTCATAGACTTCCGGAGGTAATTCAGAAAGGTCAAAAGATAATTTTCTCTTTTTTGGAATGAATGAGCCATCGTCAGAATTGATAGGCATGTACATTTATTATAAATAATATTTTTTTTTAAGGAGAATGCAGTTTCACAAAAAGAAAAACATAGTTTAAAGATAGATTCTGAATAAGAAAAATGCCTACTAAGACTAAAACCAAATCATCAGCAGTCAAAACTGCTTCCAAAACGAAATCCAAGAAATCCAAGACAAAAGATGTCAAGACAAAATCTGCCGTTGCTGCCGTTGCTGCCGTTGCTGCCGTTGCTGAAGTCGTGGAGGATGTTGCCCCAGAAACATCAGAAAAAGTTATTAAAACGCGTCGTACAGTCTCCAGAGAATCAGTATTTGATGACTTTGATTCCCTTCAACAGAATATCGAGGCCGAAATTGAGAAAACTAGATCCAACGCTGACAAAGGTGGTAAAGTATTAGGTGTCAGATACCTTCGTAGTTTGAACAAAGCCATCAAACAACTCAAAAAGGATACCATTCGTGCCATGAAGCAACGTAAAAAGAATCCAAATCGCGCCAAAAACACCTCCTCCGGATTTATGAAACCAGTGAAAATCAGTGATGAAATGTCGTCGTTTACTGGATGGGAGAAAGATGAACTTAAATCCCGAGTAGATGTGACCAAATATATCTGCGGCTACATTCGTGAAAATGACCTCCAAAATCCAACCGACAGACGTCAAATCGTTCCTGACAAAAAACTTACTAGCCTATTGAAACTCGACAAAAAGGGGCTCGCGGAAGAACCTTTGACTTACTACTCCCTTCAGAAAAAGATTCAGCCACACTTCATCAAAGAAGCAACGAATTAATTTAACACCAACCTATAAAAATATTTTAATTTTAAAATATTTTAAAATATTACCTAAAAGAAAATGTCTTCTTTATACTCTTTTTATAAAAATACACCAGGTCTTCAAGTGAAGCGTGATATGGATTTCTCCAATGTCACTGTTCAATGCGACCCACGATTGGTGGTGCCCAATAACAGCACCACACAAACCGCCGGACTCTTCAGAAAAGATACCGCTGGTAAACTAGCAGTCGAACATGAGATTTGCGACCTTGATGTAAGCAACCTTACAGTTACTGGTCAAACCACATTAAAAAATGCCACCGTATCTGGTGCTCTTGTCGGTGGTACCATCAACGGTAAAAAAGCAGTGGATGCTAGATTTAATGCCGCCACGGCTCTTACGGATACATTGACTGCTAGTGAGTCAGGAACCATGTTTCTTGTTGACGGGACTTTAAATAATGTAGTAAACTTACCAGCATTATCTACGGGTAATGTCGGAGTCACGTACGACTTTTTCTTAACAGTTGCTGTTGGTGCTGCTACAACTACAACGATTGTCCTACCAGCCGGCGGTAACTTTGATGCTCTTTTATCACTTATTGGTGGTGCTGCTCAAAATACTTCTGATTCTATTGGTACCACATTAACATTAGTAAATGACACAGTTGCAGGTGCTCGTGTCAGCGTAACATGTCTTACGGATACAGGTGCTGCCTCTTTATGGGCTGCGACTACTATTTCCACACCAATTGCTGAAAATAATGTCTAAAGTCTATTATTTATAATTTTATTTCTACTCTAGAAATAAAATGTCTCTTACACTAATCGAATCAAGTCCCGGACTTCAAATAAAACGAGATGTAAACTTCTCCAACCTAACGCTTAATTGCGACCCTCGCTAGAATAAAAAGTTATAAAATCACAATGGGTGATTTTATATTCGTAAAAAGCCCGACGACACGGATCTGCATGAATCATCGAAGAACGAATATGTTAGAATAAACAATAAGTTAGTTAAATTCTAAGAATAAACAATAAGTTAGTTATAAATTCTAAAAATAAAATATATTTCTAAATATAAAAATGTCAACAACAAGTATAGAAATATCTATCGACAATCCGGCTCAACATTCATTTGACCGATTATACGAAAAACTCGAGAGTTTGGACGAAGAAGGTCTTTCTCATAGTAATATCACCGTAATAGTCATACCGCTGATGCAATTTACACAAACTATCGGTGGTATGAGTGGTAGTGAAAAGAAACAATTGGTTATCGACGTGTTGAAGAAACGGGTCACAGATACAGTGGAAGATGGTGAATTAGCAGCGGGTCTGAACATGTTCATAGATTTTACCCTACCCTCCGTCATCGACAGTTTTGTAGCCTTGAATAATGGCGAAACAAAAATTAAGATTAAAAATTGTCTTTCATCGCTCTTGAAAAAGTGTTTGGGACGCTAAATAAAAATTTTAGAGGGAAGGTGAAAAATGTGAAAATGAATTTTAAATTATCTAAACAATAAAGAAAACTATTAAAAATGTCTAATAACGAAAATACACAACTAACACCGGCCATTGGCTTTACATCAAAACACATGATCTTTGGTAAACCACAAGAGAATAATATCACATTGGGAGACGGGAAAACTACTATCAAGTTTTTCCGTATTCCCGTTGGTGTGAAAAACCCGGATGGGACTGTGGGTGAACTGGTATTCGCAACTGAGAAAGTCTTCTCCTTTGGTTTACAAGAGAATAAAAACGATACTGGTAAAGTGGATGGTTATTCCATCCCACTTTGCATGTTTGATAGAGAAGGTGCTACCGACGCTCAAGAAAAATGGCTTACTGGTTTCAACAACGCAATCGACTGCTGTAAAGAACACGTAATTTCAGTGAAAGACCAACTGGAACGGTATGACCTTGAACCTTCAGAGTTGAAGCGCTTCAATCCCATGTACTACAAACGTGAAAAAGGCAAAATCGTGGAAGGACTAGGCCCAACACTTTACCCAAAACTATTAGTGTCCAAAAAAGAGAGCCCGCCTAAAATCTTGACTGGGTTTCAAGATGCGAACGACGACGAAATCGACCCACTAACATTGCTTGGTAAATATTGTTGGATTACCGCCGCGGTAAAAGTCGAGTCCATCTTTATCGGTGCTAAAATCTCCCCTCAAATCAAACTTTATGAGGCCGTCGCAAAACCAGTTCAGAGCAAATCTAAAAGACTTCTTCGACCTACAGCCGACAAAAAAATCAGCCTGTTAAGCGGTGATATGTCTTCGGCACTCGGCGGTGCTGACGATGAGAGTGAATCTGAAAATGAGGAAGATAATGGAAGCTTGAACGGCGATAGTGATATGGAAGAGGAAGTCATTGAAGAGGAAAAGCCAGTTGATAAGAAAAAGGTTAGAAGAAAAGTAGTTCGCAAGAAAAAGGTATCTGAATAGTTAATGAAAGATATTTAGAAATTAATTTTATACAAAAAAGTATAAAATTAAACCAACGATTTTGATATTGTTAGACACAGAGGGCATTTAACATTTTTACCAGAAAGTTTACAATAACGATGATATTCTACTACACACTCGTGATGGAAAAAATGATTGCAGCACTCGGAAAAGTAAAGTTTATCGTTAAAGTCTTCATGACAAAAACAGCATATATCATCTAAATTATCTACAAAGTTGACTGGATTTATTTTCCATTCTATTGGATGGATGCGTTTTCTGAGACAAGAACCCATTTTATATTATCGTGGAATATAAAATTAAAATTTCTATTTTTCTCTATTATAAAAATGGTAATTTTAATTTTATCTGTAATATTACTGGGGCTCCTAGTTTATTTAATTTTCGCATCAAAAAAAAAAGACTTTTATTCTGAAAAGAAAGACTTCAATGATATACGCAACTATCTAACATATGTCTACCCACTGTGTGATTGGTATAAAATAAGCAATAAAAAATTACTTCGCTTTTATAATAAACTTACATTTTACTATAATCCATGCTCAACATATATGGGCGACGATCTTTCAGGGATAAATACCAATCCGTACGATAAATCATCTAAGTGGTATATGAAAGAAGTAGTAGGAACAACATGGGGAGAATTACCATCATGTAATCAACTAGGATCTGTAAGAGCACCAACGGGACGTTTTTTATCATTTGAAAATTATCATCGTAATAATAATATCGATGTAGTTCTCACTGGAAAAGAATTACTCCGCAATCATACAAGTTATCGACAGACACTTCACTGGGGCGTAACTTCTTCTGGTGGTGAAGTATCCCGAAAATGTAGATCGGGTCCTGGTCCTTATTGGATAACACCATTTTCATTAATGAGGGACATGTATTATCCAAATGGTATATATTTCAAAGACAACAGATGGTCAATTAAGTGTAATATGTCGAAAAATATATTTAATCATGGATGTGAAGGAGATACCAACTGGACCTATGGGAAACAAGAAGGTGAATATATTGAAGTATCTCATTCTCAAAATGTTCCAGGGATGGCGCAAAGTATTGGTGCCTGGTTTAATGGGTATCCCTTGGGTGGTACTGGTATTTTCTTGAAAATAGGAAAGACTAGAGTCGCTCATAATAAGGTGGATATGTTATTCTTACTTCTAACAGAACTAATAAGTAAAGACAGTGATTCATTATATGATTCTATGAAAAGTACAACATATGCGAACATGAGTGGTTCGGATATTCTGAATATATTATATAAAACAGATGACGCATATGAAATTACCTGGAAATACATAAACGGTGAATGGGGTCCAATGGCATATACTAACAATGGTTACCCAGTAATTGATCCTCGTAATAAATCGTGGTCGTATATTGGAAATAAGGGAATTCTATCAGCAAGTGGGTTGATGAATAACCCAACCTCTATAAATACATCAGTGGGGGATGGAAATGGTTATCATCCAAATGAAACAGTGAAATTTAAAGATACTGCTATATGGTGGTTGAAAGAAAATAATATTGAGCCCGTTTTAACATCTATTAATAAGAAAAAGGTTATCGATGCCGCCAGAAACCCAGAGACATCCGCTGATTATTTTCCAAACAGAGCTGGTGGTCTTGTAACCCCTGACGAGCCCATGTGCTGGTTGGGGTTTGTGTTAGAAATAGAAACTCTTCAATTACCAATGTCTGTTAACGATAATGGATTATGGTGCTATGAGATAATAGACCTGAGGTTGCCGGAAGTTGCGTCTGGAAATGATGGAATTGATGGTTTACCTTCTAAATACAGTACCATGATTACCAACGCAAAATCTAGACATTATGATTTTCTTACCACTCCTCTGAATGAAGTAAACACAACAGTGGGGAGTGGTGGGAACATAACAAGTGGAATATTTCCTACGTGGGATCCAGTTGTCAGAAAATGGTGGATGGAAAGTCTTAAAAAATATTTATCAGTCCGAAATCCAATGGATATGGAACATGGAAATAATTGCATTGGTATTGGGTATGTGGACGATATATCACCCACAGAATGCGGTAAAGATGCTTATCCATCATCTATTATAAATTTACCAATGCTAAACTTTAGTGGGAACTACGAAAAAAATCACGGGGGTAGATGTTGGACCGCTGTTGAAGGTAAAGGATGGCAAAATCTCCCATGCGCGAGAAATACACTTTCCAATCAATATATTAAAGTACCATTAATGTATCCATCTATTGAATATATTAAAAATGGAAAAAATAATCCGCTAAACAAGTCATACTATTTTCATATGAAATATTTTTCAAACTTGGGAGTTAATGAATGAATTTTTATTTTTCTATAAATAAAAATGATAGAAAGTGTATACGAAACATTACCAGCACCATACGCGGCGCAAGCAATATCAGAATGTCGCAGCAGAGGTGCTAGAATTGCTATTGCGACGGCTGAAACCTGTCCAGATTTTAATACTCGTGAACAACAGAGATTTTTAGACAGTATTGGTATCCTACCAGAAGATATGCGATTTTGTGATAGTTGTGGCTATTATGGCGATGATGAAAAACTATGCGCTAGTTCTGGATTATGCAAGTCCATTCCTAACAATTACAAAGACACACCACCCTACAATCAGGATGATACTATATGCACTGGCGTATCCCAACCTAATGGTACTAATGTAAACAACTATGGTTCTATTAAACGTCCTATGATACAAGAAATTATTAAAGGTGCTAATCAAGCTTCGAAAGTTATCTTTTTTGACGACCAATTAGTGAACAGGCAGATGGCTGATTCTATGGGTGGTGTTAAAACCCAGTCGGCTAGTGATAACTGTAATGGAAAATCCTGCGATGAGGGTACCGGATTAACCAAGAAGAACTTTGAGGATGGGATGGCAAAAGTTGATGGGAACCCTGAAATATGTATCTTTGATATTGATAACACGCTTACTATGGGTAGAAATATAAGTATCGAACAGGTGGAGTATAAACAATTACTATCCATTCTCACAATATTAATAATATTGGGTATTATTGCACTAGCGGTTAGATAAAATAGTCAATTCTAGACGACGTATACGCTCTTCTTGTTCGTTTATTACATGGAGAAGAGCTAGTAGTTTTGGTTCCATTCTACTAGCTATAAGACGAAGAATAGTATTTTTAGATACAGGTATCAGTTCTGTATGCCAAGTGTTAACTTGTTCAATTTCTTGTTTTAATATTTCAAGAGCTGACATTTTAAAATATATTATATATTTTAAAATATATAATATATAACATTCTAATAATTATTCTTAAGAAAAATTAATAATGATGTGAATACAATTAAGAGTCCACTGAAGAGTGTTAGATTAATATTGTTTTTGTAGAGCCATTCATTCACGCTTGTTTTGGTACAGAAAAATCCATGTAGTACCATCGACAATATCAGTAGAAATATAATCCACACGGTAAATGGTGGGCTTCCAGGTATGTATGAGAAGCCAAGAGCCAGTAGTAAGGTTAAAAGAAGGTCAACTATAGCAACACCTCCAAGTCTAAATCGGTGGATTCCTTTACCAGGGGTTCCCAATATATTTGCATTTTTACACTTCATTTTATTAATATAATTATTTCTGTATAATAATTATATTAATAAAATGAGTAAAGCATTCAAACAAGTAGATTACAACAGCGACCAAGGAATGTTAACAAAAATATGGGGACCACCACTGTGGCACGTACTTCACACGATAAGTTTTAACTACCCAGTGAAGCCAACTCAGAAGCAACAACGGGACTATAAAAGATATTTTCTATCTCTGAGAAATATTCTACCATGTAAACACTGTCGTGAAAATTTCAATTGTAATAGTAAAAGTGCACGATATTCTGAGAAAGTTTTTAAGAATCGTAATTCTTTTTCCAGATTTATATACCGATTTCATAATAGTGTAAACAAGGCTCTCGGTAAAGAAAAATATAAAACGTACGAAGAAATTAGGGATAGATATGAACACTTTCGTTCAAGATGCGGTGGTAAGAAGTCTACACGTAAAAACCCTGTAAAATCTAGTAGAAAACGTCGGACGATTGAGAAAGGTTGTGTAGAACCGGCTCGGGTAGGTAAACAGGGGATGAAGTGCGTCCTTAATATTATTTCGGATAAAAGTAAACGACCGTCCTTTTCAATGTCGTTTAGGTAAAAAATCTTCTAACATATTAATAGTCGGAGTACTTTAATAAAGTTTGAACACAAAATATATTATTATTTTGTTTTCAATAAATATGCTATTACCAATTATTTTAATTGTAATAATACTTATACTATTAGTTATACAATTAATACATAGATGTGAAAGTTATAAGGAAATACCTTTAAACAATAACAGTAATAAAACATACACATCTCACCGAGTTTTAAAATTGCTGGGGGTAAATAATAACAAACAACCGTCTAAAAGACCAAATATAAATAAAATTATATCCTTCGAATGGGATTGTGCTGGATTCAATAATGTAAGAATGGCGTTTGAGGTTGCATGCTCTCTAGCCATAATATTTGACAGAACCATAGTTCTACCCCCAAAGCACCATTGGGACCATATGCCTAAAGATAGTAAAACTGGTTTAGAAGATTTTTACGATATTGATACGCTGAGTGGTTATATCCCCATTTTATCGGCGAATGAATACATGGGTCAACAAGTTTCTTATCATGTTTTTACTGACATAATGGCTTCTCGTAATGGATTATCAAAAGAAATTCTTTCTGAATTACCACTTTCATACAAAAAGTTATCAACAAAACAAGAAGAGAGTATTTGGTTCTTTTTATCTTGTAAAAAAGACAAAGACAAAGAGTTGAGAATCTTTGGTAATTTTAATTCTATTTTTAGAGATTCCCCACACCTTCCGAAAATTAGATCAGTAATTAAAAATGGTATAAAATTTAGATCAGATTTATTGAATATGGTACCCAGTATAAACCCAGGATCTTACGATGCTGTCCACGCAAGACTTGGAGATTTTCAGCAAACGTTCGAGAAAAATCTTAAAGACCCATTGAAAAAATTACATTCAAGTCTCCTTAAAATACTAACCCCTCAATCCAACCATAGATTATTGATAATTACATCTGAAAAGGACAAAACCAAATTTGATTCTCTCAAGAATGATTTCGATATATTTTTCTTGAATTATCATCCAAATACCCCTGATATATGGATACCAATTATAGACATATTATCGTGTGTTTCAGCAAGAAGGTTTGTGGGTAATAAACTTTCGACATTTACATATTATATACAACTTTTGCGTGGTTATTGTGTTACTAATAAAAAAATTGATTTATCATCTATAATAGATGATTCACCGGGGTATCATAATAAGAGAGATCGAGTTGTCGCCAAGTTAGGTAAAAGTTGGAATTGTAACGGTTCTTGCTGGGATATATTAGATACTGAACAGTGGCTGGATTCCGACATGGAATAGTTTATACATTTTACTATTAAATTTTCTTAAGTTAATAGTAAAATTTTCTTAATACAAAATGCTTGTTATTATACTAATTAGTATAATATTATTAACTGTGATATATTTTGTATTTAGCGATAATTACACCCCGGCCTTTCAAAAATATGAGGTAAAACCCGAAGTTTGGAATACTGAATTCGATACCGCCTATAAAAATATGTCTGAACAAGAGAGAATTACCAGGGATAAATGCCCAAAGTTTACTAAAAAGGGATATGTGGCTAAAAAACTACCATCGGGGTTGAAGAAACGATTAGTAAAGTTATGGGAGACTAAGAAACATCTTAAAATATCGGAAAATGTCCCGTCCAATGTAATATGGGGTACCAAAAGTTCTGGTAAAGAACTTATTAATATAATGGATATTAAAAAACATGATCTAGCCCTACAAACAGAGTTAGAAAATTACGTCGAGAAAGAATTGGAAATTTGGGCTAATACTCCAAATCTAATACATACAGCAACATATGGTATACGAGAATATAAACGAGGGGCTACCCTAAAAGTCCATTGCGACAGATATGATACACATGTTCTGTCGGCTATCATACATATCGCACATGAGCAAGAGACACCTTGGAGTTTGGATGTATGGGATCATTCCGGTAAGAAGGAAAAGGTGTATTTGGATGAAAATACAGATCTAGTCCTATATGAATCCATAGCAACCATGCACGGAAGACCGGAACCATTTATGGGAAATTCATATGTTAACATATTTATCCACTTCAAAACACCCGGATGGATGGATAAAATGAATACCATTTTTAAACGCTGATATGTGTTAACTTTTAGATATTTCTATATTCTTTTTGGAATTTAGAAATTATATTTACTCTTACTCATCTCGTTTTAACAATGCGTCGTAGTATGCCTTTGCTGTTGGGTTGGCTTTTATCTTTGAAAACTTGAGATGTTTGATAAATAACCCCGTAGCCGTCCTGACTCTGCTTAGCGCGACGTAGGCCTGTCCATATTCAAACACGTCAGAAAGGTCGGTAATTACATAGTCGAGACTACACCCCTGACTTTTATGAATACTGATGGCATAGGCAAGTTTGAGTGGTATTTGTTCAATACCCGCAATCTTTTTATTGTCATCGTCTTCGAGTTCCCATAGGTGATAGTCAATAAGACGTGTCTGTCCATCTAGAAACTTAACGAGTGGGAGGTCGTTCATAAATTTCACAACGACCCCGCGACTGCCATTGACCAACCCATTTTCCAATTCCATGTTCCACAACAGCATGACTTGGCATCCCACCGTTAACGAGAGAGTTTCACCCACAGGGCAATTCTTTTTAAACTTTTCCACCTGTATTTCGACTGTTTTATTTCGGTGGTCATATATTTCCACCTCCATCTCGTAGTCAAGCACCTCGCCACTCGTCTGACAAATCTCTTCCAAACAATTATTATTAATCTCTTCCACATCAGCATTGAGTGGGAACAGAATTGTTGGTTTAATATCTGCCTTCTTATTTATTTTACTTATTTTCTTTTTCGTACAAGATTTAAGCAACTTCTTACTTTCAGGTGAGATTTCTCCAATACGTACTTCATCGAGACATTTTTGCCATGACGGGTCGCTTTGTCGTAGATTCTCGCACATATAAATGGTCTCGTCAATACAACTGTCCCAACTCATAGATTCAAAGCAAAATTTATCACAGTTAATCACCGGAAGTTGAAGGAAGTCGCCGGTAATAATAAGTTGGAGGCCACCAAAGGGTTCATCTGATTTACGTATTGTTTTTGCTATTTGTTCCAACTTGTCGAATAAGTCGGGACTTAACATGGAGACCTCATCTATAATCAAAATATCAGCACCTGTCCAATGTTCTTTGAGATACTTTTTCTTTTTGATACGAGTGACGATAGAGTACACACTACCCCTCCCCAACCCAATGCCAGCCCATGAATGAATAGTTGTTCCTCTGATATGGATGGCGGAGGTGCCAGTTGTACTTGTGACGGCGATATTCTTTCTCGCGCGATATTTCTTAACGAAATAGTTAATTAGAAAGGTTTTACCACAACCACCTGGACCAGTGATAAAGACACTTTTCCCATCTAAAATAAATGAGAGGGCTTTTTGTTGAGATTGGGTGAGGTCTCTTACTGATTCCTTCTTTTTTGGTTCCATCTCGGCTTTCGCAACCATAGCTCCTTCCACTGCCAACTTGTCAGCGTAATCATTCCATACATCACCGCTATGGCCTTTTACCCAATGCCATGAAACTCTGCTCGCTAATTTCCTATTCAGCGCGTCCAGCTTTACCCATAATTCTTTATTTTTTACCTCTTCTTTTTTGCTATTTTTCCAATTGTTTACACGCCACTTGTTGACCCAATCTGAGATACCATTTTTGACATATTTAGAGTCGGTATGGAGTTCGAACAGAGTATCATCGGTGTAGGGAATGATGTCTTCAGGACCATATATTGAAGCCAACGCTTCAATAGCAGCTTGGAGTTCCATTTTATTATTAGTTGTACACAGTGCATGCCCTGAATACTCCGCTAATATACTTGTTTCTTTGATGGCTACATATCCAAAACCCCCAGGGCCTGGGTTTCCAAGACATGAACCATCGGTGTATATTTTAATTGTTGTCATGTTTTCTTACGGTTTAGAGAAAAAGAAACTCATTTTCTTTACTTTAAAATTTATTATACATTTATATTTATGCATAATATTTATTATACATAAATATAAATGTCTTTTAGTATTGAACAACATAGAAGATTAATAACTGTGTTTGAAAACAATTTAATCTCAACTTCTAGAAATGCGTTAGTCGGGTATATCAACGGGTATAATAATAATAATGGAACTGTTGGTCCTACAGGTGCTACAGGTATCACAGGTGCTACAGGTGCTACTGGTATCCAGGGTAATGTTGGTGCTACAGGTGCCACTGGTATCCAGGGTAATGTTGGTGCTACAGGTGGTACTGGTATCCAGGGTAATGTTGGAGCTACAGGTGCTACCGGTATCCAAGGTAATGTTGGTGCTACTGGTGCTACTGGTGCTACTGGTGCTACTGGTAATGTTGGTGCTACTGGTGCTACTGGTAATGTTGGTGCTACTGGTGCTACTGGTATCCAGGGTAATGTTGGTGCTACTGGTGCTACTGGTGCTACTGGTGCTACTGGTAATGTTGGTGCTACTGGTGCTACTGGTGCTACTGGTAATGTTGGTGCTACAGGTGCTACCGGTATCCAAGGTAATGTTGGTGCTACTGGTGCTA
>Ga0206129_10002725_pt1 | contig 21390 bp, 26 predicted proteins | sample Helgoland_Spring_8_FD_148616 | JGI IMG/M metagenome (GOLD analysis project Ga0206129, IMG submission 148616) | Pelagic subsurface seawater microbial communities from Kabeltonne, Helgoland, North Sea - Helgoland_Spring_Bloom_20160502_2 | ecosystem: Environmental > Aquatic > Marine > Epipelagic ...
GCACTACTACGACCGCACCATCCAGACCTTCGATGGTCCACGGGTAGAGCGTGTAGAAGACTATGGTGTCCGTGAGTTTGGCGTCAAAGGTATGACAGCAGATGCGCTATCGGTGTTTGACCATGTGCGTGTGCTCAACCTTGCCTCTAAGTATGTCGATAGTGCTTGCAGTAAGACCTGTAATGTCGGGGATGATGTCACTTGGGAACAGTTCAAGGATGTCTACATGCAAGCCTATGACGGGGGCTCCTCTGGATGCACCACGTTTAGGGCCAGCGGTAAGCGCTTTGGTATTCTTAATGCCTCTACCAGCGAAGATGCAGCTATTGAGACTGTGGTAGAACCAGACGCCTTTGTGGATGAGAAAGAGGGTGGCGCTTGCTACTTCGATCCAGCCACAGGCCTTCGTACCTGCGAGTAAACCAGAGAGGCCCTTCGGGGCCTCTTTGACCAAATAATAACAGGAGAACAGAATGTTCACTGTAGAGTTCGAGCAAGATCACACCAAGATAGTAACAGTTGACCAGAGCGGTGCCCACGAGGACGTAGAGATGTTCTTAGAGGAAGACGGGACTGTGTATATACGCCAGTTCGCTGAAGAGTTTAATGAGTACCAGTTGCTCATCATCTCCCACTATCAACTGGTAGACCTAATAGCTTCCATAGATGCGCCAGAAGGCGCTCATTCAGTAACCATAGGTACAGAGTAATGATATTCCCACGCATAAAAGTAGACAAGAACAGATGGCACACTTGGTTCGCTTGGTATCCCATCAAGTACGGCATTCACTGGGTGTGGTTGCAGAGGGTACAAAGGCGCTGGTGTGACCACCCAGTCATTAAGTCTTGGGACTACAGTGTGCCAACCATTGATGACATGGATAACCACATCGACTGGGATAAACTGCTGTGAGTGAGCCAATTTTGAGCACAAGGATAGATAAACAATGACTAAACTATCTGACTTAGAGCCAATTATAATGGACTGTTGGCACGTCTGTGATGACCTACAGGTTGTGTTCAAACAGATCGGTGACGGTGAACGTGACCCTACACAGGATGAACTGATGAACGCACTGATGGGTATGCAACAGCTATACCAATGGAAGTTTGAACAGTTGTTCTTTAAGTATGAGGAGGTACTCCGTGATAAACAGTGAGTGGGATAAACTATTGTGATAGGGGTGACACGGGGGCGGCTCCGTCTAGCAGACCCTGCTCCACCGTGTCGTTGTTACCGGAGTAACATTTGCCAGATGGAGTCGATGCGACATAATGTCAATAGTCTACAGCCAAAAAACACTGATCGGGACTAAAGTGTGGTCCTGACCAGTGCTAAGTTAGTTCGCCGTTACTTCATACGGAGCATTATGGCGAACAACAATCCAACTATTATTAGATCGCTTAGTGGGAGTGCTATTCCATTCACCATGGGATCACCTTCCTTTCTTCAACCTGACAGGAGTTGGCCTGCCAGTATTCTGTCGATCTGTGTTTTTTGCTTTAGGTCTCTGCCATCTTGATAGCTGCCATGCGTGTCTCTTCGTTACGCCGCAGCCACCCCCGACCAAAGGTATCGAAGGTCTTGAGGCGTCTGTAGAAGGCCTCTCGCTCTGCTGCGTACTGTTCGATGATGTCGATGGGGTTCATACGTCCTACAGCGCCTAGTGTCTGAGGACCAATGCCGCCATCTTGTGTGACACCCACAACCTTCTGGAGCATCTTAGCTCCCCGTCCTGTACCACCGTTCACTGCTAGATCGAAGACAGCGAAGTCTACACCAGAGGGCAGTGCGTCTCCCTTGACCCTATCCCAGTAGTTACGCTTGTAGATGGGAGTTACATCATCCACCGTCAACGACCGCATCTCATCCTCAGTAACTGGACGATCTACCCAGCTCTCATAGACAGCTTGGGTGACACCAAGGTTCGTGCGTCCACCGGGGTCACTGGGGTGGTTCACATATCCACCTTCGTGGTGCAGGATCATCTTTAGGGATTGCTCGAAGTTGTCTTTCACTTGCTTACTCCTTTAGTGCGCTCAAATGTGCGCAGTGTGCCTAAGCCAAGGAGGCCCATGAGCACGGGCATCATGGTTGCTGTGTCCACCTGTGGCACGTTAATTTGCCATGGTGCCAGCAGCGGTGAGATCATAAAGTTGATGGCCATGCCCATGACACAGACCCAAGCCGTGGCGGGGCGCCAAGAGGACTGGAACCAGTTGCCCTTGGCTTCCTCTTTGTTGACTGCCAGCTGTGCGAGTGCCAGCTCCTGACCATGGCGTTCTGCCATCGTGCTTATCTCATGAGCTAGAGCTGCCTTCTGGTCTTTGTCTTCTACGAACTTGTCGAGGAGGCCTGTGACTGGGCCAATTAGTTGTGCTATCATTTCTCCATCCCATCGTCTTGAAGCATCCACTGTAGCCGACTAACAGTTAGCTTTAGGTCGTTAAGCTCCTCAGTGGTTCCGTGTGTGTACATCATTGCCTCAACGTCCAGTTGGAGCCTGTTCAACGTGTTAAAGTTCCACGCCATGAGGCCCATAAGAACTGCTAGAGCTGCCTGTATTATCTTATCGCTCATTTCTCGTGTCCTAGCCAAACAGCAAAGGCACCAGTCATGGCACCAGTTACTGTGGCCGTAAGTGCTGTTGCTTGGGATGTCATTTCGTCTGGAGATAGACCCATAAACCAGTACAAAACCTGCACATACATTAGGGTCATCACGAGCATCATTAGACGGGGCATTAGCTTCCAAGCCAACACCCGCTCCATTGCGATTGTCATTATGTTATTCCTTGTCAGAACTTGATGAAGCCTAGGTGCCACAAGTAGCCACCACCAGAGGCCAGACACAGCAGAAGAAAGCCAATGATCAGGAGAGCACTCAGTACATTCTCCCTCATCTCCTCTGCTTTAATCAAAGCCAGACGCTGGTCTTCTTTGCGCTCCATGCGTATCTCACGCCTAATAGACTGGAGCTGTTTATATGCACTGAGGCCTCTGGTGTTGGTGATCAGTTCACGCAATTGCTCTTCGGCATCAGCAGCTTTTTGCTTGTCGAGGAAGGTGTTGAGGGCTTCTTCGTTGGCACTAGCAAAGATAGAGGACTTCTTCTTCTGGTGCTTTTGGTTTGCACCATCGACTGCATCAAAGAACGCAGTGATCTCTTTGGTCATGCTGTAGAGCTGTTTGCCAGCAGAAATCCCACCCTTGACTGCTGCGAAGGCGGTAAGAGGGTCCATAGCCGCCCCTTTCTTTATTAGTCAGCAGCCATCTTCTCGACTGCGCCTCTGATATGTTCGATGTTAGTGTCTATACGAGCCATGGAGACAGCTTGGGACTGCACCATGCTCTCTACTTTACCAACACGCTCACTGAAGTTCATCAGTTTCTCAGTGTTGCTTTGGATGTCTGCCATCATCATAGACACTGTCCAGACAATGGCGGCTGCTTGAGTTATGAGGCCAAGAAGAAGAGTTGCGGGGACACTTTTGGAGATGTGCCAACCGTCTTCTTCTGCCATCAGGGAGCAACAGGCCAATCGTCTTCAGCCAAGTTGGGCCATGCGTCTGCATCAGTCAAACCACGAAGCTCTTGGCGGTAGGTGGCCCATGCTGTCTTGAGTTCATTGGTCAGTGGACTGTCGTTTATCTGTGTCCAGTCTGAGTAAGCCAGCAATTCATTACGTCTACCACGATTAAGCGAAGCTACATCAGCGTCATACTTTGCTATCTCCTCAGCAGTCTTACTTGACGTAGTCCAGCCAACAGTCCAAGCACCAGAGACTAAGGATGGTGTAGCTTCTTGCTCGACTGTCTGAGTGCGATTATCAATGCTAGGCATATCCGCATAAGTAACTGAAAGTATCCCATAGCTCTCTAGCATTTCATCAGGGATTTCCTTGGGGAAGCTGGTGTTAGGGTTGTCACGGCGTAGTTGCCCTACGTTGTAGGGGTATGTGTCTACGTTTCCGCTTGTGATTTTAACGTACATTTAAGTTATCCTTATAGATCAGACACGCTTTTATTTTTATGATTGTTTTAGGACTCATTTATGACACAACTCATCATAATGTTGTAACTGCCATAGTCCCCACCAGCCTGAACATAGCCCGCATTACTACTGTCGCTGAAAATTCTGTAGTACATTTTGATGTAATTGTTGTTTTCACCTTGGTTTAAATAATTTCCATCCCAAAATGACCCGGTTATATACGGCTCTGTTTGATATGATGAGTATGTTCCAATCAAAATACTTGGGCCATTACCCTGTGAAGTGCTAAAATATTGTGAATATGGTGTGAGACTTGTTTGAACTATGTAGCTAGGGTTCGCCGACGTAACAGTTAAACTCGTCACTGGGTTCGCTGGTCTGAATGTCATCATAATCGCAGAGTCATAGTTATCTGCCTGTCTGGTAAAAGTTGTTGTTAAATCTTGAGACGTTAATATTTTGTACTGAAACATATCCTCAAATGTGTTATCAACGGAGGCTATTTGAGTAAATCCAGAATATACAGTTGGTGCTGGGCCAGTAGCAGTTGAAGAGTATGCTATTGCAATATCTCCAGCTTGAGACCCAGATGGAACTTGTATGTCCATGTTTGATGATGGGAAACTTACGCCCACGAATGTGAAATCTTGAGGTGTACTTGCACCACTTGCAGAACAAATTTTTCGCGCCAACATACTCATGCCATTGCCGCCCCAGCTTGGAAGCCGTACCACGTTACGCCGCCATCATAAGTGATGAAAGCAAGCATATCAGTCTCTCCATTAGCGGGTGCATCAGGCGCACTACCGCCAGCCCAATCAACAGATGTGGGCCAAGTGATTGTGCCACTTATACCAGAAGTTAGCTTGAGTGTGAATCCATAAGCAGTGCCAGATGCAGGGGGATTGTTAAATGCGAATGTCATGGACTGATTTGTCGTAAGAGCAAAGACGTTGCCTGTTTCACAGTCCACAGTTACAACACCACCGGCAGTCAGGGTTGCATATGTCTCGTTGTAGCTGTCGGCTATAAGTTCGCCTGTGAAGGACACATCGCCAGTGAATGTACCGCCTGTCTGAGCAACAAAGTCAGCGCCAGCAACAGGGATAGTTGGTGTACCTGTGACATCACTGTAGGCACCAGAGGTTGCTACAGTAGAAAGACCAGCGATCTTGGTGGCAGCAATAGCTGCATCAGTTGCTATGTCTACGTTGACGATTGTGCCATCTGCTATCTCAGAGGATGTTATGTGCTGTGGTGCTGGTGGATTACCAATATAAGCCATTCTTGTGTCCCCCTACGACTGTTCTAAAACGGACACAATTACGTCTGCCGATGAGGCTGCGCTGCTTGTGACTTTGATGATGTCTGTAGTCTCTAGGACTACCTTCTGGTCTCCACCGATAGGGACCAGTGCCCCACCAGCAGGTACAGCAGCACCCTTCACTAGGAACACAGTAGTAGAGGCTGAGGTGTCTGTGACTTCTACATCGACTGTGATGCTAGATGCGGTGCGGTTCGCAACGGTTAATCCGATGCAGGTTGTGGTTGTGGCGCTGGGAACTGTGTACACACTAGCTTGTGATGTACCTACCGCTGCGCTGATAGCATTCTTAAAAGTATTAGCCATTGGTTATCCCTCAATCAGCCTAGAGCAATCGCAAGAGCAAGCGCGTCATCTGCGCCTGCAAAACGTGCGTCACTCTGTGTTTTACTATAGAAATTGGTGTCGATGCCTAAGTTGGCTCGTGCTGTCGCTGCATCTGCAAGGTCGCTTAGGTTGTTTGTTGCAATAAGAGCACCCGAAAGTGAGACATAAGCGGATAACCAAGATGAACCTGAGTACACCTTCATGGCAGTGTCTGTTGTTGAGAAATAGAGTGCGCCAGCTAGTAGGGCATCCCCGTCATTATCTACAGTTGGGTCAGATGACTTGTGCCCAAGGTATATGTCTTCAAAGGCGTCCAATACGGCAGCAGCAGCAACATTAGATGCCTGTGATGCTGTGGCACTAGCTGCGCTCTCAGAAGCCTTTGTGGTGGCTGTGGTTGCAGAGGCTGATGCTGATGATGCGGAGGATGAAGCGGTAGCAGCAGAGGCAGCAGCAGCAGCTTCAGAGAGGGCCGCTGCGTTCTTGCTGTCTTCGATTGCAGTTATGTTGTCGGGCACCACAGGGTTAAGAAGTGGAGCGTTTTCTGGGTCAACTGGGTCAACATCAGGATTGTCAGCTGTGACACCAGTATTGCTGTAAAAGGACGATTTAGCCATTAGTTACCTCAGTCTGTGTAAGTAGAAGTAGGACGCATAACTTGGGCCATACCAGAGGTCTCAGCGGAGTTTGCTTGGTCTTGTAGCTCAAGGAGAAACTGGCCTGACTTGGTGTCAAACAGTGGGCCACGCTCATCAAGGAAGTAGTCAGAGGCATAGCTAAGAGCCGTGTAAGTCAGTAGGTCTGAGGCAATGTTAGTAATAGTGTTGGTGGATGTGTCATCAGTCAGCTCATCGAACTCGCCATAGTAGTTAAGGTAGATGATGCCAGACGTTGGATTAGGGGAGACCTTGATGACCTCCCGCTCACGACTGAAGTATTCGGGACTGCCAGAAGCACCAGTCTTTTGCGCTGCGGCCATCTCATGCAAAGGCAGACGCAAAAGGGAAACACCATCATACTGTAGATCAATGATCTCTAGAAGATTGGAGGGCATGACAACCTGTGTCAAAGGTGTTCCAGAGGTGACTGAGTAAGCCTGCTGCTTCTCCATGGATGGAATACGCAGTACACGCTGGATGCGAGTGAGGGCCTGATCGATGAAGGTATCGGCCAAAGCATCACTACAGTCGCTGCGGTTTAGTAGAGCCTTAAAGTGGCTCCTGATTTGACCTTTGTTCATTCTAGTCCCCTTGCTTCTGACAGCCGAATTTACTGCATGTCATTGGTGTCGTGCAGCCCTTGCAGGGCTTGAACTTGCCTGTAGTTTTATAAGCCATTTGTTAGACCCTTTTCTCGGTTGCCATGAACATGCCTAAGTCCTCAGACTGAAGGCGTTTGATAATCTCTTGTCCTGTGGCTTCCCACATATTGAACCCCTCACGCAGCCACTTCTCAGCGACTACTGTTGGGATAGATGCAACCTTGTGAAACTCTCCCATAGGCTTCGATGTACTTTCGTTACGAGCGTCTTTGAGATCGTCTAGGAATGCTTGTGTGATATTCTGTGTATGCTTCCTGACTAAGGCATCACTTTCGTGGATGAAGTCAGTATTCGATTGGATTAACTTTGTGGTCACTGGGAGCCCCTTTGGTCTCCTTCACGTCCACAAATGTAAAAAGGCCCACCCAAAGACACACAGTAAGGAGAGCAAAACCTATGTGTCTAAGAGTGGGCCTTAACTAAAGACCGAAGTCTAAAGTGTGCTTATGACAAGCCTGTGATCTTCACAGAGTCGCCAAAGTTCATGTGCTTGACGGACATCTCGCCGACGATGTGGTGGCGATCTGAGTCGCCATTTTTGGCAAGGAGTGTGCGTGTGAATGGACGCAATGTGCATGTCTTGAACATGGATGGGTCAATCAGCAGCGCTGTGTCTGTCTTGAGGTGACGGTTGAGAACAACACGGTATTCGCCATATGGAGACACATACAGGTCGATAGCATTGACCAATGTCTTACCTTGAGCGATCTCACGGTTACGACCAGCAGATGCTGAGAAGCCAGCAACAATCTGTGCGTCACCCGGTTTGATCATCAGAGTGTCAACGTCTGAGCCATTGTTGTATGCTGTTTCACCAGCTTCAAGCAGCTTTGCTTCAGTCAAAGCATCAGTAGCATTTGCACCAGCGTCAATGCCTGTGGTGATCTGGTTGATCACAGAAGCCATTTGACGTGCAACACCACCAGAACCAGCAACAGCAGCTTGGTCTACACCAACCATGGCGTATTCTGTATCACGCTTGATTTCCTTGAGTGCTTTGGCCAGCTGGTGAGCTGTTTCCTTGGCACGGCCATAGGTGCCGATAGCGTCTGCTGTTGCAGATACTTGGAAGCCTTTGGTCAAGATTTGGGTGTTGTTAGTGCGCTCTACGGCATCAATCAGAGTTGCCATAGTTGCGTCTGCGCCCTCTACCGCAGCGTTTGAACCCGCTGAGGCAAGACTGTCTTCGAGCCATGAGAATGTACGAGCTGTAACTTTCTCGTTCTTGAACATGGTGAACGCAGGCGTATCGAAAGGTGTAATGTCAGAGATGATGTCTGCAACAGACTCTTTCTTCCCGACCTGATCGTATGTGGTATAAGTAGCCATTTTTGTATCCTTACAATTTGTTAGGCAAGATTGTGGTTAGTCTTCCCAACGGGCCATTAAGGCTTCGGCAATGTCATCTATGTCGCCACCGTAACGTGGGTTTGAACGCAGCTTTTGTTGCGCAGCTTGGCGCTTTTGTGTTCTCACATCAGTTTTGGTTGGTGGGGACTTCTTAGAACTCAAGACCTTTGTCTTGCTGCCTTTTGATTTAGTCACTTTAGCTGCTGCTTTCTTGGTTTTAGCAGCCTGCTTCGACTGATCATAAAGACGTGCTTTGTTGATCAACATGATGACACTAGGGTCGGTGTATTGATCCACCTGTTCTTGAGGCAAGCCCGATTGCACAGCATACTGACGGATGTCACTATAAAGCTCATCACCCCAGTCAGGCAGGTTCTCTTCGAGTACCTTTATGCACTCTTGAGCTGCTGCTTGTACTGCGACTTGGTTCTGCTGCTGCATTCCGGACATAAGACTACCGCTTTCCTCTTTGAGGAACTTGAGGTCATCTTCTGCTTGACGTGCATCTTGTCGAAACTGGGCGAAGGTCTCTGGGTCCATTTGCCTAGAGGCCACCAGCATGTCGATGTCGCTGTACGGTTTGTACCGTTCTTCTGCACGTTCTAAGAGTTTTTGGTATGACAACTGCGCTTGAGCAAACTGTTGTTCTGCTGCTTTCCGCTGAGTTGCTAAATCTTGAGACTTTTTGGTTAAAGATGCCTCTTGTCCGAATAGACGCTTGAGTTCTTTTACAGATACCTGCTGCTGCTCACCGTTGACGGAGATTTCCACAAGGCTTTCGTCAGACACGAGCTGTGGCTCATTGTCTTCCTCTTCCTCATCGTCTTCCTCATCTTCAGCCTCATCAGCGTCAGGGTCTTCTAGTTCCTCATCGTCTTCATCTTCGACTTCGGTTTCTTCAGTATCATCCTCGTCAACATCTGTCTCATCGATGTCTTCGGATGTCGCATCTTCGTCTTCGGGTTCTGATAGGTCTTCACCGTCATCCCACCGTCCTAAGATTGCATCAGCCGCGTCATCTAGATCGAATACGCGGGGCTCAGAGTTAGTATCTTGCACGTTATTCATGGTGCTACTGGTCCTCTTGGCTGTTGTCGCCATTTGCTGCTTCGTGGATGCTGTTACGCACTTCCACTCGCTGTTTAAGTGTGTTCACCACGTCGACTAATGCGCGATAGTGGCTGTAGGTTTGCTCACGTTTCTCCCGGTCCTCTGGCGATGTGTTGACAAAGGTTTGGAAGGTCTGTTCGACAAGTTCGTTGATGACAGAAGTGAATGCAGAGGCACCAAGTAGCGCCTCCGCTTCATCTCCAGCCACCACAAGTTGCTCTTCTTGTGTAGGCATATGCTATCCTGTTGAATTACCCGTTAGGGCTTGCGATTGCTCGGACATCTTCAGCACTACGCGCAATCTCAAGTTCTTGGAGGTTGACGTATTCTTTGTGCTCTTGCTGGCTCTCTTGGAGGTCCATCTTGTCCGATTTGAGTGCGAAGTCTGCTTGCGCCTGCATCTGCTGCATTTGGAGCTTCATCTTCGCAATTTCAGCGTCAAACTGTGCCTTCATCTCTGCCACGGCTGTCTGACGTTCCTGAATTTCTAGCTGCTTCTGAGCCATCTGCATTTGCATCTGCTGTGCTGGATCAGGCTGCGGTGGAGGTATCTGTGCTGGGTCTGTAAGGAAGTCAGCAACATTCTTGATACCAGACTTCTCAAGTACAGCAGCCAACATCTTGAACTTCTTGTCGGGGCCATACATCTGACCCAGTGTTGGGTCTTGTGAGAAGAGGGTGTGAAAGGCCAGGTACTTCTGCACCATGGTCTCTTGGTCGCCATAGCCAAGGTGGAACTCGACTTGCACATCACGCTTGTCAGTCCACTGCGCTGGGTTGATCTGCACATAGCGACCTGCCAACTCAACGATCTTCTCTTCGCTCTCGTTCTCTACGACTAGCTGGTAGACTAGAGTAAACAGGGGCTTCAGGAAGTTGTTGGCAAAGTTACGAGCGATGATCTTCTGGCGCTGCTGGCTCATAGTTGCCAACTGCTCAACCATAGCAGCAGAGTTCTGCTTGCTTATGGCATCCTTGTTGAGGCCCTGCGATAGGCGTGAGACACCAGAAGTATCCTCTTTGTCTTCGTCCAGCATCTGAATAGTCTGGAAGACAAACGGGTTCAGAGAGGCCTGCTGCATTGGAGAGATAGCATCAGGGCGTGTGACGTTGACGATACCACCAACACGGTTGTCGATAAGCTCACGAGGGTTCGTAAGGCCACCTTTGACTACAGTGTAGCGTGGGTTGTTTGTGACCATTGCGTGGTCGAGGATGGAGCGTGTCAGAACTGTACGAGCGTTCTGGATACCCACGAGCTTGTCAGCAAAGTTGTTACCATGGAAAGCATGTGGGATCGGCAGCGGTACAAAGGCCACGAATGGGCGGCGAGGTACCATCTCTTTCTCTAGGAGTACGTTTGATGCTTTGACTACACGGTACAGATCGGCTGTGCCTGTGCCTTCAACATCAAGCTCAATGTAAGCCTCAACTACAGTTACCTGACGTGTCTGGCGCTGGTAGCCTTTGGCGTTAAAGCCACGGTCAGCACCAATGTCATCAAAGCGCGATAGTATCTCTGGATCGTTGTCGAAGTCAGTGTCTTCATTGTCAGCAATGTCTGCCACCAAGTCTTCATCGTAGCCCATCTCAATGAGGTCAGAGATAGACTTCTTGGTGCGGTGAGCACAGAAACTGACAGTATCGAGAGACTTTGCTTGGGGTTCAATGAGGAACTCTTCGGGAGCAATAGCCTCTACTTTGACTTGGGATGTATCACGGTAAACACGCAGCTCACCGCTGGAGATACCATACTCATCCTCAACGATCTCTTCGATCTCTACGTTGTCTTGGGACAGAATAGCATCAAGCTCATCTTCAGTCAGGTCTTCAACGGCCTCGATGTGGCTCTCAGACTGCTTGGCCCAGTAGACCTTACAGATGCCTGCACGGGCAATGAGGCCATCATGTATGACTGTCTGCATTACCTCAAAGAGGTTGTTCTGGCGGTGAAGCACATAGTCTGTGTACTCAGTGCATACTTCAGCCATTGGTACATCTTCAGCACCCTGAGGGGTAAAGCGTAGGGTCTTGTTGCCTGTGCTAAAGGTCTCCAAAAGTGCAGCCTTCATGCTCTCTACGGCATCATACACATCTTGGCTTACATACTTGCTGTTACCATCGTGCGCTGGGCGTGGGAGTGCTGCGCTGTAGTAATCCATTACCTTGCGGCGCTCTTTTGATAGCTCACTGTCATAGTAGCCAATGGAGCGGCGAAGGTTAGTGTCTACGATTGAGACGATCTTTTCGTCATCAAGGGCTTTGTATTCTTCTTGTGATTTCATGTCTAAACCATCTCAATGTAATAATCATCGACTGCCTCTATTGGCTCCCAAGCACCCTCATGTATGTGGTTTGCTAGGGCCAAAGACATTACGCAGTCATCGAAACACCCGGCTTCAGCTTCCATGCCACCGCTTTGGGTGACGATGTAAGTAAGCATCTCTCGGATAGTGACCTTATCGTTTAGTTCGATCTTACCCTCACGAACTGAGGCCCTGAGTTCATCGATAATCAGGGGTTTTGTCTTGGCAGTGGTAGTGAAGCCCAACTTAATGGTCTCTTTGTCTGTCAACTTGTCTACCTGCACCTCTGTGTAGAAGTGGGGGTAGGCCATGTCTTTCCCAAGACGGGTACACGTTAAGATACCGTGGCTGTTGTTCTCTACGATGATGTAGGCAAAGTTAAAGAACTCACCTAGCTTGTAGAGCACCTCAGCGAAGTAATCTGGATGAACTTGGGCACGATAGGTCGCAACCTGTCGTTTCTTACTGTCTAATACTTGAGCGACTGAGAAGTCACCGCCTCTGACACCCATGGCGACATCAGCACCGATTGTGTACTGTTCACCGGGGTCAAGCGTACGGTATAACGTCAGTTCTCCTCTGACATTCTCCAGCCAATCGTCACCTTCCAGCGCAAGCCTTTGCTTAGGCTCTGCGGCTTCTGCTAGACTTTCCTGTAGACCCTCTGGGTTAAACACAGGACGACCAGTTGTTAGGAAGGCTTCTTCTGGCTCTGCGGGGTACTCTTGTCGAAAGAGGTCAATGCCGTTCTGTGCAACCTTGCGGCGTCTGAACATGAGTTGCTCATCGTCAAGTCCATACTTCTCACACAGCTCTTCTTCCTCTGGAGTTCTCTCGAAGTTCTCCGGCACTGGCTCACGATACTCAGGATCAATGTACCAAGGGATAAACACTGGCACATAGCCATTGGTTCCCTCGACTGCACCTTTCCAGAGGTCATAGAAGATACCACTGACACCATTAGCGGTGCTTTCGACAAAGATGGCAGTGCCCTTCTTGTTGGGTACAGCCTGTGTCATACCGTTCCAGTTCTCCAGAGCGGTAGACTTCTGCCAGAAGGCAAGCTCAGAGGCGTGGACATGGGTCAGGGTCTCACCGCGACCAATGCTTTCACCACCAGCTGTCGCAACAACAAACGAGCTGTCTAGGACATCAAACGTAAGTTCCCGGCGAGAGCTATACTTGGTGTGAGGCTTGAGTAACTCAGGGCAGTTCTCGTGGTATCTCTTGGTCATGTCGAAGAGGGCACGGGTACTGTCGGAGTGGTGTGTGACAACCATAGCCTTGCAGGCTTTGCGCTGAGACACGTTAAAGTAAAGATAGCCACCAACGTAGGTCGATAGACCCTGCTGTCGGGCCTTCAAGATGATGATGCGTACCTTGCCTTCAGTCTCCATCTGGTCCTCTACGGCCTTCTGGAGAATGCGCTGGGCTGGCTTCAAGTTGAGTGACTTGATGTCACCGTCCTTGGTTCTGATCTTGAGGGCTGACTTACTGTAAAAGTCAAAGTCATCGTATAGTTTGCGGCGTACTACTTTAAGTCTCTTGTCCATCTTCGGCTTGCTCATCCTCTGGAGTGACGACTAAGAGCGACTCCAAGAATGCTTCGGCTTTACCGATAGTGACTTCGCTCTTTGCGGCAGGCTTAGTCTTGGTGAAGTCCAAGACCATTCGTGCTGCTGTTAGGCGGTCCCGGTTTTGCCCCGGTTCACGCATGATTTCTACTGCTGCCTTGAGTGCCTCAATGGCATACACGTCATCAATGTCATTCTCTTTGGCCATGATTGCTACGATCCTTTCAGCATCTGCTTTTGCCTGTTTCCTGATCGGCGTGATCATTTCGAGGGTATAGCCATCAGGTGTTCCCTGTGGCCTGCCTCCGTTCTTACGCTTTTTTGTTGACCACTGCTTTCTTAGAGCCCTTCCCTCTTCGGTTTTCATTAGGTTTGTGAAGTAGTTGTTTTCTTTTGGAGTCGCCCTGTTCGGGTGGGTCAACTCTTTCTTCGGTGCCTTTTTTCTTGGTACTTTGGGCACTGGCATCTTCTACTCCTACTAATGTTCCAATGATCTTGAGGGTCGTTGGGCATGACTTGCAGAACACAGGGGCTGGGAGTGCCGCTGCCATCTCTGCGAGTACCTTGTCTTTGTCAGAACTGCTGAGGCTAGACGCCTTTATAGCTTCGATGCCCTGTAAGAAGGGCACCAAGTCAAATGCTGTCTTGTTCACGATTTGCTTCCTTGAGTGACAGATGCCCCCGAAGGGGCACCTTAGTTATGCGGAAAGAATACCGGGAGCCATCATGGGCTCCTCCTCTTCCTCTGATCCAGCGGCAAGCAGTCCCATAGCGGATACCACAGCAAGTATGGTTGCGAATGGGTGGCCATAGAACTGGATTTGCTTATTGCCAGCTTTGGCAAACTCCTTTCGGATGAGTGCTGTTGTCTCTGGCATCACCTGTTTGGCTAAAGCTGGGTCAAACATATAGACCCACACGGGGTCTACTGCGAACTCAGCGAAGTTAAGTGTGTACTTTTGGTGAGCTTCAATATGTTCATTACCAGAATCTCTTACTACTTTTAATTGCGTAGGAGATGCTCCCATAGATTTCCACTCTGCAATATTTTGTTCAATTTCCTTAGTCATCCTCGCAAAGTCTCTAACCGCTCTGGTTTCTGAAGGTCTATCTTTTAAATATACCTCTATGTTCCACTGTAGGTTATTAACTTCGGCCACAATAGGGTGCGATCCATCAATACCCTTTTCACTAAGTATTGGAACTATGGCACTACCTACAAACGAACCTGTTGGATAACTCGCCCTATACTGCTTGGTTAAATTGTTTGTTGTAGACCCGTCACGGCCAGTTTGGGTTGACTCGCCGTCTAGAGGGCCTAGCGTCACGCCATGTGCAATTTCATGCAGCAGTGTTGTTAAGGCACCTATAGTTGTACGCTTTTTACCTTTAAAGCTACCCCCCGGTTTTATCGCAAAAATCATACCAGCAGCTCCCTTACCAAAGCCGGGTTGCTGACTAAAAGAGCCCCTCGTATTAGGGCCAAGTCTAGCACCTCTTTCTTTAGCCAGCTTACGCATGGCGGTGCCGCTACTTGCTATATGGACGGTTTGTCCTAACAGCTTTGCAGCCTCAAGAGCCCCATCCCAATCTTTGATACCGTTTTCGTACTTTGAGCCCTTTTTACCAATCTCAATTATGTCATTGGCTTTAGGTTGGGCCTTCTTTACTTGCTTTGGAGTTGGGGGCTTGGGGGTTGGCTTAGGTTTTGCTGGAGTTGGTTCTGCGGGAGTTGGCTGAAGTACAGGCCCTGCGGGTGGGGCTGGTACTGGGTCCACTGGAGACGGTCCAGATGGCTCTGGATTTCCTGTTGGGTCACTGGGTTCTGGCTGACTAGGAGCATCTTTAGCTTTCTGCTGCTGCTTTACCCTCTCCATGTAGGGAGTAAGGTAGGTTTCTGCAAGTTTAGGCTTCATTAGATTGCTTGTGGCTCGACTAACGATAGCTTCCAGAGAAGCAACGGGGTCTTTGCCTAAGTTCAGCGCCATACTGTCGAAAGCATCACCTAAAGTGGTACGATCTTCAGCTAGAATGGACGTATCGTTGTCCATCTTGTCCCGAAGAGTTGCCAGATAGGCTTGGTTGCTGTTTTTACCAAGCTGCCGTTCTATTGGGAGCTGTGGTTCAATAGGCTTTTGGCCCTTCTTTGGCTTCTTAGACTCAAAGTTGAGGTTCTTAGAGCGAATGAGAGAGGTCACATCGTTCAGAGGACTACCGTCCATGATGCTTTTGCCTGTAGCCAGTGATTGCTTGTAAGCACGGATTGCACGTTTACGTTCCGCAGTAGTGTTTGGGTTTGCCAACACATCATCAAGTGCCTTCATAATGTCAGCATCAAGTTCAGCTACTGTACGTCCCTGTGGTCCATAAGTCTCAATGATGGCAGAATGAACTGTACCGCGAGGTGAGTTGGGAAGTGGAGGTTCGCCATTAGCATACTGCTGTGCATTCCGCTTTGCCTCTTCCTCATCAAAAAACTGCTTCTTCTGGCCCTCTTCAAACTTACGGCGTTCACCATCAGCTCTCTGCTGTGCCTCCTCAGCCTTCCGTCTTTCGACTTCTGGGTCTGGTTGATTGCGAAGTGCAGCTTCCGCAGCTCTACGATCTTTAGCCTCTTGGACTAAATCACGAGCTGCTGGGGCTGTGGGATCAGCAAGACCATCGCCTTTGCGGTTCTTCTTGACGAAACGGTTGACCTTGGACCTGCGTCCAGTGACTGCATCTATGGCACGACCACCAACCACGAGGGGTATCTGTGCGGCTAATGACTGGCCACCAGTTGCTAAGGCTGCACCAGTGTTGATGTTACCTGCTACCATACCAGCTGGGTTGTAAGCTCTACCAATAGAGGGCAGTGGGTTAAACATATCGGTGAACTTAGACACACCGCCTTTGAGGCCACCCGCATATACCTCGGTGAGGACGTTGGAGCGGCGGAAGGTGTTAAGGAGTGCCTGACCTTCTCTCGTGTTACCAAAGCGATCTTGCATGAAGTCGAAGTTTTCTTTGGTTACTGTAGTGCCAACTTTGCCTTTGGATTGACGTATTGCCTGCTTAAAGAAAGCCTTGTCCTCTGGACTTAGCGCCTTGATCTGGCCCTTCTCTGTCAAAGAGATTACCTGAGCTTCTAAGTCTTTCAGCAAGACATCACGGGCACCTTCAAGAGTTTGGTTGGCACCTTTCTTGGAGCTGGAGTCAATGTCCTTGAGGTTGTAGCCGTTCTCATCAGCAACACGCTGCAACAATGCAGACACATCAGATGCAGCTTGGGTTGTCTCAGGGTCTAGGTCTTCTTTTGGCTTAAATACTTTGTCACCAGCGCTGTTCACTGTAGTCAGTGCAACATTAACACCACCAGCAGCTGTACCACCTAAGATGGCTTCACCAGCTACTTGTCGTGGGTCAATCTGTAGACCTACATCAGTGCCTGCTGTTGAACCTGTCTGTTCTACGGCACTCTGTGCGCCCTCTGTAGCAGTCTCAGCGGCAGTTCTCTTGACGATGCCGCCCCTGCCGGGGATCAGTGCGTTTAAGGCACCAGATGCCGCTGCCGTTTGTGCAGCAGCTATGAAGTCATCTTTGTTTGGCTTGTCGCGTCCGTTGTTCCGTGCGCGTTCATTGGCAATAGGGCCAAGGAGCTGCACTGCCTCGAAGGCAAAGGGACCAGCGAATGCACCAACAACACCACCAGCAGGGCCAGCAACAGCTGTACCAGCAGCAGCACCGCCTGCCCGTGTAATCAAAGAGCCAGCATACTGACCAATCTGCTCTACAGCAGCCTTCGGGAGGTATCTGTAGGCAAAAGAGCCATCTTCATCGCCTTCGATAAACTTAGCGGAAGCTGACTCATAGTTCTCAGGTGCAGCCGTGAGGTTGCTGAGAGTTTCTGCTGTGCCATCTGCACCAACAGCTCTTGCTGTCTCTGCCATGTTCTCCAGTGGCTGATCGATGCCAGAGCGGAAGGCAGCACCAAAGCCCTGCATGGGGCCGTTGGTATCTGGTGCAGCTTCTTGTGGTGTAGGTTCTGTCTGTTGCTGAGAGCCTTGTAGCTTTCGGATTTCGTTAGCCAACAACTGAGCTGATTGTGTGTCACCAGCCTTATCTGCGGCCAGTAGCGCACGGCTTAACTGTTCGATGTCAGCCATGGCTAACTACCTCTCTTACTAATTGTACTTGTCTAAAACTGCTTGGACATCAGCACTTGGTGTGTAGGTTCCAGAAGATGTGTTGAACTCATTGGACCTTTGTCCAGCTGGCAACTCTTCGCCACCGCTTAGGCGGTTCTGAACTCTTTGTAGTGCAGCCATCCGCTCATTGATCCAGTCTTCCCATACTTGCTCATCTTGTAAGTTGGTTGGGGCTGGTGACAGAAACAACTTCATCTCCGCGTTTGAGATTGCACCTTTGGTTTCGGCAACACGAAGTAGAGCATCATCAACACGCAACCTACTTAGGATCATTCTGCGGTTAGCATCGGGATCACCAGTAAAGTTGTCGAAGATGCCTTTGAATATACCACCGATGCCAGTCAGGTTGCCACCAGACGCACGGCTTTCAGCAATGGCATCAAGGCCACGTTGCATACCATACATAGCGTCATTTACAGCCTGAAGTGATGCTGCATTCTTAGCTGCGGCTTTGCTATCGGCTTTGCTGCCAGTACCTCTAGCCCTAAGCTCTGCAAGGCGTGTTGCCTCTGCTTGTTTAGCGGCTGCAACTTCCGCAGCTCGGTTGGCATCCTGTATGGAACCATACTCACGGCCAGCTGCACCCAGACCATCGCCTTGGAGAGCGCCAGAGTACCCAGCGGCACCAATTCGTATCAAGGCCTCACCGCGTGGTATCATGCCTAGAGCGGAACCACGGGCATTGGCTGTCATGTTACCTGCGCCTCTTGAGAGGGCGGGTGCACGAGTGGCAGTTGTACTTGATGTTGTACTTAATGCTGGTGTCTGCGCTGCTGTATTTGCGGTGGTAGTGGTAGGGGCTGGAGTGGTTGTGTTGATGAGCACTGGGTTACTGTAGTCACTCGCACCATTCATACCGGGCTCATTCCCAGCTAGTATGGGTGTAGGAGGAGTTGGTGCTGTGTAAGGTCCAAGGCCACTTGGCATTCCTGAGTTGTCTACTGGTACGGGGGGTGGGCGAGTGTAGTCGCTTGCACCGTTCATACCGGGCTCTTGGCCGGGAAGCTGTACACCAAGACTTTGGGCAGTCACGCCATTAACTGGGTTTTCTACCGAAAGTGTGCGGCCATTAACATCAGCAACACGAGCATCACGAGCTGCATTACCAGAGGCAAGTGCGGCCTCTGCCGCTGCTTGACGAGCCTGAATACTAGCCATCATCTCAGGTGGCAATGTACCAGAAGATAGTAGTCCTGTCGTGCTTGCAAGCTCCGCTTCTGCCGCTCTTACATCTGGAGCAACTGCTGCTGCCTGTGCTTGCTGGCCACGCAGTTGCTCTAAGTATGCATTAGCTGCTGCATCATACTGTGGTGTGCTTGGGTTACTTTCGACACTGCCGCCTAGCTCAACCAGTTGCTGCTGCATTTGCTTGAGAATCTCAAGATCCTCGGGAGTGTCAATAGAGGCTGCATGACGAGCAATGCGCTTCTCTAGTAACTGGCGCTCACCAATGTTCTCTTTGGCAAGGTTTTGCTCACTGCGCGTGAGTACACCGGGCTCTTCGCCTGCACGAGATGCTGGGTCTACGGCTGTCTGAAGGACTGGTGCCTGTGCGGCTGGCTGTGGCTGTAGCTCAGGTTCAACACCCAGAAGTATCTTTCTGGAGTTCTCCAGCATTATAGGACTTAGGCTATCTAAATATTCTTGCGGAGTTTTGTTTTGGCTCTGCGAAATACTAACGAAAGTAGGATGTGTGAGTAGAGGGTCTTGTGAAGGCTCTACAGCAGCTCCAGTGGAGAGGACAGGCATAGCTACCTCTGGGAGAGGGCCAGCGAGAGTTCTGTCGATAAAATTGTTCCTGTTCTGCCTTGCAATTTGCTCAGGACGAAGTTTGCTATACACACGAATTTGGTCTTCAACGTCTGCTCTATCTGCGGCACTTAATGTTTTTAGATACTCATTCAGAGTTAAACCAGAGGCGTCTACTGAATTTTGAATGCTATTAGGGATTAAAAGGTCCATATTATCTACCTCCTCCTAAAATGGGCGCATCTGTGGGCGCAGACTAGATGTAGGAGCCGCTGATGGCTGCTGCGGGAAGTATTGCTGCTGGAACCCAAAGCCACTCATGGCTCCCATCGCGGCAGCTTGGAATGGGTCAACCTTGTTTGCAGTAATGTTACCCACGCTGACTGGAGCCTGACCTAGAATACCAGACTGGTAGCCTTGGCGCTGCTGCATCTCAAAGTCACGCTGACGCTCAAAAGCAGCCTGTGCATCATTGAGTGCCGCTTGGTCATACCCTTGCAGGGAGTTGCCTGCGTTCATACCGAAGTTAGCACCCTGCCCCAATGTATTGAGACCCTGAGTGTAAGCGTTCTGTATGCCTTCGTTGGCCATGCCTGCACCTTGCAACGCAGAGCCTTGGTCAGAGAACTGTTGTGACTGTTGGGCAAGGCTGCGGTCAATGAGCCTGTCTTGTACGTCTAAGGCGACATCAGCGCGGCGGTCATCAAAGGCGCGGTTGGCTACTGCTTCGGCTACACCAGCACGGCTGGAGTTCATGTTGCCTGAGTTACTTGCTGCTAGGTCGATGCCTGTCAGGGTGTTCTCTTGGAGGTTGCGGCGGTCATCACGCATCGCAGCGTCAACCAACGGGTTTGCGTTGGCACTGGCGTAGTCCATAGCAGTGTTTAAGCGGTCAGCCTGTGCGGCCTGCGCCATGTCTTGGTACTGGTTGAACAGAGAGTTGGCATTGGAACCAAAGCCAGACGTGTTGTTCATCATGTCATAGCCAGAGTTCTGGAGGTTTCCGCCTATGTTGCCCATGTTGGTGGCAGTGCCAGTCTGGAAGTCGTTAGGTCCAGCTAGGGTTTGACCAGTGTATGCACCAGTTGCAAGTACACCATCTAAAGCGGCAGAACTGCCAGATAGGTTAGCGTCCACATAAGGTTTGTATTGGTTAAAGCCAGCCATCTGGGCTGCTGTTGCTGCGTCTTGTGCTTTGGCTTGCTTGTTTGCGCCCATATAGCCCAAGGCACCGCCGATTATTGCGCCCCACATATTATATTCCTTTTGTTCTTTATAGAAGTGTTAGACTGCAACCCAAGCTGTACCATTGTAGACAACTAGCCCCTGTGTCCCATTGTTTAGTGGGTTCCAAGGAGACACTGCATAGCGAACCATGCCCTTACGGGGGCTATCTGGTGCTCTGTCTGCCACTTGAACACTTGCGTCACTCAGAGACCTCACAGAGGCCTCTAGTTCTCGTAGTTCTTCTTGTAAGTAGTTTGGTAAGAAGTCGGGGTTGAGGTTTGGTGCTTGGCGTCTCGTGTAAGGGGACACCAGTATGTTGATCTTGTCAGATAGTGACATGAGTTACCTCCGACCTGTGACTACAACTTCAAAGTCCATACCACTCAACGCAAAGTCCTTCAGAGTTGCTGTAGTCAACTTGTAGGACAGGTATCTACCAGCAATCCGTGTATCCACCTTGTAGTCATCAGAGGAGTCAAAGGTGACTTCAGTCTGGTAGTTGGGAGTGGCATTGGGAGTGTCAGCAGCACCAAAGGTAAAACCAAAGGTGGCATCTGCATTGACTGTAGACATCTGTGGGTAAACCTTGGAGATTACCTTGTAGCCGCTGAGGGGGATACCCGCGTCATCTAGGTCTATGCCTACACGCTCAAGTAGAAAAGGAGAGGAGACTGTGGTGTCCACTGATTGAGCTAAGTTGCCTTGGTCCACTAGGTCGATACCGTAGAGCTTACTGTCTGCAACGCCGCCACCAGTGGAGGACACAAGCAGAGACCTACGAGTATTCTGGCTTTCCTGATCGTGGTAGGAGCCACCAATGTCATCATAGGTCTGGGTTGCATCAGCGTAGGAGAACACACTGTCTACTGAGGCCTCTGAGCCACTTACGGCATTGGGGAGGTCTTGGAAGGACCATACGTCC
>Ga0206129_10002732_pt1 | contig 21324 bp, 20 predicted proteins | sample Helgoland_Spring_8_FD_148616 | JGI IMG/M metagenome (GOLD analysis project Ga0206129, IMG submission 148616) | Pelagic subsurface seawater microbial communities from Kabeltonne, Helgoland, North Sea - Helgoland_Spring_Bloom_20160502_2 | ecosystem: Environmental > Aquatic > Marine > Epipelagic ...
GTAATACACCACATAATAGTCCGGCGCATTGCTCATTGTATAATCAAAGAAATCATCGCCAACGAGCTTGGAGAGCACACCTTTTTTAATTTTACTCCCGATAACCTGCTTATCGAGTTCCTCTAAGGCCTCGAGCGCTTCAGCTTTACTCTTCAAAGCCTGGTTCCGTAGCCACTTCTGGTTTGCATCCGACAACTTGTCGAAATCGAATAACAGCTTACGATCACCCTCTAGGATTGTGACAACACCCGTTTCCTCGTCGTAACTCTTAAATTTACCATAAACCGTCTTGGTGCCATCAGCATTCGTCCAACTCCTCGCCCACTCCAATTCTTCCGCGGTATACATGAAGCACTTAATCCACTCAGGGGGCAGCTCATGTAAACCTAAACCCGCCAATCCAAGAGTGCCGCCACCACCATGCCCAAATGAAATGCTATCTGGGCGAACCTCAATGATCTTTATGTCCCTGTAAATCTTGCCTTGAGGTGTCTCAATTTGATCAAAAGTCATCCCCTTGGCTTTTTTTCGCATTTGCGTTCGATATTCAAGGAATCGCGCCCTGATTTCCCCCTCTAAAAACTGTATCTCCGCTTGTTTTCTAGCAAGCAATTGACTTAAGTCTAAAATTTCAGGCTCCAAGCTATCGAGCTCTTTTGTGATTTGCTCGAGTTCCTGTCTTGCGAATGCCATTTCCCCCTCCTGATGCCGCAACTCTGTCCACTTGCTTTCAAGCTCGACCAATTCCGATGTAAGCTTTTCATTGCTAGCTACCAAGGTTTGGTAATTACTGTAGAAATAATATGCGATGGCCCCTACCGCTACTAGTATGATGATGTTCCAAAATGTTAGGATGCGCGACATATAAAAGATCTTCTTTGTTAAATTACTTTATTAAAGCTGGCTGGCTAGAAATTCTTATTTGATAATAAAATCTCGTTCGTTCTTCGAATTCTTTTTTTTCAGCATATCATGCTCCTCAGACAACTTGGTGACGGATGATTGCAACTTATCACGCTTTTTTTCCAAGTGCTTAAGTATCGTCTTCGACTGCTCCAGTAATGCAATCGAATCATCTGGATTTTCCTCCATGTTGTTTTCTAGTGATCTAAAATCACCTGAGAGTTTCGCTTTTCGTTTCTCAAGTTCTTTATTTTCCTTCGCAAGCGCACGGTAATCACACGAGCAGAGACACAAGATAGACAAGGCCATAAGCATTAATTTTATTGTTTTGCTGAGATACGACATAACTGGTCTTGGATAGGCGCTAACATACACAACGATTGGATGAATGCCTATGTTTAAATACAAACAGATCACATAATCAAACTTCCAGCTATTCAACACTGATATTAATTGCCTGCACAACATCACCAAACAAACTCATGGACTCAATCCTGACAATCTCTGGCTTTGACAAGGCTTCAAATTCGAGAATACTCCCTTGCCATGTCATCAGCTAATCACTCCAAATTACCCAAGTTATTCATCCCAGGACCTGTGGATATTTCTCCCGAGACATATGAGGCCATGTGCCACGGCATGATAGGCCACCGAGGCGGAGATTTCGAGGCCCTCTACGCCAGTATTCAACCAGGTTTACAAGAAATCCTTGGGACAAAGCGTCCTGTTTACCTTTCGACATCGTCTGCTTGGGGAGTCATGGAAGGAGCTATTCGAAATTTAGTTCAAACCAAGGTACTCAACCTGTGTTGCGGAGCATTTTCAGACAAGTGGTATGACGTTGCACAACGTTGCGGCAAAGATGCTGAAAAAATACAGGTTGAGTGGGGCCAGCCCATAGATCCTGAGGCAGTGCGTGCCAAGCTCAGTGAAGGAGGCTTTGATACCGTAACCATGGTGCATAATGAAACCTCTACAGGTGTCCTCAATGACCTCGCTGGTATTGCAGCAGTCGTAAAAGATTTTCCCGGTGTCCTGCTCGTTGTCGACACAGTCTCATCTCTCTCAGCAGTCCCAGTAGAAATGGACAAACTCGGTATTGATGTTGTGCTGGCAGGTGTCCAGAAGGCATTAGCACTGCCCCCCGGCCTTGCTGTTTTCGCCATCTCGGAAGCCGCGCTTGAGAGAGCCTCTCAAACAGAAGGGCGTGGATATTATTTTGATTTTGTCGAATTTGAGAAAAACGCCGTTAAAAACAATACCCCCTCAACACCAGCTGTTTCGTTAATGTATGCACTCAAGCAAAAGGTAGACAGCATCATGGAGGAAGGTCTCAAAGCTCGCTTTGAGCGCCACGCCAAATTAAATCACATGATTCACGTGTGGGCTGAGAAGCATGGATTTAAAAACTTTGCTCCTGAGGGATTTCAATCAAAGACTCTTACAGCGATCGACAACCAAGATGGCAAATTAGATGTCGCAGGCTTTATCAAAGCACTTCGAGCCAAGCACAATGTTCTAATCAATGGTGGCTATGGCAAAATCAAAGGTGTTACATTTCGTATTTCAAACATGGGTAACGAAACCGAAGAATCGATACAGGAACTCATTGATCAACTCGATGAGGTTATCGTAGACTTTAAATAAAGTCTCGTGTCCAAGGGTTATGACGCACATCAACAAAGGCAAATGGCTCTCTCTGCTTTTGGCAAAGAACTCGCACGGCGTAGCAAATCAAAATGCGAACTTACTGGGGCTTCGGGCATCCCCTTGCATATCTACGAGATACCCCCAGTAGCTGACGAGCCTCAGCTATCACGCTGCATTATGATCTGCGAGCAAGCGATCGATCAAATTAAACAGCCCAGTCTCATCATAGCTGATCAGTGGCGTCATCTAGGCGAGCTAATATGGAGTGATACACCCGCTATACAGATCATGGCATATCGCCTTCTAAAGTATATATCCCATAGAGATCAATGGGCGCGAGACATCCTGGAGGAAGCCTATCTCGATGAGGCAGTAATAGCAGAGGCTGACAAAGAGGCTCTCTGAGTGCGATTAGCTAACATCATCGCTTTCGCTAAGTAGATTCATCCACGTGGATGAAATTTCTGATGCATCGACTTGAGTCCTTTTTGGTCAACATGCGTATAAATCTGAGTAGTGGCAATATCTGCATGCCCAAGCATGTCTTGGATCACTCGCAAATCAGCACCGTTTTGTAGTAGATGCGTTGCAAATGAATGCCTCAGCAAATGAGGGTAGACGTTTTTCTCAATGCCAGCATTTCGTGCTCGCTGTTTGACTACCTCTCTAACTCGCTCAGAACTCAAGCTCCCTCCCCTTACACTCAAAAATATCCAAGACGATGTTTTACTCTTCACCAACTCTGGGCGTTCATTTTTGATGTAATTGCCAAGTGCCTCTCGTGCCTTTCCTCCCACAGGCACAATCCTTGTCTTCCCCCCTTTGCCGGTCACCCTAATAAAACCCTCATCCAAGTTCATATTCTCCAAGCGTGCATTACAAAGCTCGGACAGCCGTAAGCCTGACGCATAAAACAACTCAAGAATAGCAAGGTCTCTCCGCCCTAGCACTTTACCAGTATCAACAGCTTGCAAAATAGATGCCACCTCCTGTTCATTGAGCGTTTCCGGCAAGTGTTGCTCAGCCCTTGGAGGCAAAAGCGGCTCAGCTGGATCGGCCGCTATGACCTTCAATGCCGCTATTCGGCGAAAAAAGATTTTCAAATGAACCATGCTGATACGCAATGATGATGCTGACATACCATTGTCTTTCTGACCCGATAAGAAATGAGACAAATCCTCAGTTCCAACATCATCCCAGTCCGATAGACCTTTTTTTTCAAGCCAGACAACCAGAGCATCTAATGTTTGGCGCACTGAGAGCTGATAAGCTGCTGACAAACCTCGCTCTGTAGCGATGTAGAGTAAAAACTGCTCAATATGCGATGTTAAACCCACGTCACTATTGTTTCTCGTAAACGCCCTCATCACGCTTTTCGAGCACAGTGAAACCAGCTTTTTTGGCATCGCTGTATGAGAGTGGCTTGGTGATTTTGGGGGTGTTCACACTGCTAATGACCTTCTTTACTGGGTGCTTACAGAGAGGACAAACTTCCAGTGGTGCGCGATCTACCGGCCGTCGTAACTCGAAGCCCTTGGCGCAGATGCGACACGATTGCTCCTGATCGTCAGCATTTACTGAAACATATTCGTAGATCGGCATGGTTAGTGGGAGTTTATTTTAAAAGCTTCGTGTTCGTTGCCGGAGCAAAGAAAAATAGCAAAACAGAAAAGGCGCAAGACAGCATCCACATGTGGATGTCATCTTACGCCGAAAGTTTAACACAACTAGGCCAAGCTTACCAGCTCGACTTGGTCACTCCTGGAATCATACCGTGCGAAGCAAGCTCACGAAATGCTATACGTGAAAGCTTGAAACGACGAAGGAATCCATGGCGACGGCCGGTGTATTCACAACGGTTCACCAATCGAGTGGCACTTGAGTCACGTGGAAGCATGCTGAGACCTACGTAGTCCTTCTCTTGCTTGAGCTGCCTGCGCAGATCTGCATACTTAGCGACGGTTGCTTGTTTGCGCTTGTTGCGCGCGATCCATGATTTCTTTGCCATAACGGGGGGCTGGAGATATCCGATCACCCCAACAAATCAAGCCATTTTTGCTAAAATTGTCACTTTTCTTGAAGATTTCAACAGATTGCACGATTTCAGGTTGCTTACAGACCTCTCGCAACGTTAATTGCAGAAAGCATGTCAACGACCTCATTTCATTACCAAGACCCCTTTCCTCTTGGCCCCGACACCACAGAATACGAGCAAATCGACACTGAGGGCATCTCCACTATCGAATGCGATGGCGAGACTATACTCAAAATAACGCCTGAGGCGATCGCCAAGCTATCCAATGAAGCTTCGAAAGCCATCTGCTTCAAGCTTCGCACCTCGCACCTCAAACAGGTGGCAGCTATTCTTGATGACCCCGAAGCATCAGACAATGACCGCATGGTCGCACTGATGTTGCTTAAAAATGCAGAGATCGCCTCACACGGTATTTTACCAGCTTGCCAAGATACAGGCACCGCCATTGTCATGGCTAAAAAAGGCCAGAATGTTCGCACCATTGGCAACGATGCCGAGAACATCTCTCACGGCATTCACAAAACATACACCGAGGAAAACTTACGCTATTCTCAGGTTTCACCCTTGAACATGTTTGACGAGGTTAATACGCGCACTAATTTGCCTGCTCAAATCGATATTTATGCGACCGAAGGAGACGCCTTCAAATTCCTCTTTATTGCCAAAGGTGGCGGCTCTGCTAACAAAACTTTCCTCTATCAAGAAACCAAGGCACTACTCAACCCGACGAGGATTAGAGAATTCTGCGTCGAGAAAATGCGCACTTTGGGCACCTCTGCATGCCCTCCCTACCATTTAGCCCTCGTTGTTGGAGGCACATCCGCAGAGGCCAACTTGAAAACAGTCAAAATAGCATCAACTCGCTATTACGATGACCTCCCCACAGAGGGCAACGAGCACGGCCAAGCTTTTCGTGATCTTGAGATGGAGCAAGAGCTATTGGCTGCTGCGCGCGAAATTGGCATCGGAGCTCAATTTGGCGGCAAATATTTCGCCCTGGATGTTCGTGTCATTCGCCTTCCCCGCCACGGGGCCTCCTGCCCTGTCGGCATTGGCGTCTCTTGTTCTGCCGATCGACAAGCGAAAGCTAAAATCACCAAAGAAGGTATCTTCCTTGAAAAACTAGAACCAAATCCTGGTCAATATATCCCTGAGCAATACAAGGATTGGAAATTCAAGGGCGTAGACGTCAACCTTGACGAAAGCATGGATCAGATCCTCGATACCCTCGACAAGTATCCAGTGACCACGGCACTCTCACTCACAGGCACGATCATCGTTGCTCGAGACAGCGCACATGCCAAAATCAAAGAGAGACTCGAACAGGAGGGTAACCTGCCTCAGTATTTAAAAGATCATCCCGTATATTACGCGGGACCTGCAAAAACACCTGAGGGATACGCCTCTGGCTCGTTCGGTCCAACGACTGCAGGGCGTATGGATGGATACGTAGACTTATTTCAAAAACACGGAGGATCGATGATCATGCTTGCCAAAGGCAACCGCTCCCAACAAGTCACTGATGCCTGCAAAGTAAATGGTGGGTTTTATCTTGGCTCTGCCGGTGGCCCCGCAGCTTTGCTTGCGCGCGACCACATCAAGGAGCTTGAAGTCATAGAATATCCTGAGCTTGGCATGGAGGCAGTCTGGAAAATTCGCGTTGAAAACTTTCCCGCGTTTATCCTCGTCGACAACAAGGGAAATGATTTCTTCACCCAGATCAATCAGTGTCCAGTTTGTTAACACCCTGACACGCCGACCTTCGTTCTCGTTAACGAACCAGTCTCACAAAGTCGCCTGTGCAGTAATCTTGTGTTCAGCCAGATTACCGCTGAATCAATACCACCAAAACGGAATAAGCAAGGGCGACACATACAAGCCCGATCCCTTCCTTGCGGTTCAGCTTCATGCTAGACCACATAAGTGGCACAATGATGACGGTAAGCCCCATCATCACGCCTAGGTCTACCCATGCAATTGCTTTGCCACACACTGGCTTTACTGCGGCGGTAACCCCAAGCACCGCCAGAATATTGAAAATACATGAGCCTATGGCATTCCCAGTGATAATGTCGCCTTGGCGCTTCAATGCCGCAACAACTGCTGTTGCCAACTCGGGCAATGAAGTACCTAAAGCAAACAAAGTTAGCGATATGATAACATCAGGCACACCAAAAATCAAAGCTATCTGCTCACCATGAACTACCAGCCAATCAGCACCAAATACCAAGGCTATTATTCCCAGCAAAATCAAAAGCACATCAAAAACAACACGTGAGCCTCCTTTTTTCGCTTGTTCAATTTCCTCGTGCTCGAACTCCTCAAACTGCACAGCATACTTGGCCTTTCTCGAAAGCCTCACGTTGGCAAAAATATAAATGAGAATTCCCGACGCCAATACAATACCCTCCCAGCGAGCAAGGTGCTTATCGCTCATCATAAGCAAAAATACAATTGAGCTCCCCACCAGGATGGGCAACTCACGGCGGATCAATTGCACGTGCACTATCACCGGCCTGATAACAGCTGCCACTCCGAGAATGAGTGCTATATTGAATATGTTAGACCCTACTATATTACCCAGTGCCATATCAGGGCTAGTAACACCTGCATCAATCTGAAAACCAAACCAAGCAGCGGGAACGGCTATAACTTCCGGTGAGTTCGCTTTTAGACATACAAGAAGCTCAGGCATGCTTGTACCGAAAGCAACGACAGTAAGACCAACCACCAATGGCGAAATCCCCAAGCGCAGTGCTATTTCAGAGGCTCCCTTTACCAGCCACTCTGCCCCATAATAGAGCAGGACGAAGCCACCTATGAGCCACAAAAAATGGATGAATAATTCCACGGGCAGAAACATGTACACGCTTCTCCGTTAATAAAACTTCAAACTTTCCTAAATTCTGCTTACACACCCCGCATGTCAAAGACCCACAAGATCAGCATACTCGCCGGAGACGGCATTGGCCCTGAAGTCATGGACGCCTCCATGCTCGTGCTCGACGCCGCTGCTAAGAAGTTTTCCATCAATCTCGAAAAAGACACCCAGCTTGTTGGCGGAGCCGCCATCGACGCTACTGGCAGCCCCCTGCCCGACGAAACCATCGCCTCCTGCGAGGCCTCTGACGCCATTCTTTTTGGATCAGTAGGTGGCCCAAAATGGGAAAATCTCCCACCTGACCAACAACCAGAACGTGGTGCACTGTTACCACTGAGAAAGAAGTTCAACCTCTTTGCCAACCTCCGCCCTGGCGTCTGCCTTCCCTCACTTACCCATGCGTCACCTGTTAAAAACGAGCTTATCCCAGATGGATTCGATGTGCTCTGTGTCAGAGAACTCACCGGTGGCATCTACTTCGGACAACCCAAAAGCATCAGTGAGGTAGATGGCGAACTTGTTGCCATTGACACCATGGTCTACAAAAAAAGTGAGATCGAGCGCATAGCACACATCGCTTTTACTGCGGCAAAAGCTCGAGATAATCGTCTCTGCTCAGTTGATAAAGCCAACGTATTACAAAACTCAGTACTGTGGCGTGAAACTGTAATCGAAGTCTCCAAGGAATATCCCGAAGTTGAATTGTCTCATCTCTATGTCGACAACGCCGCTATGCAGCTCGTTAAGCAACCAGGCTCATTTGATGTTCTCGTAACTGGCAACCTATTCGGTGATATTCTTTCTGATGAAATGGCCATGATCTCTGGCTCACTTGGCATGCTACCATCTGCTTCACTTGGCAACAAAAACGACAACGGACTCTACTTTGGCATGTATGAACCATCTGGTGGATCAGCTCCAGATATCGCCGGCCAAGGGGTTGCCAATCCGATCGCTCAGATCCTGTCTGCTGCCATGATGCTTCGTTATTCACTCGGAGAAAATGAGGCAGCGGAAGCCATCGAAGCAGCCGTTGACAAGGCAATCGATGCGGGGCTACGCACAGGCGACTTATACACCGGTGAAAATGGTGAGCGCAAGGTCGGCACCGTGGAAATGGCCAAAGCCATCACAGCTGCCATCTAATCGATCCAGAGCTATAACTAGTTTACCTAGTTTGCAATCTCATTGCCCAATGCCGATATGGCATTGGGCTTTTTTTGCTCTGCAACCTAGATTAAAAATCCTTGCGGACAAAAACCCAGCAGGCAATCCCGAGAATAAAGACCTCAAAGCCCAGTGAGCTGCCGACAATATAGGCTGTAGAGTGTCGATTATCATAAGCCTCCATCGCCACTGCCTCACGTCGATCTCCGGAAGATGCATCATCGTCCAGAAAGGCCGTCATCATCGTCATATCATTCCCCCGCACACTAACTTTCTTTTTCAGTAAGTAGGTCGCGTCACGAGTCTTGGGTAGTGGGATCCCAACCTTTCTGACGATTTCGTAAAATCTGACCATATCTGCATTCTCATCAAACTCCTGATTAGATCTACGTGTTCCTCCCGTTTCGACATTGATGCTGACCCCAGCAGCCGGCATCACATAAGTCGCTTTATACATCAGACTTTCTGTCCATTGAACAGATAAAGTTACCGCCCATACCAACAAGGCAACCAAGAGAGAAAACAAGGTGGATTTTGTCAGCACAGCAACGAGGACTGCCACCGAATAAATCAGGCTGAAAACAAACGTGAGCAACAAAACAGCCCAAAAAACCTCAAAATTCCATGCATCCAACCTGACACCATGCGCGACGAATACGATCAAACAGAACACCAAGACCTGAATAGCTACAAAGAGCAGGCTCCCCAAATACTTCACGAGAAAAAGAGTCAGCCTGCTCATCGGCTTTGAAATAGCCACATCGATAGAGCCGGTCTTGAGAAAATCGGGAAATACTGGGCACACAGAGATCAACGCTAACACCAGAGCGAACAAACCCAGCCACCATGGCACAAGATAATCTGTAAAGATCATCATGTAGAAGTATTCCGCGAACATGCTGCCTTCTACAATGATATCATTCTTGATCTCATAAGCTCCAAACAGCATCGATATACCCTCTGGGGTAAAGCCAACGGAAGCATACATCAGCGCAATTAATACGGTCAAAAATAATGCAATCCAGAACAACTTCTTAGCAGCCAGAAGGCGGTAAGAGTCCCACAATATGGTCAATACCTGCCTCACTTAACTACCTCCTTTCTGGGTAAGCTTGGTGGAGTTGATCCCTGATAGCTTCCGCCCACTCCTCCCGCCCCGACAGATTGCATAAACAACTCCTCCAACGATTGACGTAACTCACGCATCTCAATAATAATAACTCCTTCAGCTCTCAGCGCATCCAATATCGGCTGAACGGGTTCCGGATCGCTACCGCAGACGCTCATTAAATTTTGACCCGCCTCGTGTCTGAGCTCTACCCCTTGAGCTTTCAACCGGCTCAGCAAACCATCAGACAAAGTGCCACGAGTGACTAATTCATAGCGACGGCTCTTTTCGGTGAGCTGGGCAATTGTCCCTTGCTCTACGATCTCACCCTTATCCATGATCGCCACACCATCACAAATCATTTCCAACTCTCCCAATAGGTGGCTGTTGATAAAAACAGTTCTACCCTCATCTCGCATGCGCCGCAACAAATGACGCATTTCCAGTCGACCTTGTGGATCCACTCCATCTGTTGGTTCATCTAGAAAAACAATCTCTGGATTATTCACCAAAGCCTGAGCGAGCCCAATACGTTGCTTCATCCCCTTAGAGTATGTGCCCATTTTACGTTTGCCCCAATCCTGCATACCGACCATTTCCAGTAAGTGCTCAGCCTTCATGGCTGCATCTTTACGGGGTATGTCTGCCAGCCCGGCTACATAGCGAATCACCTCAGCTCCTTTCAGATATTCAGGGAAACGTGCGTGCTCGGGTAAGTAGCCCACCCGAGCCAAGGTAGGCTTGTGCCCAATCGGAGCCCCCAACATCGTACCAGAGCAATGATTCGGCCGTACAATACTCACGAGAATTTTCACCAGCGTACTCTTGCCAGCTCCGTTAGGTCCCAACAGACCAAAAATCCCACCTCGAGGAACTTGCAATGATACACCTCGAAGAGCTTGTACTCCTCCTCGGTATCTTTTGCGAGCATCAACGATATCAATCACCATATCCGACATAGGTAACATCCAACACTAGCACCACCAAATGGCAAGTTTCTAGGCCCACCATTTTTAACGTGATGAGACTACTCTGCCCTGCTGCTCAGCTCCCCACTTGCCAGCCTAGATCGCAACAGCTCCCCTTTTTTCACCTCCTTTGAATCCCTGATAATATTACCTTTCTCACCCATAGTGATCGAGAACCCTCGCGCAAAGGTTGACTCGGGGCCCAATGTCCTGATCAATGAACCCAGATTAAGCAGCCGCTCTTCCTGCTTTCGAAGCTCATTACTCACTACTCTGCCTAACTGGGTCTTATGATGAGCTAAGCTTTCCATTTTTCGCGTCATTGCTAGTTCAGGATGATTTGCGGCATGCAAAGCAGCTAATTCCCTTAGCCTAAATAATATATTATCAAGACGACCTTGAGATGCATCCTGAAGGTCCTCACGTGCTCGGTCCAGGGTTTGGATAGGTTCTCGCAAAGCTTGCTCTGAATCGCGTGGCATTAGTGCTCTCCTCGCAGACTGAAGAATAGCTGAGTCATGTTTCAAGCGGCCCTGCATCGCACGCTTCAATGCATCTGCTTGGCTTCGGATCTGCAGCTGCAGCTCCGCTGCATCAGGCACTACCAGTTCGACTCCAGCACTGGGCGTCGGCGCTCGAACATCAGCAGCGAAATCTGAAATCGTAAAATCAATCTCGTGCCCAACCGCTGAAACGATCGGAATTGGACATGCATGAATCGCTCTGGCAACAATCTCCTCGTTGAAATTCCATAAGTCCTCCAGTGAACCGCCTCCTCGTCCTGTTATAATGACATCAACCTTCGGCAGATCATAATGCTCAGGATTAGAAAGCTGCTCAATAGCTGCCGCGATATTATGTTCAGCCCCCTTACCTTGGACCGTGACCGGATACAATACTGGCTGCACCCAGGGAGCACGTCGCGCCATGACATTGAGCATGTCTTGTAATGCCGCACCTGTGGGGGATGTTACTAGCCCAACAGTGAGGGGGAATGTTGGCAAAGGTTTTTTTAAGGATGCGTCAAACAAGCCCTCCTTATTAAGCTTGGCCTTAAGCGCCTCAAATCTTGCCTGTAGATCTCCCATACCTACATCCTCGACTTGTTTGACAATCAATTGCATTTGTCCCCTCGCCTCATAGACTGATACTTCACCCTTCAGCCTTGCTTGCATGCCGTCTTCAGGCTGGGCCTTCGCTTTGGCTGCAGAGCCACGGAAAAGCACGCACGAAATTTGTGCCCCTTCATCTTTAAGGCTAAAGTAGCAATGGCCACTTCCCTGCCTGCGTAAATTACTAATCTCCCCCTCTACCCAAATCTCTCCAATCTCGATTTCGAGTAGGTTTTTCATTCGCCTGACCAGGCGGGTTACACTGAGAGCTTCTGGCATGTACCTACATTTCCCCGCAAGTCTGATTCTGGCAATATGAAACTCTTGCGACTTGACTCTTTGCCTTCGATTCCTAGTCTCCAACCGCCATGGCAGAACGCACTCATACCGACCCAGAGAGAATGGAAAAAATAGTATCCCTTTGTAAAAGCAGGGGCTTTATCTACCAATCAGGAGAACTCTATGGCGGTCTCAATGGTTGCTGGGATTACGGCCCCTTGGGTGCTGAACTTAAGCGCAACCTCAAGGATTACTGGTGGCGCAAGAATGTTCAAGAGCGCGACGATATTGTCGGCATGGACGGGTCTATTCTCACACACCAGGCTGTCTTGACGGCATCAGGTCATGTCGGAGGTTTTTCTGACCCTATGGTTGACTGTAAGGTGTGCAAAAAACGCTTCCGTGCTGACCAGATGGATGACGTGCCTATGTGCGAAGCTAAAAAACAGCTCCCCAAAGGTGAAGACAAGCACTGCGAGCTCACTGAGCCGAAAGAGTTTAACCTGATGTTCCAAACCAAGATGGGCGCCTCTGCAGATGACGACGACCCCAACGCAGTGGCATACCTTCGCCCCGAGACAGCACAAACCATCTTCGTTCAGTACAAAAACGTCCTGGACTCAACTCGTCAAAAAATCCCCTTTGGCATCGCTCAAATCGGCAAGGCGTTCCGCAATGAGATTAACCCGAGAAACTTCACATTCCGATCACGCGAATTTGAGCAAATGGAAATTGAATACTTCTGCCACCCAGATGACGGCATGAAGCTGACTGACGAATGGCTCGAGAAGCGGCTCGAATTTTACCAAGAAATTGGAGTTCCTCGCGAAAAGCTGCACATCTTGGATGTTCCCGACGGTGAGCGTGCCCACTACTCCAAGAAAACATACGACATCGAATATGAGTTCCCCTTTGGCATACAAGAACTAGAGGGGGTCGCTTACCGTACTGATTACGACATCAGCAAGCATCAAGAGCACTCCAGTAAAACACTGGAATATTTCAACCCTGAGACCAAAGAGAAATTCATCCCACACGTGGTCGAGCCGTCTGCTGGTTGTGACCGCACATTACTAGCCATACTATGCGAGGCTTACGATGAAGAAGACCTCACCAAAGAAGGTGGCAAGAAAGATATCCGCAAAGTGATGCGTCTCAAGCCATGTATCGCCCCTATCAAAGTGGCTATATTGCCCCTTCTGAAGAACAAACCAGAACTCGTAGCCAAGGCAAAAGAGGTGAAAAATCTTCTCCAGTCGCACATGAACGTATTTTATGATGAAGCTGCAGCCATCGGGCGACGCTACCGTCGCCAGGACGAGGTCGGCACCCCGTTCTGTGTGGCAATCGACTTCGAAACCCTGGGCGAGCAAGGTGAAAACGGTGAAGACTTGACCAACACCGTGACAATACGCCATCGAGACAGTATGGCTCAGGAAAGGGTTCACATAAGCGAGCTACTAGCATGGCTACTTGAGCGCATTGTTTAACTCTGGCTCGCTCAATTGCGATGACCACGTCTAGCCTGCAGCTGGACTCACACTGAGTATGAAACATCAAATCATCGCTGCAGGGAAACCAGCATTAGCTTACGCCAAAACTGGTGTCGCTGAGTATTTGAAACGACTCTCTCGCTACGGCACCTACGAGCTCAAGCACATCAAAGACGGTAGCAGCGAAGATGTATCTGACCGACTCCATTCAGCGAGCAAAGGCACCTTGCGAATCATCCTCGATGAACGTGGCGAGAGCTTAACAACCGCATCAATGACATCGCGTTTACAAAAATGGGAAATGAGTGGAGTAAAACGTGCCAGCTACCTCATTGGGGCATCTGATGGCCACACACAAGCATTGCGCGAAGAAGCTGATATGGTATGGGCGCTGTCTCCCCTGACCATGCAGCACGAGCTTGCACTACTTGTTCTTATGGAGCAGCTCTACCGCGTGGCGACTATCCAGCGTGGTGAACCCTATCACCGATAATTTGACCAGGGCCTCTAGCGCTGATCAAGAATGCTAAGTGCACCAGCGCCCTCAGGCCCAGTAGGCCGATTCCAAGGCATATAACTCTCATCCGACTCAGGACCAACAGGCCTTCTCGCAGATTCAGTATTCTCTGCACATGAAAATAAGGGAAGGAATGCCGCGAGGGACAATACATAAATGATCTTGCTCATGTTTTTGATATTAAACCTTCATTATTGTGTATCAAGCGATATTTATCAGAGGCACATAATCCTTGGCTCACTACAATCGCCTAAAAGCTACCTCTCCCACTTAATTACTCGATCATGTCTTTCACATCGCGCTTCCCCTTTCCTCCCAATGACCCAGAGGATGCAGGATCACGCTACAACTCCAGATTGTATGAACGCTTCGAAGGCTTATTGCCCGTGGTCACATATTCCGTCATTCTATGGTGCACGCTTGTCTACTTCATAGTCAATAAAGACGGCGCTGGAAGTATAGCTAGTTATAAGCTCGCTCATTTTCTTGGCTACACAACGTATCAAGACCTTTGCGAAGGTCGCTGGTGGGGCCTCATCGCATCAGCTTGTGTCCACATTGACCTGTGGCACATTGTCTTCAATATGCTTTGGCTGTTAAGGCTTGGACCTCTTATGGAACGTGGCTTAGGAAGCGTCAAAACCGTCGCATTCTTTATTTCTGCTGCTTTCATTAGCTCAACGTTGCAGCTAGTCATTGGCGGACCTGGTATTGGCTTCTCAGGAGTCATCTACGCCATGGGAGGCTTTATGTGGGCTGCATGGCCTCGTTACACCGGCTTCCTCGAGGGCTTTAGCGGCACCAGCCTGCGCTGGCTCCTCATCTGGCAGGCCTTCTGTTTCGCATTATCGTGGGGGGGCATGATGCCCATTGCCAACACGGCTCATCTTTCAGGCATGATCTTTGGATTTATCGTGGGTCTGTGGGCATGCCGCGGCACAAAACGAGGTTGGTATTGGCTGTGTGCAAGCGCGCTAATAATGACAGGCTGCATTATCACCTGCGCCCTTATAGCATTCTCTTCTTAGGGTGCAGTATACTCAGTCTATGGAGATCATCTGCTTGAGCGAAGTTGATAGCAGGTAGCATTTAATTTTTGCTTTGGGCACACCGGTAATGCGATGCATTGCATTGCTGTATGCATGGAGCTGCGATTGATACTTATGCTTGAGCGCCTCCTCGGTCTCTTTCTCATCCGTTTTAAAATCAATGATCGCTACAGAACTAGGCTTACCATCATCCATCATGATCACGGCACGATCAATGACACCACTAACCCAACGATTATCATCCTGAGTCTCTATTGGCTGCTCTCTTAACAGTTGGCACTCACTCTCCGGCCGGACAAAGTGCTGCCGTATTTCTGATACTTGCAAGCATTCCGCTACCACTTGTGAATGCTTTCTATCTGACATCTCGGGCAAGTCATCAAGCCAAGTAATGCACTCAAATTGTCTGTGAACCAAATCTCCAAAATGCGCACCCTTACTTTGGCGTAGCAGATCACCTGCCTGATATACCTTGGCCTCACTGGCCAACTTACGACTCATGCGAGCAGATGGTCGACGAAGCGACACTCCCTCCTCAGTTAGCTCGACATCATCTGGCTTATTATGATCACATTTTAGCCAATCACCCGACTGATAAAGAACCTTACATTTCTCTTGTTCAATTTCCAGATCATGTTCTTGCGACCCTGCCGTTGCCTCTCTGATCCAATCACCATATTTAGCTTCGGGATGCCAATTAGCCTTCACTGGATCGAGGATACAGTAAGTGGCTTTTTTGGCACGTGTCAGAGCTACATAAAGGTTACAAAACCTCTCGTAGCACTGATCCTCAGCCCAAGCATCAACCATCTCGGAAAGATCTTTGTCCGCCTCGCATATTTCCTGTGTTGGTTTTTTTATCACATATTCAACAGCACCAAGGTCACCCTTACGCTCGAGGGTGTCCACACGCTTCATACTCGTAAATTTATCAGCAAGCCCCAACTCCGGGAGGATAACCACATCAAAACCAAGACCCTTGCATTTATGAATCGTCATCACTTGAATCATTCCATCATGAGCTGCCTCTTTGACAGGTCGGCTTTCTAATAACTGCACCCAATCATTTAAGTTTCCTCCTCTGGTGGAAAAATCAGCTGCTGCAGCTTGGATCTCATCAAGACGTGAATTTCCATAATCAGAAATCGTCACGGAGCTCCGCAACCTTGATGTAATGTCACTGATAAGATGTTGGACTCCCTTCTGAGCTAATGCATCGGTAAGCCACTGCCATTGTTTCTGCTCATCATCGCTACCAGACAAATCAACCAACATCGGACCCAGTGGGCTACTGCATACATGCGCGTGGCCAAATGCGTGATTGGGGTTCCTTAACCAGCGAAACAAATCAAGAAGAACCGACCCGATAGGTCCGTCAGACAAAAGTGCCTCCGACTCAGATGCCACAGGCATGCCATGAAGCTGCTCACGCAGATAGCGAACAATTTCTGTGACTTGCGAGTTCTTACTAACTAAAATCGCACAACTCATTCCCCGCTCCAGAGGCTTCACTTTATTGACTAGCGCAGCCACACAACGATATCGCGCCTCGGTTCGCTCCTCAGAGGATGTAGTTGCCAAGTCCACATCTGTCTCAACTACCATGGAGTGACCTTCACCATCCTTGTGCGGTGCATGCTCATGAAATTGCCATCGGTCAACCGCTGCAGGAGGAAAGATCCCCTGCCATTTAGGATCGGAGAGATCACAAACATTGTTGGCAAGATCAAGAACTGGCTGGGTCGATCGAAACGAAAGATCCATATCCCAATCTGCAAGCCGGTCCCCATAATATTTTTTAAGATCGTTAAACAGCCTAGGCTCTCCACCTCGCCACCCGTAGATACTTTGCTTACCATCACCGACAATGAATACTGAACGTCGCCCGTCAGCATCCTGCATGATCTCATCAATCAAATTATGCACCGCCTGCCACTGCGGCCGAGATGTATCTTGAAATTCATCCAATAACCAATGGTCGTATTTAGCATCGAGACGAAAATCGATCAGATTCCGATCGTCTCCATCCCATATTTTCATCGCCCCCTCACCCGCTAGTAGCATAGTAAGATCAGAAAAACAAAGCTTCCCCCTGTTTCGCACATGTTCTCGGTAGCGCTCTTCATATCCCGAAACCAGAGCATAGAGCCCCTGGGTGCGCTGCATCTTTATTTCAATTTCGCTACGAATGTAGCTACCCAGTAGATTTGTCATCACAGTACCTATTTCAGAGGATATCTCATATTTGTTTTTCTCCTCAATAGTACCGCCTCGCTGATATTGGTCCCACAATGGAAGGGCACGCTTTAATTGGGTATTCATGGTAAATGGCACCCCAGGCTGATACTGCTCCAGCAAGTCGCACACCTTAAGCCAACCTTTCATATAAGTCGCATGAGGTGTGTGCGGCTTCCCCATCAATTGCCGCAACTCCCGAGCAAGTTCTTTGATATTACCAGCAGGATATGGACACCCATCTTGCCAGAGCCCCTCATCACTGCCCCAGCAATTGGCTACAGGATTAGCAAGCCAACGATTCTGATGCATTTGGATAAATTCCTCTAGGGTCTTGCACAAGCGGTTCTCCTGCTCCCCCCATGTGGCCTGCTTGAATGATTGGATGAAGCTATCTCGCTCTTGCTTTCGGGTTTGTCGGTGTGAGAAAATAACCTTCATCACTGCCATTCGCTCAGCAGATATAACCGCATCTTCCATCAATTCAAAACCACTCAGACCCAGCTCAAGATAAAAATTTCGCACAATACGAACAAAATAACTGTCGAGTGTAGATAGTGCCAAGCGATCCAGCACTTCGATAAGCTCCGCCAATTTTTGTTGGAAAAACGCTGCATCCATTTGTGGAAGAACCGCTGCGTCCCCTTTCACAAGAGCAGGAATGGTATCGGTGCCCAAAATCACCTCTTTCAACTTCACCGCAAGCTCACCAGCCTTATCCTCGCTGGACGCTCCCTCTGCCAACCTTGTCATGATGCGGCCGGTGAATTCACCTGCCGCTTTGCGAGTGAAGGTAAGGGCTATTATTTTTTCTGGTCTTTCTCCAAGGATCAACAGAGCCAGAAAGCGATTGGCCAGCTGAAACGTCTTACCGCTGCCGGCCGAAGCTCGTATCATTGTACTCTGAATTGTCGCTGCCATCTGGCTGTATTCAACTGCCCTCATGCCACGCTGACAAGTTTACAGTTCCACCGGAGCCCAAATAGGTCTAATTAGATACATGCTCGCAGCATTCCAACTCTACGGCATAGGTCATACGGGGGCATTAATATGCCTCGCGGCAATCAGTGTGTTGCTCATTTTACGCTGTCGCAAAGGCGCGCACTCACCGCATGCAAAGTCCGCGGTGGCACTACTCGCCTTCTGCTGCTTTGCCGTTTATCCTATCAACCAAGCGGCATGGGAATCAGTTGGTGGAGCTATCAGCCTTGATGCGGTGATACCTCTTCACCTTTGTGATATCGCTGCTTTACTGTGTGGCTTTGCCCTCATCACAAGACGGCCGTTTTTGTGTGAACTTTCATATTTTTGGGGCTTAGCCGGCACACTTCAAGGCCTGCTGACGCCTAACTTAGCATTCGATTTCCCGCATCCCGTTTTTGTCGCATTTTTCCTGCAACATGGCGTGGTCGTTATCACCGCCCTGCTGCTCCCCCTTGGCCTGGGCTGGAGACCACGCCCAGGAGCGTGGCAAAGATGCTTTGTGTGGCTTCTCATTTACGCTGTAATTGCATTCTTTGCTAATATGGCACTAAACACCAACTTCGGCTTTCTAATGCACAAACCCGCGGAGGCCAGTCTTATGGATCTGATGCCTTCATGGCCCTTCTACATACTCATAATGATCTGCATCGGCGGCTTCATGTTTTACATACTTGGATTGCCCTTTAAGAAATCATGCCAAAAATAGGTCGTGCGTTTGGCTTCATTTTTGATTTATTTACATACAAGCACTCTAGCCAAACCATTTCACCACCAATCCTATGCCCAACGACTCCAAAGATGCGTCCAAAAAAAGAAAACGTGTAAACGTACGTCGCCCAGATGTGATGGCCCTCGTTCAAGAGCAAGTAGAACAACACTACAGATCCTCGATTGTCGAAAAAATCAAATCACATGGTGGAGAAATCACCGTCGGCAATACCAGCATTCGTTTAGCTAAACAATTTGGCTTCTGCTACGGGGTCGAGCGCGCAATTGATCTAGCATACGCCACCCGCAAAGTCTTTCCCGACCAACGCATATTTCTTATTGGTGAAATCATTCACAACCCTGAGGTAAATAAGCAGCTCAGTGACATGGGTATCATCTCGCTTCCATGGAAGAAAATGAGCCAAGAATACGATGCCCTTACGGATGAGGATGTAGTAATAGTGCCTGCTTTTGGTGCCCCCACCAGCTTCATGGATAGGCTGGCTGAAATAGGGTGTCACGTTGTTGATACAACTTGTGGCGACGTAATGAAAGTCTGGCGACGTGTTCGCGATTACGCGAAAAATGAAGTGACCTCCATCATCCATGGCAAAGCTGGTCACGAGGAAACCCGTGCCACGGCATCCAGAGCTCTGGGCAAAGACAATAACGGGCAATACCTCATTATCCTCACACTTGCTGATGCTGAATATGTCTGCGACTACATTCGCAGCGGTGGAAGCAAGGATGCCTTCATGGAAAAATTTGCTGATGCCCATTCGAAAGGCTTTGATCCTGACATGCACCTTGCTCGTGTGGGAGTAGCTAATCAGACCACGATGCTACAAAGCGAAACCGAAGCGCTGCAGGAAAAATTCAAACAAGCCATTCTTGATCGTGATGGCAACACCGAGAACTATCACGTGTTTGATACCATATGCGGCGCCACTCAAGAGCGGCAAAATGCGCTGTTTAACATGCTGGAAAAAGTCGAACAGAAGCCCATGGACGTGTTACTGGTGGTGGGTGGATACAATAGCTCAAACACCACTCACCTTGCTGAAATTGGCGAGAAAAACCTCCCCACATTTTTCATAAGAAATGCAAAGTGCATTCAATCTCTGGAAACAGTCATTCACTACGACATTGATCATCATAAAGAGATTGAGAGTAGCTATCAGGATATTTTATCTACTGACAAACCAGTCATTATCGGAGTTACAGCAGGCGCTTCATGCCCCAACAACCTTATCGAGTCCACCATCATCAGGATCATGGAGTTAAGAGGTGTCAGCAAAGCCAGTCTTGATGCGATTTAGCAACACAACTAACGAGTCTTTTTCCTAACCAGCTCTATATGCCGGCCAACCCGGTCAGCTTCTTCGGTCTGGCCAAGATTCATCAGCGACTGCTGAATACCTACTAAGGATGCCATGTTGTGCGGATACCTCTTTAAACCCTGATAATAGGCCTCGTATGCGTTAGCATGCCTACCAGTAGTAAAGTAATAGTCTCCTATTCGATTCTCCATCGCGGTCAACACCAAGGGCGGCATCATGAGTGATGGAACACCCTGTTTGTCTCTGGCCGACATAAAATGATTCAGTGCTGTTGATCTTGCCCCCTCATCACTAGCCGCCGCAGTCAACCCTGCAAGCTCCATGTCATAAACCGCTAAGCTGCTGCCAGCATTGAAATAATGGGTGAAATCAGCAGACATCATGGCACCATTAACCACCCGTGCTAGTTTTTTGATGTGGCCTCTTAATGTGATGTTCCTGATTTCAGTAGCTTCATCATACATCTGCTCACTGACCGCTATACGACCTCCTATATAAGCCGCCAGAGCCTCGATATAGACACCCGCTAGGGACGGAAATTTAGGGTGCTTCGCAAAGTTTTTGATTTCATCTTTTGAAGGTAAGGAATCAAGAGCTAATGACAAGCCAGCATCATTATCAGTGGCGATGTAGAGACGCGCTGGCAAATGATAAGCTCGCCACAGAATAATTTGGTTCCCAGCTGACCTAGGACGTGAAGAGTCTGGCTGCAATGCACGTAGCTTCATTGCAACCTTCATCGCACCAGCAAAGTCATCTCTCTGAAACAGCGTATTCGCCAGATAGCATTGGGCTTTGGCATACCCCTCACAGTCATTAAGCTCAACACCCTGATCCTGCATCCATGTCTCATATATCTTGGTAGCGCGCTTGAAAGCTCGCTCAGCTAACAAAT
>Ga0206129_10002733_pt1 | contig 21320 bp, 17 predicted proteins | sample Helgoland_Spring_8_FD_148616 | JGI IMG/M metagenome (GOLD analysis project Ga0206129, IMG submission 148616) | Pelagic subsurface seawater microbial communities from Kabeltonne, Helgoland, North Sea - Helgoland_Spring_Bloom_20160502_2 | ecosystem: Environmental > Aquatic > Marine > Epipelagic ...
TCGGGCATGGTGACCACAAACCAGAACAGCGACGGGATCAGACCGATGCCCTGCGCTTCCGCATGCTTCACCAGCACATCGAAGCGGCGCAGATATTCTTCGGGATCCTCTACATACATCTTCCAACCGGTATGCGCATACGGCCCGCCGTTTAAACGAACAAACGGAATCCCGTAATCCTGTTTCAAAATCCGGAATCCCTCCGCGACCTCCAAGGTTTCAGGATCTTTCAGCACATCGTGCCAAGCGCTACAGTAGTTGATGCCCATCGCCCGGAATTCCGAGCCGTTGCGCATCAACGTACCGTCTTCTACGTAGAGCCCCGGCTTGCTGTGCTCCGTAACACATGCGGTAGTGATCAAACAGCAGAGCGCCAGCAGGCACAGCACGCTTCGATTCAATTGTTTTGGATTCAATAACATAAACAGGTATTTATTCAGTAATGTAGATCATTTTTTGACGACCCAGCTTGGTTTGCAGGCGGGCGTCCTCATGGCTCACCGATTCGACATGCAGATCTGCAAACAACATGTTGCAAGTGGTTCCACTGAGCGAGGCCCTGACCGGGTGACGAAACGCGATGCCTTCGTCCTTGGTTGCCGATGCGGTGTCCGGGATCGGCTGGTTAATAAAGACCCCCTCATTCAGCGCCCCCCAGGTATTATTCAAGTGGGGGTTGCCCGCGCTAGCGATCTCCATGACGGCGACGGTTTGTGCCAAATTCACAACGTTGATTGGCTTATTCAAGCGAATGCCACTGGCAGGGCCCTGCGGAGCGCCGCTGGCGTCAGCGCGATTGGCAAAGAGCACCGGATTGGCTCCATAGTCGATCTGTCCCCATCCTTTCTGGTCGGCATATTCACTGCACGCCGGGCAATACCACCACGCTTGGTTGCGCATATTACCGAGATCCGCGCCTGCCTGCCAAGGGAGACCATAGTCCGCAAATTGCGTAAACCATAACCCCCGCTCTTCGGAAGCCCCCCATGCTTCCACCACGGCGGGAAAAGCGCCTTTATGATCGGACTGATAGAGCCCAATCGCAGCCCCGATTTGACGTAAATTATTCAGACAAGTCGCCTCATCAGCCTTTTGGCGGACGTTGCCCACCACAGGGATGAGAATAGCAGCCAAGATAGCGATCACTGCAATGACAGTGAGCAGTTCAATCAGGGTAAAAGCCGAGTTGCGTGAACGATTCATATTTAATGTATTGCGCATTGTTACACTTACAGCAAGATCAATCTCACACTTCGGGCATTTTTTCACTTTCAGTTAAAGCGACTCACTCGCCCACTTCCTCAGGCCTGAGCACACATTCACTGCGCCTCAACTGCCCTGCACGTTCACTTCGCCTGCTACGGAAAACGCCCCAAGCATCGTTTCACCTGCGAATAAAACATCGAGACGCCCGTGCGCGTCAGATTCGGAGAACCAAATCCCTAATGAAGCGCCCCCTGCCCGAAATCAAAAGCGCCCAAGCCCCGACAGCAAAGGGATTTAGCGGCAGCTGCAATCGAGGCATAAAAAAGCTGCGAACCTTTGGGAAGTTCGCAGCTTATTCTTTTTGGTCGGAGCGACCCGCCGTCGCTCCATGAGCTATGGCGGCCACCCAGTTCCGAGGAGCGAAGCGACGACAAGACCGGGCCCGAAGGGAACCGGAACATTGCTTCGCCTTCTTCGTGTTTTCCGGACGGAACTCCGTTCCTGAAAACACTGCGTCGAACCTGCGACCCTCTGCTCCCAAAGCAGATGCCACTCTCGCAGGGGAAATCCGACTACGAACGAGATCAAAATCGTCCATTGCCCCTTATGTCTAATTGAGAGATTAGTCAGAGGGATTTATTTCTAGATTCAGAGTAACTTCTCCCCTGACTGGCAGATCTGGAATCGAATAAGAGAAGAGGCCTCGCGCTTAATAGTATATCTATTAAACGTAAGCCGAGTAAATTCCGTATAGCCACTTGTATAGCCACATTCTCCAATACATCCGATTTTTCACAAAAACTGATCGTTCATTATCAATGACTTACAATCCCCCACTGCCATCCCAGTTGACTCTTAATCAATTGGTTCGGGGTTCAAGTCCCCGATCCAGTAAGTAGGCCACCTTAGCTCAGTTGGTAGAGCAGTTGATTTGTAATCATCAGGTCGTCAGTTCGACTCTGACAGGTGGCTCCACTTTTAAAGCCCTAAGCACCACATGCTTAGGGCTTTTTGTGTTCGCATCCCTAGAAGTCAGAAATGATCAGTGCCTATGAATAGTCTATTTTTCAGTCACTCACAACAAACTGGCTATACGCGTAGGTGAATCACTTAATGCCGGCACATATGACGCCATCAGGGTCAGCTCTTCGCTCTGCTTATCGATGACCAACAGCGTCACGGGCTGCAGGGCTCATTTAGCCTGTACCAGAATCTCGCAATCACAGTTATGGTGAAACGGTGGCGGTTGGGTCCAGCCATTGGGATAAGTAGAGGATAAAACGGGGGCAAACGCACATCCGCGTCTAGGACGCGCGGCTAGGGGGTGTGACCTTAAGTAATATCCAAAGTTTCTTCCATATGCTCCAAGCTGCGGCCCTTCGTTTCTGGAACGATAAAGATAACCCAAAGTAATTGCAGCACCATCATCGCGCAGAAGAACCCGAAGATATACTGAGTATCAAACTTACCGACCATGACTGGAAAAATCAACGTTATGACCGCGGCAAACACCCAGTGAACCGATACTCCAAACGACGTGCCATGGGCACGGTGACGGGCAGGAAAGATTTCTGATATATACACCCAAATGACTGCGCCTTGGCCGATTCCGTGAGAACCAATAAAGGCGAAGATGAAGTATGGCATATACGTAAAACTCTCAGTCGCAAACGACCACGCGCACAAGCCTAATGACGTGATATAACCAACCGAACCAATTAGCAGTAGGATACGTCGCCCGGCCTTATCAATTAGATAGAGACCAATGAAGGTGAAGATCACATTCGTCACCCCGATACCGATGGATTGCAACAAAGCAGACTTCTCGCCTAGCCCGCCCATTTCGAAGATGCGCGGTGCAAAGTAAAGCACCGCGTTGATCCCCGACAATTGATTGAAGGCGGAGAGGAAAAACACCAACAGCATAGGCTTCGCCAACTTCTTACTGAGGAAACCATGCTGACTGACTTTATGACTACCGGACTCGGCGATCTCATCCACCAGGGCATCTAACTCTGCTTCACTCATCTCCGTATTGATCTTACCCAACACTTCTTTGCCCGCGGCCTTGTCGCCCTTATTCAAAATCAACCAGCGCGGGCTTTCAGGAATAGTTAGGCACAATACAGTATAGATTAAGGCTGGAAATGCCTCAACACCTAGCATCCAGCGCCACGCGCCATCCCCGAGTCCACTCAGCAGTGCATTGGAGATGAATGCTACGAGGATCGCGAAGACCAAGTTAAACTGATACAAACCAGTCAGTCGACCACGATGCTTAGGCGGCGCCATCTCAGAAATATAAAGCGGACCTGCTACGGTCGAGACACCGATTCCGACACCACCAATAAAGCGAGCGATCATCAAAATAGTCGGGTCAGGTGCGATCGCCGAACCGAGCGCAGAGATAAAGTAAAGCGCGCCGATCCACATCAGCGTTTTCTTGCGACCGATCTTGTCAGAGGGCCAACTACCAAACATCGCGCCAATTACGGTGCCCCACAACGCGGCACTCAGAACCCAACCATGCATCGCATCACTAAGCCCCCAAAGCTCTTGCACTGCTTGCTCGGCGCCAGAAATGACTACGGTATCAAAACCAAATAGAAACCCCGACAGTGCTGAGGTAAGTGACCAGAAAAATAGTTTTTTATTCATAAGGGTAAAGAAGTTAGATTATAGATTTTCTAGAATATTTTATAGTTCTTTGGTCGCGCTATGGAAAACATGAATCACTTAACTAAACTAGATTCACCAAAGACTCCGTTTTCCATCATCTCAACAATTGCCTGCTCCGAGTAGCCCAGCTGTTGGGCGACTTCCACGTTATGCTGACCGAGCGTCGGGGGAAACTTCTCCAGCTTAGGCGGCGTTCCTTTGAGCCGTATCGGATTACCCAACAATTTAAGCTTACCGGCAACAGGATCCTCCATCGATACAATCATATTGTTGTGCAACACTTGCGGATCTCGAGCCGCTTGCTCAAAGCTGTTCACGCGCGCGCACAACACGCCCCGCTCCTCCAACTCAACCATCCAAACGTCCGTCGACTTCATCAGGAAAGCTTTCGCCAAAGCGGCATTCAACTGATTCTTATTTTCGATCTGTAAGCCCTCTGTACTGAATTCAGCCTGCAAGGACAAATCGCCTAAGCCCAGTGCCGTTGAAATGTCGCGTAGTGCATTGTCCGAAAAAACGGGTGAAATTTCGATAAAACCGTCTGCAGTTTGAAACGCTTTATTGATTGCAGCCTCGGTACCACCAACTGCTGCAGGCCGGTCAATACGATCAGCATTCAAGCGCGATGCCGCATCCCAAGCATGGCCATGGAAGGCAACACTGAGTAAATCAGTCGAAACAAACTGCCCCTCCCCCGTCTTGAGGCGGTGCACCAGAGCGGTCAGTATACCGACCATCAAATTAAGCCCCGCCGCATAGTCGATACTGATGCCACCGGGAATCGGCGGCTTCGACTCATCATAAGAAACAAACCATCCACCTTCCGCGCGTGCCATCATATCGTGACCTGCGCGGCCGCGCTCGGCATACGGCCCGGAATCGCCCCAACCACTCGAAGTCGCGTAGATTAGTGCTGGGTTGATCTCCTTCAAGTCCTCATAGCCAAAGCCTAGTTTCGCCATGACTCCTTGCCTAAAGTTATGCACCACCACATCAGACTCTTTGACGAGCTTGCGGATAATCTCCCGACCATCCTCATGCTTTAAGTCTACAGTGATAGAACGTTTGTTCCGATTCAAATTAGCGAATGGCAACGACACATCTTTGACGAAAGGTCCCCACGAACGACTCCAATCACCACTGCCCGGACGTTCGACTTTAATCACATCGGCACCGTAATCCGCGAGCAACTGAGTGCCTACTGGCCCCTGATACACGTGGCTAAAATCTAGAATGCGGATACCGCCTAATGCTTCTTTAGTCATCATCTTATATCGTTTTCTTCTTATTAAGAAAGTCGCTCAAACGCTGCTTAGCATCAGCGTCTTGTAAGCAACTAATCGAACGACAAGCCTCCACTGTGGCATTTTCGTCGCGCGCAACTTGCTCTTGTTGGTTTAATATCGTTTTAAACTGGCTCATTGCATTTTTATTATTCCCAAGCACGGATACAGTGAAGTCGTTCAGTTCGTTGGTCAGCGCATCTTTGTCGCCGACAAAATCAATCAGCCCGATGTCTGCGGCTTGTTTCGCCTCTATCATTTGACCGCTATAAAAGTAATACTTCGCTTTCGACACGCCAATACGACGCGCGAAGCGACGCGTACCTCCCCAACCTGGTATAAAACCAAGGCTCGCTTCAGATTGCGAAAAACGGCTACTGTCGGAGCTGAAAATAAGGTCGCAAGCCATTGCCAGTTCTAGGCCTCCGCCCATTGCATACCCCTCCACCACTGCAACAACGGGCATCGGCAAGTCTTCAAGCATATTGAGCACACGGTGCCCCTGCATCACCCAAGGCACGATCGTTGCCGCATTGGTTTCTTTAAGCACATTGATATTTGCGCCGACACAAAAAAAACGCTCAGACGTACTACGCAGCAACACAATGCGCGACTGCTGCGCACGCACCTGCTGGATTGCTTGTTCAAGTTCGTTAAGAACGTCTGTATCGAGCGTCGCTGGCTTGCCTTCAGGAGACGAGAGCAGGATCGTCGCGACCTCCCCAGCAACTTCGCATTCAATATGTGTTTTCATATTTATAAGTTCAAGTTGCCTTGTGGTCCGACTCTAGTCCTGTAGCAACCTGCCGATCACCACCATGGCTGACGTTTGCCGAGGCTGAAGAGGACGGTCTTTTCTTCAGTATATTCTTCGACTGCTTTACTGCCCAATTCACGACCGAGTCCGCTCTGTTTGTAGCCGCCAAAGGACAACTCAGGATGTCCTTCCAGCCATGTATTGACCCACACAGTGCCAGCACGAAGTGCGCGCGATGCCTTCATCGCTTGATTGTAATCATTGGTAAAGATACCGGCGGACAAGCCGTAAGCGGTGCGATTAGCAATCGAGATCGCTTCGTCGAGTGTCTTAATTCGAACAATTGAAAGCACTGGCCCAAAGACTTCTTCAGTGGCAGTCGCGGAGTCCGCAGGCACATGATCTAGAATCGTGGCTTCGAGGTAACGGCCCTTCTCAGTCTCAACCTTACCGCCGCCCAAACAAATAGTGGCGCCATCTTTTTGACCTGCGGCGATATAGCCTAGGATCTTTTGCTCCTGCGTCTCATTAATAATCGCACCCAACTTTGAAGTCTCATCGAGTGGATCACACACTGATAGTTCTTTGGCAAAGGCCGTCAGGCGTTCGACAAATTGATCGGCAATACCTTCGTGCACTAAGATACGGCTACTTGCATTACAACATTCACCCATGTTGAAAAATGCGCCCAAGCGAGCGGCATCGACCACGGCATCTAAGTCGGCGTCATCCATCACGATCATCGCATTCTTACCGCCGAGCTCCAAGCAGACCTTTTTCAAATTACATGCGGCAGTCGCGGCAATCGCTTTACCGACAGTGGTCGATCCAGTGAAGGAAATCATCTCGATGTCCTTATGCTCGCACAAGGCCTGGCCAACCGGATCGCCATAACCAGTCACCACATTCAGCACGCCATCCGGCAGCCCACATTCTTTTAGGATTTCGGCGAGGATCAGCGTGGTCGCAGAAGTCAATTCGGACGGTTTGATCACCGCCGAGCAGCCCGCAGCTAAGGCATAAGGCACCTTCTGACTCGCGATCAATAAAGGGAAATTCCACGGTGTAATTAATCCAACGACACCGATTGGTTCGCGCAATGTCATTGATACGGTGCTAGCGCCTAAAGTATTGCAGCTCTGTCCATAGAGGTGGCGACACAGCGCCGCAGCATGCTTCCAGATTCCGGCAGCCCATTCGACTTCGGAGTCAGCCTGCGCAAGTGGCTTTCCGCTTTCCAACGTTTCCAATAGCGCGAGCTCTTGCTTCCGCTCAATGAGCCGCTCCGCCACCGCATACAAGATCGCAGAACGCTCAGCACCCGAGGTATTTGCCCACACGCCAGACTCGAACGTCTGCAGCGCAGAGGCAACCGCTCGGTCTACATCAGCAGCCGTGCCTGCCGCGATTGCCGTGACTGGACAGTCGTGCGCGGGACTCTGGCGCGTCATGTAGCTCGCACTGGTCGATGGTGTAAAAGCGCCATCGATCCAGAGATCGAATCTCTTGGGTGTTTCAGGGATTTTCATAGTTAAATGCAATTATGTATATTGTTAACAACTTGAAGTGCGAATAGAAAATACCAATTCAATCAATATGTGGCTATGATGCCTTAAACGGCTTAAGAATATTGGTCTTCAAAGCCTTTAATGCCGCTTTACGGTCGCCCGCTTCAACTGCATCGACGATTTGCTTATGCTCTTCATAGCTATCCGTCAGCATTTCATGTCTAGAATATGGCAGACGCACGCCGCCCATCATCGGTAGCCAAACAGACTCCAAGCCACTGTGTCCACAGTGGCGCAGGAACAAACGGTGGAACTCAAGATCCAGTTGCACGACCGCAGCCATATCAGCGTCTTCACAAGCGAGTTTGAAAAGGCGTAAATTCTTACGGATCTTGGAGGTAAAGTCCTCGGCAGGATGAGCGATGATTTCGCTCATTGCGAAACTCTCCATCTTATAGCGCAGATCGACCATCACCGTAATCAATTTCCCATCCCACTCCTTGCCGACACGAGAGCCGCGGTTTGGCGTAAATTCCAGCAAGCCTTCTTGAGACAACTGTAAGAGCGCATCGCGAATCGGGCCACGACTGACATTAAAACGCTCAGCCAATGGGATCTCCCGCATCGCTTCGCCTACCTCAAACTTCCCTAACAGTAGCTCAGCTCGTATTTGATCGGTAACCTGTTCTCGAACGTTCCTGTATTCCATGTGAAAATGACTAATTGTAGTGGTGAATGATGGTTGTTTTCGACTATCCGTAGCAAGCTGAATCGCCGCAACTAGCCTTCCTCTATCAGGTAGCTGCCCCAGCCTTTTTCGAAGAATTCACGGTGCACCTGCGGGTCACGATTCACTGGTTGTGAGCGAATTGTGATGCCGCCTGCGGATCGATGAACGATGAGCTTGGCCTCTTTGTCGTTCGCTTGCTCTTCAATAAAGCGGAAATGGCTCAAGTCTTCAATCGACGCATCGGGACACCGCGTGCCCGCCTCCGAGCAGATAGCACGGGCACCGCGACTACCGCCGCCTGCGCAAATATAGTGATCCAGCGCTGTGAGCACTGCCTCTGAAACCCACACCATGTGCCGCCAGCGGAACGCCTGCCCCACCATCGCTGCGGAGCTGGCCTCTAAGCCATTCGATTCGACCTCGCGGCGTAATGCCGTGGCGGATTGCAGCGCGGACTGCACCTCATCTGCAGTACAAATAATCCCCGCGTAGTCACTCATGCGCGCCTGAACTTCCGCCTTTACGTCCTTCGGCTTGCGCCCACTACCACTCACAAATCCATCGGCATCTCGCAGCGCACCGGCAAGTGCAGAGGACACTGTGCTCTGATCTACCACTGTATCCGTTTTATCATTACGCGAGCGCTTGATCGCAAGCGCCACACGCTTACCAAAGACTTGACCAGAGTTAAGCGCGGCACCACCCGGACGTGTTACACCGTGGCTGCCAGCCGCTTCGCCAATCGCATAGCAACCGCCGAGGTTGGTGCGGCCCCAATCGTCGATCAAAATGCCGCCGTTCATGTGCTGATTGTTCATCGCGAATTCCAACGGCTCGGACGCTAGATCAGTGCCGTGCATTCGATAGAGTTCGATCGCCAGTGGGTTCATCCGGCGCAGACGGTCAATCGGCAGATCTTGCAGCGCATCATTGTTTTCCAGATATTCGCGCACATCGGGATCGAGATTATCCAGCGAGAATGTATCGCCCGCATTCACAGGCTCTGGGTTGCGAAGGAAATCGAGATAGACCTTACGCCCGGCTTGCTGCTCTATAAACACTGCCAAATCAAGCAGACTGGAACCGTAGTCCAACATACGTGTGGAGTGATACGGCCATTGGTAGCCTTTGCGGAAGGTATTGGAAACCATCTCGCGCGTGGTGCGATAGAAGCGCTCCAGAAAGTGGATCTCATTGCCCTCCGCATCCACGGAATAAATGCGCGGCATGACCTGCACATAGGTGCCAGACAAATTCCATGGAAAAGTCGTGCGCGGTGTGCCGATACCGAATTGACTCTCAGTGACGTTGCACAGCTCCACACCCGCTTCTAGGGCGAGCCCCAAACCGCCGTGGCAATGATGCGGATACACACTGTCGCGATAGAGTTCACCTGGGCCACCCGTTGCGATCACCAGATCCTCGCAGCGGATAAAGACCAGACCATAAGCATTACGCTTTTCCTCGCGATGCAAGGCGATCACACCGCAGACACGCTCTTCGCCATCGACGGTTTGTTTGACAATCTGAATACCACTACAGCTCGGCAGGATACGCACACCCAGTGTGAGCGCTTCTTCAAACAACACCTTGACCATTAACTTCGAAGTGCGCGGGCCGCAACTGGTCGCACGTCCCGCCTCATCATGGTCGGTCTTGTAACGCAAAATCGCGCCCTGATTATCGTGCGGCAAAGGTAAGCCCATATACTGCAAACCTCCCATCGCATCGATCGATCCGACCGCTTCCACATACGCAGTCGAAAAATCCATCGCCCCGCCACTACAGAGACTTTGAGCGTATTTCACGAAATTGTCGCCCTTGTAGTCCGTACTCGCCGTGTAAAGCGTCTGCTTGTCCGACCCCGAACACGCCGACGTGCCGGCAAACAAACCAGTGCTCGCCACCAATACATCGACACCACGACGCTTCAACTCGACTGCCGCACGCATGCCCGCCGCGCCACTGCCAAGCACCAGTGCATCACAACTATACACCGGCACAGTCACACCCGCGACTTGCATGCTTTGCTCGGCTGCATCAATCCCGCGCACAGCAGGCATATCGACACGGGTTAGGCGGTCGAGAATTGCTTGAGGGATAGCATCAATACCGTCTTCAGTTGGTGTGGCTGATGTACTCATAGCTTGAATCAATTAAAAAGTTGGAGATGGATAAAAAAACGCGATGCCTTGGCACATCAACAGTGCGCCCGCAAAAAGCAAATTTCTATCACAATTCTCTCGGCGTCCACCATGCGTCAAGCTCGGCGCGCAGCGCTTTGACAATATCTGGGCGAGCTATGGCAAGGTTACTTTGTTCGAAGGGGTCGAGCTGCAGGTTGAACAACTCCACTTGATCAGATGGTGGCTTGGTAAGCCATGGGATTTCGCGTAGCTCCGGTTGCTTCGCTTGCCAGACGATCAGCTTCCACTGCTTACTAACAAGCACGCGGCCTCGCAGTGACGCTTCGGGCCGATCTACCTGCAGCATGTCGTGGTGGTAATTATCACCGAAGACATACTTGCGCTTCTCGACCACATCGAAGTCTAATAAATTAATGCCGGGCATCATCGGGTGCGCAGCTAAGCCTGCGATGCTCAAAATGGTGGGTGCGAGATCAATGTTACTCGCCATGTTCGATACATCCATCTTCGGTGCTACCTTGCCCGGCCACTTGATAGTAATCGGCGTGCGCATGCCCAGTTCAGAAGGATAGACTTTGTCATTACCGGGCCAGCCATTGTCAGAAACAAACAGCACCACGGTATTCTCTTCGAGTCCCTTAGACTTGAGGATGCCGAGCAGCTCGCCACAGGTCTCATCGAGCCATTCGACCATGGCATAATATTTGGCACTGTGTCCGAGGTGCTTGTATTTACTTAGCAAGCGCTCGGGTGGATTGTGCGGTGTGTGTGGCAGGAACGGCGCATACCAGACTAGGAATGGCTTTTGCTGGTCTTGAGCTTCATCAATAAAGTCATAGACGGGCTGCATACCATTACGGCCAATGCCCAGTGATTCTTTTGAGCCATGTCGGCCAGTCTCACCCATAGTGTGCGTGAAGCCTGCAATCGCAGGATCCTTTTGCCAAAACTTGCCAGTGTGCAGGCTGAGGTAGCCCTTTTCTTGCAGCATCAGTGGTAATTGCGGCAAGCTCTTGTAGTGATCGACCCAAGGCTGACGATCGCCACGCGCTGCTGGATCATTCCCCGTATAACCGTGCTGGTAAGCATACAGGCCGGTCTGCATGGTGGTCAGCGAGGGGCAGCAGAGCGGCGTGCTGACATAACCACGGGTGTAGACATGACTTTCTGAAGCTAAGCGATCCAAATGCGGAGTCTGGATATCAGGATGGCCCATGAAGCCGTAGTCGGGAAAGCCGTGATCATCGCTAATGATCAGCACAATATTAGGTGGCGCCTCGGCAACATCGGCGTGAAGCGCAGGTGCCACCACGACAGCAGTGAGAAGGGCAAAGATGGCAACAGCTAGGCCGGTGAATGAATGATGCATGCAGTGAGGTGAAAGTAGTTAAAGCAGGAGTAAGCAGAGCTTGTATGTCTAGATACAACCCGAACTTACATCCTGCAAACCTCAAATCCTTAACAGTCCCGCCAAGCAATCTTCGTCCGCATGATCCGCGGGAGGGATGACCTCCGTGTCGTCCGCACTGCCGTGGCGCTCATGCAATGCGGTCCGCGCGGAGGCGAACCCTCCCCTTTTGCAGCGCGGGAGGGATGACCTCCGTGTCGTCCGCAACTGCCGTGGCGCTCATGCACTGCGGTCCGCGCGGAGGCGGACCCTCCCCTTTTGCAGCACGGGAGGGATGACCTCCGTGTCGTCCGCACTGCCGTGGCACTCATACGGTACGGCCGTTGGACAGACAATTACCTAGCCCGACTACTCCGCGAAATGCCGCAGCCTTTCGGTTTCTTTGTCGATTGCCCATAACGTCACAGGCAGATTGTATTGGCGTATCAATGCCCTTAACTGCATCAGCTCATTGGTGTCGTCCACATCATCGGTAATCAGAATCAAACCAGCACGTTTGCCAGTCTCGAATGCATAATCCAACGACAAGCCAAGCAACTTGTCCCAATTACTATTCCAATCGATCTCAATGGCGTGCGTCGCACTGAGCATTTCGTAGCGTGGCTGATCGCCGATGGCTTGTTCTGGCTGCGCATGGAGCAGTTCCGCGGCAATCCTTTGGTAATGTGTGACTGGCTGCATCGAGGTGCTCGCCGAGAGACTCAGTAAGGCAAGCAAGAGTGACAGCAGGCCGGTAATCGCAATAATAAAGTGGTAACGCATAACGGCATGATAGTAAGCATATCAAGATTAGCAAGCCGGGCACGTAAAAGCCAATGCGATGCCTACTCACAGCCGTTTCCAGGCGATTGAAAACGATCCATATTACTGCAATTACCGGTAATAACAGCGCCCACCGAGTAGCTGTCGCCTAACTGCTGCTCCGCAGCAGACACAAAAAAGCTGAGACGGCGAACGCGCGAGCGAACGCCATCTCAGCGAATATCGATACTGAGTCGTCGCTGCGCGCTTACAACAGCGGCGCGATTACTAGACTCACAATTGCCATCACGTTGATCAGGATGTTCATCGAAGGACCGGACGTATCCTTGAACGGATCTCCCACGGTATCGCCAACCACACAGGCGCGGTGCGCTTCCGAGTTTTTGCCGCCATAGTTTCCTTGTTCGACGAATTTCTTAGCATTGTCCCAAGCACCACCACTGTTGGCCATCATCAGCGCGAGTAACACACCGCTGAGTAGCGCACCCACCAGTGCACCACCGAGTGTTTCCGGGCCGAGACCGAAACCGATCACAACAGGCGCAAGAATCGCAATCGAAGCTGGCAGCACCATGCGCTTGAGCGCCGCGTTAGTCGCAATATCAATACAACGATTCGAATCTGGCTTGGCATTGCCATCCAACAAGCCGGGGATTTCACGAAACTGACGACGAATTTCTTCAATCATTTCCTGCGCCGCGTCGCCGACTGCATCCATGGTGATCGCAGCAACTAAGAATGGGCATAGGCCGCCTAAGAACACACCCGTGAGCACTTTGGGATCAGACAGAATTAGCGCAAAATCGACGTGGTACGAGCGCACCACATTGACGTAGGCCGCGATGATCGCCAGCGCCGCCAGTGATGCCGCACCGATCGCAAAGCCCTTACCAATCGCCGCAGTGGTATTACCGACTTCGTCGAGCGAGTCAGTGATCTCGCGCACTTCCTTGCCGAGTCCGGCCATTTGCGCAATGCCACCGGCATTGTCAGCAATCGGGCCGTACGCATCGATACTCATGGTGATACCGATGGTGGCGAGCATGCCCACAGCGGCGATGCCGACTCCATACAGGCCGGCCATTGAACTCGCGCCGAGCAGCACCATCGCGACCACCGCCAGTGGAATCGCTACCGACTGTAAGCCGACCGCCATTCCACGGATCATCACCGTGGCTACGCCGGTCAAACCAGCCTTGGCAATCGAGCGCATCGGGCTACCACCGGTATAAAACTCAGTCGATAGACCAATCGCGATGCCGCCCACCGAGCCAGCAACCACACACAACCAGACGTTCATCGAGATGCCGAGCAAAGTCACCACCGCGATCGCCGCTAGAATGAAAATTAACGCAGCGCCCATAGTCCCGGTGCGCAGTGCCTTGGCGGGATCTTTCGAAGCCGACAACCAGACGATGCCGATACCGCTGAAGGAACACAGCAAACCAGTCGCAGCCAGTGCTAGGGGTAAGAAAATAAGCGCATGAGCGGTTTCGGCCAGTGCTTCGACTTGGCCGAGCGCGAGGGTCGCGGCGATCGCCATCGATGCGATCATAGCGTTGCAGTACGACTCAAACAGGTCCGAGCCCATACCCGCGACATCGCCGACATTGTCCCCGACGTTGTCCGCAATCACACCAGGATTACGTGGATCATCCTCAGGGATGCCCGCTTCCACTTTGCCGACTAGGTCAGCGCCCACATCCGCCGCTTTGGTAAAAATACCACCGCCGACACGAAAGAAAATAGCCACCAACGAGCCGCCCATCGCGAAGCCGTGGATAACATGAATGTCGGTCTTGCTGCCACCAAAGAACAGGAACAGCCCACCGACGCCAAGCAGCCCCATCGACGCCACCGTCAGGCCCATGATCGATCCACCAAAGAAGGCAGTCTTCAGCGCGTGCGCAGCCCCATGATCACTGGCTGCCAGCGCCGTACGGACATTCGCCTTGGTCGCGGTGAACATGCCAATCACACCCGCCATCGAAGAGCACAACGCACCCAAGAAAAACGCCAAGGCCTCGTAGGGGTCTTTCAATATTAGCAGTCCGCCGACTAACACCGTAAAGCCGCCAAGAATGACGAGTTCACGCCGCATAAAGAGCATCGCGCCTTGATGGATCTGCAGGGCAATATCGGCCACTTCGCCGCTACCACCAGATTGTTTCATGATGTTGCGGAAAATGATTCCAGCAACGAGAAGGCCGACCACACCAAGGGCAGGCACTAGTAATTCAATTACATTCATAATATAGACTTAGGAGATTAGTAGCGCTCGATAGCATCGGCGGAATTCCACCAGCGGTTATGCTCACCCAGGAGTGCATCCTTGTCCGGCATCGGGTAGTACAGAAAATCTTCCTGGTCGCCGATGTAGAAACCATTTTGCACCATGTAATAAATAATATCTGGACGCGTGCCGCGCCGCTCAATCTTAGTCTTCTTACCGCCATTACTATCCAGCGATCCCAGACAGGTACGCAGATGGCTGATCGATGGATACGGCAAATTACTAACTTCGCCATTTTCAGGATCTTCCGCAAGATTGCCCAATTGCATGTCCGCAAAAGCGATCTTGGGCATGTACAGTGGGTTGTCGATATGCGTCACATACTGGCAGAATTCACGCGGCTCCAAAGTGCTGACCACGCGTGGGCCGACCGGGCAAACTTCCTGATACATAAAGCGCTCGCGGTCAGTCTGGGGCTGATATTGCCCCTGCTGCAGCGTCAGCACCAGGCCGTCTTTAGTGGCCAAGTGTAAATCACCCAGTGCGCTGAGCGGCACCCGCTCTAAAACACGATAGATCGAGACATAAGCAGAACGCCGCGGCGTGCCGTCTCGATGCTCGGTGCAGCGCGCACGAGCCAAGTCCATTTGCAACCCGGCAATATCGATATTGGGGTCAACGCTCAGGAAAATAGCGTGCGAGCTAGATTGTTTCTTATCGCCAATGGCTAGGTATTTCCCGAATTGCTGCGGAGGCAGCATCGAAAAAATCAACGCCTCTGGGGTAAACGACAGGTAGAGATACTGTGACATAATGGGGGTATTAATGTGTGCGTGAAGACGCTAGAATAGACTACAGATCAATTAGTCTGATAATAGTAACATCTGGCAAGTGATAATTTCGAAAAACGTTAAAAATCTTGCCCTCCCCCGTCCGCCCTAAAGTCTCAAGCAAGAAAAGGGGTCATGTCGTTATGTTGTTAATTAGTGCCAACACCAGTGAGGTCTTGCCGTATAGTTCGATATAGATCGGCCGATCTCGGTTAACTTTTTAACTCACTGGACTTAAAACGCTTCACATAGCTTCCGACACATTGAGGCGCTCCCCTTTCCCTCTTCCCTACTCTTGTTTCAACGACACGCTATGCGCGGCGAAGCCTGCGCCAAAGGAGGTGAGCCAGAGCTCTTTGGCTGTTGCTGGCTCCAACATGTCTTGCAGCGTGATCAATACCGAGGGGCTGCTGGTGTTGCCGTATCGCTTTAAGGTCGCTCGGCTGGGAGATAATTCGCTCGGCAAAACCTGCTCCAGTGCGTCGATAACATCGCGCCCGCCAGTATGATTTGCGATCCGCTCGCCCGCCGAATGTTGCGTTTGACTATAGAGTTGAGCGACCGCACTGGCGGCTTTTCCGGGGACGCTGCGGTGGAGTTTATTGCGAAGTTTGCCGCCTGAATTTACAAAGCGTAACAACTCTCGTTCTTCGGGGCGATGTAGCGTGTCGAAATTGCTGATGCGATACCCCGTTCGATTTGGATCCATACTCCAAATAGAGGCTGAAGCGGCATCGCCGAACAGGCAGGCGCTGATCAGCACGCCGGGATCGTTGTCTAAGTAAAAAGCGGCCGAACAAATCTCGACTGCGATCACGGCCACCTTCGCTTCAGGCATAGTAGCCAGAAAGCCTGCGGCACTGCGCAGTGTGGGGATGGCGGCTCCGCAGCCGAGGCCTACGATGTCTTGCAAATAGGCATTGCTCTTGAGGCCCATTTTTTCGCTGACATAGCTACTGAGTCCTGGGCAGAGGTAGCCGGAGCAGGTGCAGATAAACAGCGCGTCTAAGTCAGTCGCCTGCAGCTCGGCGGCATCCAGCGCTTTACACAGTGCCTGAGAGGCGAGCTGAGGTGCGGCCCGCTCGAATTGCTGATTCAATGACTCGGCGTCGAGGGAGAATAAGGTCTCGACCGAGTCGGTCTCAAAGTGCCGACGTTCAATGCCGGAATCTCCCAACAGGATTTTTTCCAACATCAGCACGGATCGCTGCGTGAGATCGTTTAAAGCCTCAGATTGGTTTAAGATCTCCCAGCATTCTTGTTGAGTCAGTGAGTTGCGGGGTGTGCTATGAGCGATGGATTGAAGATACATTATTTTACTCGGATTATGAAGTAGGATGAAAGTTGCCAGCACTGCCAGCATGTGTGTTGGGAAACTCGATTACAGGATCCGGGGTTAATGTGTAAGAGCGTAGAGCAGTCGAAAGGGAAGCATCTTAGCTGCGCCGAGAGCCACTAGGACTTTGTGACGCTTCGACTGGGTTAGCCATGGATGCAGCGCTTGGGCGACCTTGAGACGTGATTTGAAGCGCTGCCGACATTCGAGGTGAATACTGCGGCAGGCATCGTTCCAACTGAGCATTCCATTAGCATAGTCCATCAAAATGGGATGGGCGATTTCTGCGGATTCAATCGCGATGGACATGCCGTTACCCGTAAAGGGAGGAATCACGCTATAAGCATCGCCGAGTTGTAGACTCCCCGGTCGGGGCGCGGGCAGTTGACTGAAGGCGATGCCGGCCACTCCGACGTGACTCAGTGGATCAATCTGGCTGGCTCCGATGCGTTCGGCCAGATGCGTCAACCCGCAGGCTCTGAGATAAGCGAGTAGCAGCGTCTTCTTCGAACTGCAAACATCTGGACGGAGCTTAAAGAGCGCGCAGATATTGGTGCGGCCATGTTCGATACCGCTTAAGCCGATGTAACCTTGGTCACCCATGTGCATTTCCAAATCAGCGCTGGTGACGAAATTTTGTGAATGTAATTTCAGTCCGATCCAGTCGGAGCGGGTGGATTGGCGACCACTGCAATTGACGACTCCATTCTCAGGCGCGACCGACCAACGGGATTGGCAGATCAAGCGACCGCCTGCGGCTTCAAAACGATTGGCGAGTCGCTGATCCGTTTCGTAGCGAGAGATGCCATAGGCCGGACTCGGCAGGGTGGATTTGAGCACGCAACGCGCGCGCACAAACCATTCGATACTGCGGTGCGGGTGTGCGCCTGCGATCGTGTCGCTAAGGCCTTGCCTCGCCAGCGAGTCGGCACCTTTACCACAGATAAACTCTCCGCAGACACGATGTCGCGGCAGAGTGTGCGCCTCGTGCAGCGTCGTCGCCACACCGGCAGCTTGCAACGTATTGGCTAGACTCAGTCCGGCCAGACCCGCACCTGCTATGGTAATCGGTTTCATCGGCGAGTGGCGACCATGCGATAGCAGCCCATCCAGCTTGTGGCAGTTTTGATATCCCAATGCGTGGCATTCAGGCCGAGTAAATTCGGCAGTTCGTCGCCGACAAATCCCGCTTCGATGCTCACATCGCCATCATGCAGAGTGACGTGGTTGAACCCGATTAAGCGACCCGCGGCCAGTTGATATTTATGCAACTGTCGGCGGCAGGGTTCTGATACCAACATCGATTGGATTGGGGAGTCTTGGATTCGCGCACCCAGCTCAGATAAAGCAGCATCTTCAAAATGGTGCAGGATTAGGTTGGCTAACAGTGTGCCAGCAACTTCATAAGCCGTGGAGCTGAAAAGATCTCCTTTCAACCATTGGATCTGAGGGGGCAAATCATCCGGCGGATCGATACGGTCAATCGCGGTATAGTTTAGATTTTTAAAGTGATCAACCAGCGACATTGCTAGATCTCCACCACCCGCACCAATTTCCAGACAGTTTGTATCCTGAGTTAAGCGACTGATTTGCTGCTGAAACCATTTATGCGAACCCATCAAGCGATTGATAATACGCAGATCACGACGACTCGATTGAGCATCAGGATGTTGGTCGGGTAGCGAATCGAGTATTTCGGGCGTAACTTGCCTTAGCATTAGACCGATCCTAGAGATCAATGGCTGTTCCTGTCAAATGTCGAGGGCCATCAAGGATGCGCACAATTGGAGTTAATTATAAACATGACGACATGCCCCCTTTTCCCCTTCAGGATTCAAATACAGGCGAGCACTACCACTTTATCCGCCACGCTGATGGAGAAGTGCTCCGATTACCGGAGGAATAAAGAAAGTCCCAACCAACAACAAGCAACTAACAACCAGGCACTTAATACCTTCGCACCTTAAAACCTTCCCACCTTCGTACCTTTAATACCTTAGCACCTTCAAACCTTCCCACCTTCGTACCTTTAATACCTTCGCACCTTCAAACCTTCCCACGCCCCACCTCAAGTCTCTCAACCCTCAGGTCTCTCCCACCTCAGTTCTCAGGTTTTCACCACCATACTCCGAGTCAAACGCGCCCCTATTTTACGCCCAAACCCATATCGGGTTGTGCGTAAGCACTGACTGCATTGGGGTGGATGCAAGAATCTGCTACGGGATAATGGCCTCAACCTTGAAAAAACTGGTGCCTTCCACCATTGGCATCGAGATCGATGTAGTTCCATCACCGTCAGAGGAATACTCTCCGATTATAAGAAACGTCTCAGTTAAGCTACCTGCACTCATAACTCTGTAAGTGATCCCTGCCGCACTAGGCCAACTAATCGTAAACAGATTGGAACCAGCTTCGTAGGTGGTGATCGCTTTAAACGCCGAATTGGCCTGAGTGGGATTGGTTCCAAGATAAAACTCTTCAAGATTCGTCAGTGTGTCGCCATCGCTGTCAATATCGCTATCATGCACACGTTGATTAAAGCCGTACAACTGTTCATAGCTGTCCGACATACCGTCGTTGTCATCATCGCGATCTACCTCGTCTGAATAGCCATCGCCATCATTATCCGACGATCCAGTATCACTATCGAAGGTCGTGTTTGCCGCAATATCCCAACCATAATCGAGCGGATTTTCCGGAGAGCCATTCGGATATAGCTGAATGTAGGTGAGCTCTACCTTGGCAAAATTCAAAGAAATGTTTTCAGTCAAACGGTTTTCATCGACAGATCCGCCAGCGGAAAGACTGGTAACTATCACATTAGTCATTTTTAATGAATAATATTCGACTGGTTTGCTCCCCCCTTTACGTACAATAAGCTGCGCAGAGGCAAACTGACTGCCTGTAGCTATTTTACCCAACAAAATGGGACTTGCTGTGTCGACCCATTTGGTGATCGATAAATCCTCAAAGTTGGATACGCCAGCCCCACTGCCTGAGCCCTGATGAGTCGATCCCAAGTACTCCGCGCCCCAACTCCACGCTAAAACTTCAATACAGCCTGCTTGGCCGTAGTCTTGAGATTCCCCATCAACGCCGGGTATATGAAGAAACACATCCTCAGCGACCAGTCGATTCATGCCAATAAATAGCAAGCTCGCGATCAGCCAGCCAAACAATGCCCCATTATGTAGTCTCATCCGCGGTTCGCGTGCCTCAGATATAGTGAGTAGCCTAGGAAGCATACAGATGGTGTAATCAATGAATGATTAAAGCCCTGTCTTGGTAGGAATATCCCAGCCAAACTCAACCGGAGTACTGCCTGGTCCCTCAGCAGCGAGCGGGACATATCTTACCTCAAACTGGGCGAAATCCAAAGAAATGTTTTCAGTCAAACGGTTTCCATCGACAGATCCACCAGTGGAAAGGCTGGTAAGGATCACATTAGTCAAATTTAGTCTAAAATATTCCCCTGGTTTAGTCCCCTCTCTAACCACAATCAGGGCCGCAGAATTAATGAGATTGCCTGTAGCTATTTTAGCCAACAAAATGGGACTTGCTGTGTCGACCCATTTGGTGATCAATAAATCCTCAAAGATGGATACGCCATCCACTCTGTCTGCGCCCGAATGAGTCGTTCCCGAGTTCTCCGCGCCCCAACTCCACGCTAGCACTTCGATCGCATTTTGATAGCCTACATCATTAGACTCACCTGTGACGCCATCGATCACTAGATACATTTTCTGCGCTGCCATTGTAGTTGTTGGCGAGCAAACCATTAAGGCGAGACACGTGACTTGTAGAAGAAATTTAACACACATAAAATATACATAAAAAAATATAAAAATTTACACAAGTGCTAACTAATTAAGAATTAACACTAGTTGCATCTCCAGTTCTGATCTAATGAATCACCACTCACTCACACCGCCATTAAGACACAGCAAGCCTAGAAGGCATAGGTAATCGCGTGCCCTCAGCTCTCAACCCTCCCACCTCAGCCCTCAGGTCTCAAGTCTCCCACCTTCCCACCTTCCCACTTTCCAACCTCAAGTCTCGAGTCTACCACCTCAAGTCTCCCACCTCCCACCGTCCCACCTTCCCACCTTCGTACCTTTAATACCTTCCCACCTTCGTACCTTTAATACCTTCGTACCTTAAAACCTTCCCACTTCCCCCCATCAAGTCTCAGCTCTCAGGTCTCCGCTTTGAGCTCTCTTAACCTCCGGTCTGTTAACCTCAACCCTCCCACCTCAGCCCTCAGGTCTCTCCCACCTCAGGTCTCTTTTACCTCAAGTCTCGCTTTAATTACTCTGATCAGTCCTGAGAAAAGTGGACATGAGATTCTCTTAAAGAGAGGATCAAATCATGACACGACGACGATACACTGCGGAATTCAAAAAAGAAGCCGCTCGAATGATAATAATCGATGGCACTCCCG
>Ga0206129_10002735_pt1 | contig 21317 bp, 18 predicted proteins | sample Helgoland_Spring_8_FD_148616 | JGI IMG/M metagenome (GOLD analysis project Ga0206129, IMG submission 148616) | Pelagic subsurface seawater microbial communities from Kabeltonne, Helgoland, North Sea - Helgoland_Spring_Bloom_20160502_2 | ecosystem: Environmental > Aquatic > Marine > Epipelagic ...
AATCGGAAACACACACTCAGAGGAACCACCCCATGGATGTCGGTTATTTCATGATCTTCAGCAATTATGGCTGGGACGGTCAGCCGGACGGCCAGACCTGGAAGGAAGAGCTGAAGCTCTGCGATATCGCCGCCGATCTCGGCTTCGACTGCCTCTGGTCGGCGGAGCATCATTTTGCCGACTACTCGTTCGTGCCGGACAACCTCCAGCTCATGACCCACCTGGCAGCGAAGTATCCGCATATCGATGTCGGCACCGCGGCCGTCATTCTGCCCTGGCACGATCCGCTGCGCGTCGCCGAGCAGGCGGTGATGCTCGACCTGCTGAGCGAAGGCCGGCTGCGCTTCGGCGTTGGCCGCGGCCTGGCGAGGCGGGAGTTCGAGGCGTTCCGCACCTCCATGGACGAGTCGCGCCAGCGCTTCGACGAGGCGTCTGCGATGATTATCAACGCGCTGGAGACCGGCTTTATCGAGGGCGACGGCCCGATGTACAAGCAGCCGCGCACCGAAATTCGCCCGCGCCCGCAGCACTCGATGAAGGGCCGGCTCTACTCGGTCGCGACCAGCGAGGAATCGGTCGAGTCGGTCGCGCGCCTCGGCGGCGTGCGCATGGTCATGTTCGCCGACCGGCCGTGGGAGTTGCGCGCGCCGGTAATCGACCTTGGCCGCGAGTTGCACATGAAATACCACGGCGTCGCCGCCCCGCCGCCGATGCTGACCGACTTCGCCGTCTGCGCCGCCTCGAACGACCAGGCGGAGGACATGGCGCGGCGCTACCAGGGCAAGTTCACCGAAAGCAACTTCTATCACTACGAGTTCCTGGGCCAGCACTTCGCCACCGTGAAGGGCTATGACGGCTACCAGCAGAAGGCCGAATTCGCACGCAAGGCCGGCGGGGACCTGAAACCCGCCGTCGAGAACTTCATGAAGGCGGCAAGCTGGGGCACGCCCGACCGCATCCTGGGCGAACTGGAAAAGCGCCGCAGCGTCGTTGGCGACTTTGAACTGAACGTCTCGTTCCGCTTCGGCGGCATCCCCTATGACGAGGCCGAGGCCAGCCTGAAGCTGTTTGCGGCGGAGGTGCTGCCGGTGCTCAAGACCTGGAAGGCGGAGGCCGCCGCCGCGGCGGAGTAGGCGCCCAAGCCGGCTATCCAACGCCCCACCGCAAGGCCCGACAGGCAAGAAGGTCGGTAACGCCTTTTTGCCGCCCGCGGCTTTGCGGGTTTCCGGGGCGCCGCTCGTGGAAAATTGCTGCGGCGCACAAACATGCAAAAGCCACACCGGGGCGATTAGATTTCGGGCAGGACGCCGGCCCCCTTCGATAGCATCGAGCACCCGATACGCAGGTCTGAAAAACACACCCTCTCGCATCACCACCTATATGCTTTTCGATTTGGCATTCTTCGAAATATTCTGCCGAATTATATAACATTTTGATTATAATTTCACCTTTCCGATTTTCGTTACAATTCTGGCACACCTCGTGCATTCCACCATTATCGCCTGAATAGGTCCGGTGGAGTGCGCATCGGATGTCCGGTTCTGGCGATCCAGACTGCACATACACAGCCAGGAGTTTTCTTTCATGATCTCAGTTCCCCGCTTGCACACACCAAAAATGTTGCAGCGCACGATACGTGGCAGTGTCTGTGCTGCAGCGTTGGCCGGGGCGATTGCCCTGCCGGTTACTCAGGCCAAGGCGGAGGACGTGCTGCGCGTCGCCATGACCGCCGCAGACATCCCGATCAATATCGGCCAGCCGGATCAGGGGTTCGAGGGATTCCGGTTCATGGGCTACATGCTTTACGATACGCTGGTGCTTTGGGATCTGTCGAAGGCCGACCAACCCGCTGGCCTGACCCCGGGCCTGGCCGAGAGTTGGTCGGTCGACCCGGACAATCCGGAGCGCTGGATTTTCAACCTGCGCAAGGGTGTGAAATTCCATGATGGCAGCGACTTCACGGCCGACGATGTGGTCTGGAATTTCGAAAAGGTCCGAAACACGGACGCGCCGCATTATGAGCCAAAGCAGGCAGCCCTGGTCGCAGCCCGTATTCCGGCCCTGAAAGAGGTGAACAAGATCGACGACTATACGGTCGAGATCATCACCGACGGCATCAGCGCCTATGTGCCTTATCAGGTCAGCTTCTGGTTCATGTCGAGCCAGGAACACTATGAAAAAGTCGGCAGTTGGGCGGAATTCGCCAAGTCGCCCTCCGGCACAGGCCCGTGGAAGTTCGTCTCCCAAACGCCGCGCGCCAAGGTCGAAATGGTGCCGAACAAGGATTACTGGAACCCGGAGCGCGTGCCGAAGGTTGACCGCGTGATCCTGCGGCCGATCCCGGAAGCCTCGGCCCGCGTCGCGGCGCTGCTGTCCGGCCAGGTCGACTTTGTCGAGGCGCCGCCGCCGGATGCGATCCCGCGTCTGGAATCCTCCGGCATGAAAATCGTCACCAATGCCTACCCGCATAATTGGGCGATCAAGCCGAGCCGGATCGAGGGCTCGCCCTGGAACGACATCAATGTGCGCAAGGCGGCGAACCTCTGCATCGACCGCGAAGGCATGGACCAGATGCTCGGCGGGCTCAGCGTACCGGCCGAAGGTCACTTGCCGCCGGGCGATACCTGGTTCGGCAAGCCGGAGTTCAAGCTGGGTTTCCGGCCGGACGAGGCGCGCGAACTGATGGCGGCCAGCGGCCACAGTGCCGATGACCCGCTGACGGTGAAGATTGCGATTTCCACCAGCGGTTCGGGCCAGATGCAGCCGCTGCCGATGTTCGAGTTCCTGCAGGCGAATCTGTCGGAGTGTTACTTCAACGTCGAGGCGGAGGTGATGGAATGGAACGCGCTCACCGCCTTTCACCGCAAACCGGCGAATTCGGATGAAGCGGTTTCCAAAAGCATCAACGGCGCCATCGTCAGCCACGCGACGCAGGACCCGTATAGCGCCTTTGAGAGGTTCTTCCTTTCGTCCCGCATCTCTCCTGCCGGCTCCAACTGGGGCATGCTGAAAGATCCCTGGTACGACGAGACGCTGGCGAAAGCGGCCAAGACGTTCGATCCGGAGAAGCTGAACGAGATCTTGCGTTCGGTGCATGAGCGTGTGGTGAACAACGCCGAATGGGTCTGGGTGACGCACGACGTCAACCCGCGGGCCACGGCTCCGCACGTCAAGGGTTTCGTCCAGGCCAAGAGCTGGTTCCAGGACCTGACGCCCATTTACATCGAGCGTTAGGGGCCCCCTGCCCGCCCGGCCCTGATGCCGGGCGGGCGCTGCCAGTTCCTCTGCCGCGTTTTCCGTCCTGAGCCGGTCAAAGCCCCGTATCGAGGACTGCGCTTCGATACGGCCCTGCCGGGCCTGCTCAGTACGGAACCTGGCGATACCGCCATCTACCCCGTGCCGGAACCGCACCACGATGCTTTTGTATATTCTGAAACGCCTGGTCTACACCGTGCCCATCGCGCTCGGCGTCTCCATCATCTGCTTTGCGCTCGTGCATATCGGCCCGGGCGACCCGCTCAGCACCTTGCTGCCCGAGGATGCGCCGCAGGAGGTCGTGGACCGCCTGAAGGCCGAATACGGGCTCGATAAGCCGTTGGTGCTGCAATACGTGATCTGGCTCGGCAAGGCGCTGACCGGCGATTTCGGCATCTCCATCGTGACCAGCCGCCCGGTGCTGGGCGAGGTGCTGCCGGCCCTCGTCAACAGCCTGATCCTGGCGATCGGCGGGTCGATCCTCGGATTCCTGGTCGGAACGACCCTTGGCGGTCTGGCGGGCTTTTTCCACGGCCGTCCGGCCGACCGGGTCTTCACCGGCATGGCCATTACCGGGGTGAGCGTTCCGCACTACTGGCTCGCCATCGTCCTGGTGATCATTTTCTCCGTGGAACTGATGTGGCTGCCATCTCTGGGGATGAACATGAGCGGCTCTACGGCGTTCACGTTCTCTATTGAGAATTTCCGGCACATGGTGTTGCCGGTCATCGCGCTGTCGGTGATCCCCGCCGGTATCGTTACGCGCACGGTGCGCGGCGCGGTCGCCGAGCTTCTCAACCAGGAATTCGTTGAGGCCCTGCGGGCCAAGGGCATGAGCGAGCGCACCATTATCCGCCATGTCGCGAAGAACGCGGCGCCCCAGGTGCTGGCCGTGATGGGCCTGCAACTCGGCTACCTGCTGGGCGGATCGATCCTGATCGAGACGGTGTTTGCCTGGCCGGGCACCGGCCTGCTGCTGAACAACGCGATCTTCTCCCGCGATATTCCGCTGTTGCAGGGCACGATCCTGGTTCTGGCGCTGATCTTTGTCGCCATGAACCTGCTGGTCGATGTGGCCCAGGCGACCCTCGACCCCCGCATCAAACGCTAAAGCCGGAGACGCTGCCATGACTGCAACAACCGCCGCTGCCCCGGCGTTAGCCGCCGATGCGCCCGCAACCGCGAAGCGCCGCGGCTATTGGTCGACCGTATGGGAACGGCTGCGCCGCGACCCCGTCACCATTGGCTGCGCCGCGATCATTGGGTTGATCCTGCTGGCGGCGATTTCCGCGCCACTGATCGCCCCCCACGATCCCTATGACACCAATATGCTGAAACGGCTGGCGCCGGTCGGCACCGACGGCTTTCTGCTCGGCACCGACGAACTGGGCCGGGATATGTTGAGCCGCCTGATCTATGGCGCGCGGGTGTCGCTGTTTACCGCGATTGCGCCGGTGCTGGGCGCGCTCGCGATTGGCGGCACGTTGGGCATTGTCGCAGGCTTTCTCGGCGGCCGGGTCAACATGATCATCATGCGGACGATGGACGTGTTCTACGCGTTTCCGTCCATCCTGCTGGCGATTGCAATTTCCGGTGCGCTCGGGTCCGGCATCGTCAACGCGGTGATCTCCCTGACGCTGATCTTCATGCCGCCGCTCTGCCGCGTGGCGGAAACGGTGACGACCCAGGTCCGCAACCTGGATTTCGTCCAGGCCGCGCGTGCGACCCCCGCCAGTACGGGCCGCATTCTGCGCGTGCACATCCTGGGCAACGTGCTGGGGCCGATCCTGATCTATGCCTCCAGCCTGGTGAGCGTGTCGATCATCATCGCTTCGGGGCTCAGCTTCCTCGGCCTGGGGGTCAGCCCGCCGGAGGCCGACTGGGGCCTGATGCTGAACACGCTCCGCCAATCCATCTATGTCGCCCCATTGAATGCGGCATTGCCCGGGGTGATGATCTTCATCACCGGCTTTTGTTTCAACCTGATGAGCGACGGCCTGCGTTCCGCCATGGACGTGAAGCTCTAACCGAGAGGAGATCTGTCATGAGTTCCGATTCTGCCATGGACCTGATGGGTTTCGCCACCCTGGCGGCGCAGCGCGGCCTGACCATCGAGAGTGAGAACATGCTGACCCGCCTCTATGCCGGCTATTGCTCCCTGCAAGTGCTGCTGGCGCGGATGCCGGCCAATCCGGAGCCGGCGACAGACCCGTCGCTGATCTTCCTGCCGGATGGGTCGGAGATCCGTCGATGAGCGACCTGCACCTGACATCGCTCGCCGAAGCGGCGCGGTTGCTGCGGCTTGGCTCCGTGTCGTCGGCCGAACTAACGGAAGCGTGCCTCAAACAGATGGCAACGCATGACGACCAGCTGAACGCCTATATCACCGTCACCGCCGACCGGGCGCGGGAGGCAGCGGCAGAGGCGGACAGGGAAATCGCCGCGGGTCAGTGGCGCGGCCTGCTGCACGGCATCCCGGTGGCGTTGAAAGATATTTACGACACGGCCGGCATCCTGACCTCCTGCCACTCCAAACTGTTCGAGAACCGCGTGCCGCAGAGCGACAGCGACGCCTGGGCCAGGCTCTCGGCCGGCGGTGCGGTGCTGCTCGGCAAGACGGCAACGCACGAGTTCGCCACCGGCGGCCCGAGCTTCGATCTGCCCTGGCCGCCCGCCCGCAATCCCTGGAACCCGGACCATATCCCGGCGGGTTCTTCCAGCGGCTCCGGCGCGGCGGTGGCAGCGGGCATGGCGTATATGGCCATGGGCTCCGACACCGGCGGCTCGATCCGCGGGCCGGCCGGCGTGAATGGCATTTCGGGGCTGAAGCCCACCTACGGGCGGCTCTCCCGCCGGGGCATTTTCCCCTTGAGCTGGACGCAGGATCATGCCGGCCCCCTCGCCCGCACGACGGAGGATTGCGCCTTCGCCATGCAGGTGCTGGCCGGTCACGATCCGCGCGACCCGGCCTCGGCCAATGTTCCCGTGCCGGACTATCTGAGCGGACTGAATGCGCCCATCGAAGGCCTGAAAGTTGGCCTCTGCAGCAATTGGTTCGAGGGCGAGGCGGATGCGAGCGTTGAGAAAGCCATCGGCGACACGGTGGCGACGCTGAAGGACCTGGGGGCGGAGATCGTGCCGGTCGAAATGCCGCCGCTCGCGGATTTCCATGCTTGCGGCCGCCTTATCATCCTGTCGGAGGCGTTTTCGGTCCACCGGCAATGGCTGGCCAGGCAGCCGGAGATGTATGGCGAGTTCTTCCGCCTGCGCACCCGGCTCGGCGCGTTCATCGGCGCGGATCAGTATCTGGATGCGCTCCGCTGGCGGCGGGTGCTGGCCGCGCAAATGGTGGAGGTCATGGCCGGTTGCGACCTGCTGCTGACCGCCAACCAATACGGTCCGGCCGAGTCGTTCGAAAATTCGAAGCACGACTACCACTTCTTCGGCAAACCCTCGCTCACCATGCCGGCCAATATCAGCGGCCAGCCGGCCCTGACCATCCGCGGCGGCATGGCGGAAAGCGGCCTGCCGGTGGGCGTGCAGTTGATCGGCCATGCGTTCCGGGACGCCGACGTGCTGCGCGCCGGTCACCAGTTCGAACTGGCCCGGCCCGACCTGAGCACCTGGCCCTCGCTATAACCCTCCCCACCCTCGACAACAGAAAAGGCCGGACCTTCGCCAGGTCCGGCCTTTGGTTTTGGCCCTTTGGTTTTGGCAGCCGGGCGCGTCAGGCGGCCGCGCCGGTCAGCTTGCCGATGCCCTGGGGTTCATCGCCCCAGGCGCCGATGCGGGCGCAGCGGGACATGCGGCCGGGCCCGACCTGGACTTCCGCCGGGACCTGGGCGCGGCAGACGTCCGCGGCATAGGTGCAGCGCGGGGCGAACGGGCAACTGGCCGGCGGCGCCGACAGGTTCGGCGGCGTGCCCGGGATCGCGGTCAGGCGCATACCGCGGCTCGCCGCGTGGATGGTCGAGGAGAGCAGCCCTTGCGTATAGGGGTGCTGCGGGTCGCGGACCACATCGGCCAGCGGCCCGGCCTCGACGATCTGGCCGCCATACATCACCGCCAGCCGGTCGCCAATCTCGATCGCCACGCCGACATCGTGGGTCACGATGATGATGCTGAGGCCGAGCTCTTTCTGGAGTTGCTGCAACAGCAACAGCACCTGGATCTGAACCGTGGCATCCAGGGCGGTGGTGGGTTCGTCTGCCAGCAGGATTTTCGGGTCGCAGGACAGTGCGAGGGCGATCATCGCCCGCTGGCGCATGCCGCCGGACATCTCGTGCGGGTAGTTGTCCAACCGTTGCGCGGCGGAGGGGATGCGCACCAACTCCAGCAATTCCAGCGCCCGCTGTCGGGCCCGGTCGCGGCTGACGCCCTTGTGCTTCACCACCGCCTCGACGATTTGCTGACCGACGGTGTAGACGGGGTCGAACGAGGTCGCGGGCTCCTGAAAGATCATGGAAACCTCGCCACCGCGCAGCGCCCGCAGCCGCGACTGCCGCATCGCCAAGACATCCTCCCCATCGACGGTGATACGGCCGCCGATGCGCGTGCGCCGCTCCGGCAGCAGGCGCTGCACCGCGCGCAGCGTCACGCTTTTTCCGGAGCCGGATTCGCCCAGAATGCTCAGCACCTCGCCGCGGTGCAGGTCGAACGAGACGCCATTGACCGCATGCACCGTGCGCTCGCGCGTGACAAAGGTGACGTGCAGGTCCTGGATCGACAGGAGAGGGTCGGAAGCTACGCTCATGCCAGAGTTCCTTTTGTTTTCGGGCCGCAATTAGGCGGCAATCTTGGCCCGGATGGCGCCGGTCACCAGGTGGCAGGCGGCGGCGTGCTGCGGGTTCTCAGGGGATGTGAGCGCCGGGACGACCTGCTTGCAAAGGTCCTGGGCCATCGGACAGCGGGTGTGGAAACGGCAGCCGGCAGGCGGATTGATCGGGTTCGGCGGATCGCCGCTGATCGGCGCCTCCGTCCGCCGCCGGTCCGGGTCCATGGACGGTTGGGCGCTCAGCAGGGCGCGGGTATAGGGATGCTGGGGATCGTCGTAGATGGAATGGACCGGGCCATACTCCACCACCTCTCCCAGATACATGACCATCACCCGGTCGGAAATGTAGCGAACCACGTTCAGGTCGTGGCTGATGAAGATATAGGTCAGGTCGAACTCTGCCTTCAGATCGGCCAGAAGGTTCAAAACCTGGGCTTCCACTGACTTGTCCAAGGCAGAGACCGCCTCGTCCAGGATCAGCACCCGCGGATGCATGACCAGCGCCCGGGCGATATTGACCCGCTGACGCTGCCCGCCGGAAAGCTCATGCGGGTAGCGGTGCAGAAACATGCTGGGCTCCAGCCCGACCTTGGCCATCAGGTCGATGCTGCGGTCCAAAGCTTCCCGGTGCGGCACGCCATCGGCCATGGGCCCGAAGGCAATGCTCTCCTCAATCGGCATGCGCGGGTTCAGCGAGGCATAGCTATCCTGGAACACCATCTGGATCTGGCTGCGCATGTCGCGCACCGAAATCCCGTCATACGCACCGATTTTGTAGCCATCGAGGATGACATCGCCGGTATCCGGCTCGATCAAGTGGATGAGCAGCCGCGCCATGGTGGACTTGCCACAGCCGGACTCACCGACAACGCCCAGGGTTTCCCCCGGCATGACGCTGAAGGAAATCCCGTCGACCGCCCGCACATGAGCCGCCGGCCTCCAAGGCGGGAACCCAGTGCCGGTGGGAAAATGCTTCTGGAGGTTCTTCACGGTAAGCAGCGGCACGTTCGATGCGGCCATGACACAAGCCTTCCTCTGGGGTGCGGATGACTTGTCCCTGCAATTCTCGTGCCAAAAGAACCGGAACCGAGGCGCCACGTTCCGGCAAGGGCAAGCGGCCCTTCGAGACGGCTGTGTCTTGATCGCTAACGCCTTGTCGTTTGCCGCTCCGGGATCAGGCCTTTCGGTGCGAAGCGCATCACCAGTAACAGGATGCCACCCATCAGCAGGTAACGGGTATAGGCCGCGCCCGCGACGAGATGCTCTGCCAGCCAGGAGCCTTCGGGCATGGGGCTGGTGATGGTTGCCATGAACCAGTTGCCCAGCGGCTCGGCCTCGACCCACAGGAACCAGATGATGAAGCCGCCCAGCACCGCGCCCCAGTTGTTGCCGGAACCGCCGAGGATCACCATCACCCAGATCAGAAAGGTGTAGCGAAGCGGGATATAGCTCGTCGGCGTCAACTGGCCGTCGAGCGTCGTCAGCATGGCGCCGGCAATGCCGCACACGGCACAGCCCAGCACGAACACCTGCAGGTGGCGGCCCTTGACATCCTTGCCCATTGCCTCCGCCGCGTCGCGGTTGTCGCGGATGGCGCGCATCATCCGGCCCCAGGGCGAGTTCAGGGCGCGCTCGGCAAACCAGAGCACGATGGCCAGCACGGCGGCGAACAATACGGCGTAGCAGAGCTTGACGAAAACGCCGGCAAAGTCCGCCGGATCCGCGATGCCCAGCCATTGGGTGAGCGTGATGAACCAGTCGGTGGCCGCCAGCTCCACCTCGTACGGCACGGGCCGCGGCAGGCCGGTCACGTTCTTGACGCCGCGGCTGAGCCATTCCTCGTACTTGATGATGGCGATGATGATTTCGGAAATGCCGAGCGTGGCGATCGCCAGATAGTCGGCGCGCAGGCCGAGGGCGACCTTGCCGACCAGCCATCCGGCCCCCGCAGCGATCAACCCGCCAACCGGCCAGGCGAGGACGATGGGCAGGCCCAGGCCGCCCAGATAGCCGGTTTGGGCCGGATTGATCGCCTCTATCCGGTCGGTGGCCGGGACGAACAGTTGGTTGGCGAAATAGGCCCCCACCAACAGCAACACCGTTGTCGCCGGCAGCCGCAGCTTGCGGGGCAGAACGCGGCGCGCTGCGATGATGGAGACGACGGTCATGGCCGCGACCATGGCAGAGAGCACCAGCCCGAAGCCGCCCGCCTGCCACGCCTCCCCGACCGGCGGCATGGAGACCAGCACCGCGGCCAGCCCGCCCAATGCGGTGAAGCCCATAATGCCGACATTGAACAAGCCAGCGTAACCCCACTGGATGTTCACGCCCAAAGCCATAATGGCGGAGATCAGGCAGAGATTGAGGATGCCGAAGGCGACGTTCCAGCTCTGGTACAAGCCAACGCCGACCAGGACCAGGCCCATCAGCGCGTAATAAATCGCTGCCCTCGCCGTCATATTACTTTGCCCCGAATGATACCGGTCGGGCGGATCAGCAGAACCGCCACCAGGATGATGAAGGAGACGGCAAACTTGTAGTCGGTCGACAGCAATTGCACGAGCGTTTCGGGCGCCCAGCCCTCCGGCCCCAGATAGGCCAGGAACTTCTTGAAGGCATAGGTCACCGTCACCTCCGAAAAGGCGATGATGAAGCCGCCCAGCACCGCGCCCACCGGCTGCCCAATGCCGCCGACAATGGTGGCCGCGAACACCGGCAGCAGGATTTGCAGGAAGATGAAGGGCTTGTAGGTCTTGTCGAGGCCGTAGAGCGTGCCCGCGATGGCGGCCAGGATGGCCGTGATGACCCAGGCGATCGTGACCACGCGCTCCGGATTGATGCCGGAGAGCAGGGCCAGATCCTCGTCGTCGGAGAAGGCGCGCATGGCCTTGCCGGCGCGGGTGCGTTGCAGGAACCAGAACAGTGCGGCCACCACGGCAATGGCAACGACCAGGGTGATGACTTGGGTCTGCTTGATCGCGATGCCTTCGGCGAGGCCCGTGGCGCGGCGGAACTCGAACGCCGTGATCAGGAAGCGGGCGCCGTCGGCAAAGCTACGGTCGCCGGGGCCGATGATCAGGCGGATCAGCCCCGCCAGCACAAACATCACGCCGACCGAGACGATGGCGAACACGATCGGGCTGGAGCGCTGGCGGCGGTAGAAGCGGAACACCGAACGCTCCATCGCCAGCACCGCCAGGATGGTTGCGGCAATGCCCACGGGCAGGGCGAGCAGCGCGGTCGGCAGTGGGCCAAGGCCGATGCCCATATCCTGTAGCAGCCACGTCACGAGGATCGTGGCCATGGCGCCGAACGACATCAACTCGCCATGGGCAAAGTTGGCGAAGCGCAGAATGCCGAAAATCAGCGTGACGCCCAGGGCACCGAGCGCCAATTGCGCGCCATAGGCGGTGGCGGGCACCAGGACGAAGTTGGCGAACAGGGCCAGTGCGTTGACGATATCCATCTGCGCATCAGCCCCCCAGGAACGACCTTCGCACTTCTTCGTTGGCCAACAGGGCCTCGCCGGTGTCGATGAAACGGTTTTGCCCCTGCACCAGCACGAAGCCGCGGTCGGCGATCTCCAGCGCCTGTCGGGCGTTCTGCTCCACCATCAGGATGGCGATGCCGGTCCGCGAAATCTCGATGATGCGGTCGAACAGGTCGTCCATCACCACCGGCGACACGCCGGCGGTCGGCTCGTCCAGCATCAGCAGGTTCGGCTGGGTCATCAGCGCGCGGCCGACGGCGACCTGCTGACGCTGCCCGCCCGAGAGTTCGCCCGCCGGCTGCTGGCGCTTTTCGCGCAGGACGGGGAACAGGTCATAGACCTGTTCCAGCGTCTCGCCGAAATCGTCGCGCCGGATGAAGGCGCCCATTTCCAGGTTTTCCTGCACGGTCAGTGACACGAACACGTTGCGGTTCTGTGGCACAAAGCCCATGCCGGCGGGCACGCGGTCTTGCGGCGGCAGGCTGCTGATATCGGTGCCGTCCAGCGTGACCCTGCCCTTGCGCAGCGGCAGCATGCCGAAAATCGCCTTCATCGCCGTCGACTTGCCGGCGCCATTCGGGCCGACGATCACGGCGATCTCGCCGCGGTCCACCCAGATATCGCAGTCCTGCACGATATCGGCGGCGCCATAGCCGCAGGTGATGCCCTTGGCCGTCAGATAGCTCATTTCGCGGCCTGCCGCTCGTGCTTGCGGCCGGTGCCGAGATAGGCTTCGATCACCTGTTCGTTGTTCTTGACCTCGTCGATAGTGCCCTGGGTCAGCACCTGGCCTTCGGCCATCACGATCACCGGATCGCAGAGCCGGCCGATGAAATCCATATCATGCTCGATCAGGAAGAACGTGTAGCCGCGTTCCCGGTGCAGGCGCTGGATGGAGGTGGCGATGGTGTTCAGCAGCGTGCGGTTGACGCCGGCGCCGACCTCGTCCAACAACACGACCTTGGCGTCCACCATCATGGTGCGGCCCAGCTCCAGCAGCTTTTTCTGGCCGCCGGAGAGATTGCCGGCCACCTCGTCGGTCAGATGCGGGATTTCCAGGAACCCGATCACGTCCAGCGCCCGGGCGCGCACCTCGGTCTCACGCTCGCGCACGCGGCGGGGGGTGAACCAAGTGTGCCAGAGTTGCTCGCCGGGCTGACCGTCGGGCACCATCATCAGGTTCTCCAGCACGGTCAGGCTGGAGAACTCATGGGCAATCTGAAAGGTGCGGAGCAGCCCATGCTGAAACAGTTCGTGCGGCTCCAGGCCCGTCACATCCTCGCCATCCAGGTGGATCGTGCCGGATGTGGGGGGGTAGGCGCCGGCAACCAGGTTGAAAAGGGTCGACTTTCCCGCGCCGTTGGGGCCAATCAGGCCGGTAATCGTGCCCTTCTCGATTTCGAGCGAAACACCGTTGACGGCCTTGAGGCCGCCGAAATGCTTGTGAACATTCTCGATCGAGATCATGCAAGTCCCCTGAACGGGCTGCCCCCGGCCCGGCCCATGCCCAAGGCCGGGCTGGGGCGCATCCGCCTGCGACGGTCGGCTTAGTAGTAGCGCACCGTTTCGAACTTGCCGTTCTTGATCTCGGTTTCGCGGAAGCTGCCGGCGGATTCGCCGGGGCCGATCAGTTCGACCGCGGTGCCGCCGACATAGTCAATGTCGCCGCCTTCGGCGAGGATTTTCAGGGCCTTGGCCAGATCGCCCGGATAGATTTTCTCGCCCGGTGCATTGGCGACTTTCTCCACATGGTCTTTGTAGACCGCGCTGTCGGTGGTGCCGGCCGATTGCATGGCCAGCAGCAGCAGGGCGGAGGCGTCATAGCACTCCGGCACATAAGGGTCGTCGCCCTTGAAGCCCATGTCGGCGCTCATCTTGGCCAGCATACCGGCGCCGGGGCTGTCGGTGCCTGGGTTGGTGCCGATGGAGCCGTCCAGCATGTCGCCGAAATGGTCGGTCAGGGCCTCGCCGACCATGCCGTCCGGCAGGACGAACTTGTCGAATGCGCCGGTGTCGAGCGCCGCCTGGATCATGCCCTTGCCGCCCTGGTCCAGATAGCCGGCGACGATCATCACCTCACCGCCGGCGGATGCCAGTGTCGCGACTTCGGCGGAATAGTCGGCCTTGCCGTCCTCGTGCGCGGCAACGGCGGTGATCTTGCCGCCCTTCGCCTCGAATGCGGCTTGGATCGCATCGGCGAGGCCCTTGCCGTAGTCGTTGTTGGTGTAGGTCAGTGCGGCGGATTCGATGCCGCGGTTCGCCAGAATGTCGGCAATGATCTGGCCCTGGCGCGCATCGGAGGGCGCGGTGCGGAAGAAGAAGCCGTCGTCCTCAATGGCGGAAAGGGCGGGCGACGTCGCCGACGGCGAGATCATCACCACGCCGTTGGCGCGAACCACGTTGTTGAGCACCGCCGTCGTGGCGCCGGAGCAGGTGGCGCCGTTGATGCCGACCACGCCTTCGGAGGTCACCAAACGCTCGGCAGCGGCGGTAGCGGCGGCGGCATCGATGCAGGTGCTGTCGCCGCGCACGGAGACCACCTTCTTGCCGCCGAGGAAGAGCCCGCTGTCGGAGACCTCCTTGATCGCCATTTCGCCGCCCAACGCCATCGGGGCGACCAGGGATTCGGTCGGGCCGGTAAAGCCTTGCAGCATGCCGATCTTGACGTCTTCGGCAGCGGCGGACGCCAATGGCAGCGCTGCGGCAACCATGGTTACCAGAAGTTTCTTCAGCATTCTCTCTTCACCTTCCATTCGTCGAGCAATCGGATGGGAACGCATCCCCCGCTTGGCCAAAAAACCAACCGCATCAGCGATGCGTGCAGATTGTGCCGGAACGCGAAATGTCCCAACAGACTGTCCACTCCGGGGCTCAGCGTCAAGCGAGGCCTGCCGGCGGCGGCGGCGAAAGGCAAGCACCGGGCTTCGGCTCCCAGCGGTTCGATGCCGACGAATGGTGCCCATCCGTTGGCTGAATCGAACCGCCGGATTATCGAAATAGGTGGCCGGTTCAGGAAACGCCTGCCCTAGCAAGCGCTTCGATCGGACCGCTAGCCGGACAAGGCCCGAGCCTGGTTCAGCGCCACCGGCGCGCGCGGGCGCTGGCGGGCGATCACCTCCACCTCCACGCTGGCGCCGTCGGGGCCAAAGCTTCCGTGGAGGCGGAACCGGCACTGGCCGGCCCGCTTGACATTGGTCACCGCGAAGCGAACCCCCGCTTTCGTCATCTCTCCCCTGCCCTCGAAAACCGGCGTTCCGTCCGGGCGGAAGCCCTGAATCAGCAAGCCGCCGTCCATCGGTTGGGAAAGGATAACGGTGTCGATCTCCGGCTGTTGCGTGCGCTCCTCCCAGTGGGCGACGATGCCGACAATCAGGGGCTGTTTCGCCGCCACGGCCAGCCGCTCCGGGAGTTTCAGCCCCTCGGCAAAGACCAGGTGCTGCACGCTGCGGTCCATCTGGAAGGTAAAGCCCTGATCGCTCGCCAGCGTCAAACCCTCGATCCGACCCGCCAGACGCTCGCCAATCGCGGTCAGGCGGTCGCGGTCGGTCTCCCGGACCGGCAGGGCCTGAGGCCGGACCCGGTCATCGGCGATCCAATCCGCATCGAACCGCCCGACCGGCTCATCGGAGAGCTTGCCGGCGCGATGGCAGATCAGGCGTTTGCTGAACGCCAACTGGCGCGCCAAGGCCGGCGAGTCCTCTGCCGGCACGCGCTTGAGGGCCGCAAAACTCTCCATGTCTCCGGTCATGCCGAGGGATTGGATCGCCCGTTGCGCCACGCGCGGGTCGGCGTCGGCGACATGGTCCAGCAAGGCTCGCTCCGCCACCTTGCCCTTGATCTGGCCCAGTTCGATGGCGGCCAGGGTGCGCAGATGGGCCGGGCGGTCGGCGGCATCCAACACCTCTTTCAGGACGCCGGCGGTCGAGTCGTCCGGGGCCCGTTCGGCCAGAACGGTCAAGACCTTGTCGCGCCGCACCTCCGGGGCCAAATCCGGCTGGCGGGCCAGCTCGCGCAGGCGGGCGACATCGCTGTCGCTGAGCTTCTGAACGGCGTCCCGCGAAGGGCGGCGGATTTCGTCAAGCACCGCGCGCCGCAGCAGTGGCGACCAGTCGCCGGTCTGCAACTTTTGCTCTGTTTCAGTCATGGCTTGCTCCTATCAGCAGGCGCTGCGAATCGAGCAATGACTGCGCATCGTCGAGCCCTGGCTGCTGGTCAGGTTGGTGCTGGCGGTGCCGATCTCGTCGATCCCATCATTGTTGCTGTCCACGCCCATGACATTCGTAGAAGCGGGGCCGGTGCCCAGCCCCAGATAATGCCCCACTTCGTGCGCGGTCAGAATGGCGGTGATCTCGTTGGAGCCGGTCAGTTCGACGACCGAGCCGGAAAACCCCTTCTCGCTCTTGTCGCACGGGCCGGACTGGGTGCTCCAGCCGCCGGCGTTCAAAATCGATTGCACGAAGAACACGTCGAGCCCGTCATTGGAGGCCGACCAGTCTTCCGTCAGGTTCTTGGCCTCCCCGGAATCCGAGATCACCGTGTAGCCGCCGACATCCTCCTCCGGAATATAGGTCCAGTAGACCTTGCGGATGCCGACATTCACCTGGGCGTAGAGTTCGCGGGTGCGCTGGACGGCATAGGTGACCTTGGTCACATCGGCCCGGCTGATCGTGCCGGAGAAGTCGTCGCGGTGGCCGACCAGGATCACCGAGAAGTTGCAGGCCGTTCCCTTGGCGAGCGTCAATTGGTCCAGGAGGCCGAACGGCCGGCCGGGCTGGCCGAAGATGTAGCCGAACACGTCGCGGGTCATCGACACCGCGCCGGACCGGCCGAGGCAATCGCGCGCGACCTGTCGCATGCTAACCGGCATGGCTCGCCCCCCCTAACCGGAGCTCAGCGCATCGACCTCTGCACGCAGGGCCAATACTTCTTCCTTCAGGCGGCGGATTTCTGCGACCAGGTCCAGGCGGGACGGCGCGCTTTCGCCGGGCCATGCCGGCCATGGCGCAACGGTGACCTCGTCCGTGTCGATGCGCATCTTGGTCGTGCCGGTGTCATCGTTGAAATTGACGTGCCGGTATTGGGCATCGAGATGGAAAATCCGGTCGCCGGAACTGTTGTTGCAGATCACGTCGCCGTCGGAGCCATTGCCGCCCAGGAAGATGTTGCCGGCGCTGTCGATTTCGGTCGTGACATTGCCGGCCGAGTTGCGCATGCGGAAGGTGGCAGATTTCTGGACTTCGAAATCGCCATGGGTCACTGTTCCGCCCGGGTAATCGTCCGCCCAATTCAACACCAACTCGTCGTCGAAGCCATGCACGAGTGCACGCCGGTCGCCGCTGGTGGAGGAGCGCCGGTCCGGATGGTCCAGGTGCAGGTCGTGGGCCTCCAGGCGCACATGGGCCTGCTTGATCTTACCGGGTAGAGCCACGACGCCCCGGAGCGTCACGCCGCCCGGATAGTCGTCCGCATAGTTGATCACCAGTTCGTCGTTGAAGCCGTGAACCAGGGCCCGACGCTCACCGCCAGAGGACATGCGCCGGCTGGGGGCATCGAGCTTAAGGTCGAGGCAGCGGACAACGAGGAAATTTCCGTCAATGATGCAATCGTCGCCGTCAAGAGTGACATCGGCGTCTGGCATGATACAACCCCTTTTATCCGAATGGTCGCAACTGAATACTGTTTCCGCAGATCGGCAGCGGTAAATTTTCCGCTTTGATTGTGGCGCAATTATGTCTGTCGGCAAGCATGGGTTGAAATTTGCAACCGGCCCGCCCCAATGCCGGGCCATGGCGCCCGCGACCTCACTCGCGCGCAGGGCGGACCAGCAGCCAGACGCACCAGCAGAGATAGGCCACAATCCCGAACGATAGCAAAGTCTGGCCCGGAGTCGGGTTCAGGCGTTGGCCACCGCGGCGCTTGTCCGGCGTGAGGGCAGCGGCGGGCTTCAGGTGGGGGCCGATGTCGGGGTGGGAGCCCAAATTTCGGTTGAACGCCCGCACCATCGCGTCCGTGACCGGGTAGACATCCTCGCTGTACGACGAGGGCCCCTGCCGCCCGATCACCGTGGACGGAAGGGAGGGGCCGACCACCGTGGCCTGCATGGCCAGGGTTTCGACCGGGGCCTCCAGGGAGGGATAGGTCTGGGCTGTGATCCGAGCGGTGGAGAGGAAGGGCATGGCGAGGCGGGCGGAACCCACCCACCAGCGGCTGGCCGGCACCAACCGAACCGCGGGCGCTGGCGAGCCCAGAACCGCCGCCAGATCCGGGCGGCCCAGGCTGGCGATGACGATGGCCACGTCCGCCTTTCCCTCTGCCACGGCAGTGGCGGCGGTGCGCGCGTCGGTGTCCGGCAGGGAGACGACGGCAGGCGACGACGGCAGCCAGGCTGCCACGGCTTTGGCGAATGCATAGGACGAGGAACCGACCGGCCCGCCGGCAATCGAACCGGCCTCCATCAAGCCGCCCGTGGCTCCTTGCCCGGCCAGAGCATGCACAAAGACAGACCCGGCGGCGCCAACAGTCTCCAGTTCCGGGCGCAGCCGGGCCGTGCCGTCCGTGATTTCGAACTGCGCGATGCTGGGCGCCAAGGCAATGCGCGCCTCGCGCCGGAGCAGTGCCTGGACCGGCGTAACCGTCTCCCAATAGGCGATTTCCCGTCCCGGCAACGTCTGGCGCGCGGCCCGCAGCACGGTGGTGGCCATCGGCGCACCAACTTCCGCGGCATCGACCGCAACGCGGATATCGGGTTCCGCCGGCATGACGCTGCCGGGCAGCAGCCCCATCTGCACCAGCGCATTGCGGGCGACGCTGCGCGGGCTGCGTCCGGCCAGGACCACCTCCCGGTTGAGGGCCCGCATGTGCTGTTCATCCAGCCGTCCCACCAGCTTTTGCAGGATGACCCCGACGCCGGGCCACCGCGCCAATGCCACTTCCGCGATCAGCGGCACGGCCTCGTAGGCCGGGAAAAACGGGTCGTCCGCTGGCAAGGCCCGCAACCCAAAATCATCGATCTGCGGATCGGTCTGATAGCCAACGATCACGTCGGCTTCGCCTTCCAGCAGCAGATCGTAGAGACGCAGCCGCTCCTCGGCCGGGACGATGCGGACCTCGGCAAAATGCAGGCCGAAATGGTTGAGGAATGGCTGCAATCCGTCGGACGGTTGGCGGGCGAACTCCTCCGATACGGCAATACGCAATTCCGCGGCCTGCCCGGCCAGGTCGTTGACCGACGCAATTTCCCGTTCGGTTGCCGTCTTCTCTCCGATCAGCACGGCATAGGTGTTCTGAAAGCCGAGCCGGCTGAGCACGGTCAGACCCACCTTCTCGAACTCGCGCGTCATGACGACCGCGGCATGGTCCGGATTGGCCGATGCCGGCAGGCCCAGCAGAACCAGACCGGTGCCCGTGTATTCCGGATAGAGATCGATTTCGCCGCTGCGCAAGACTTCGAACGTGGTGGTGGTATTGCCGGCCGGAATCGTGCGCTCGACCCGGTAGCCGGCGTCTTCCAGCAACAACGCGAACATCTCGGCCAGGATTTTGTTTTCCGCGAAGTTTTTCGAACCGACACGGATTGTCGGCTGCGCGCAGGCCGTGAGAACGGCCAGCGCCAGCCCGATCAGCAGAAGGCGCTCCGCAGGCCCTCTCATGTCTGGCTGTCCCCGCTGGTGCCAAGGCCCGGCCCGGTGGCTTTCATGGCGCCGGGCCCCTCGGTCCGGTCCGCCCGCAAGGCGCGAAGCAGGCCCACCACCTGTAACAGCAGGATCGCCGAAAAAGGGATGGCGCCCGTCGCCGCCATGGCCCGCGCCACCTCAACAGAGCCGGAAAACAGGGTCGCGCCCGTGATCGCCGCGATCAGAATACCCCACACGAATTTGTGACCCGTCGGCGGGTTCAGATTGCCGTTGGTGGTCATCATCGACAGGACAAACGTGCCGCTATCCGCCGATGTGACCAGAAAGATGAAGATCAGCAACACGGCCATAGCGCTCAGCGCCTGGCTGAGCGGAAAGTAGTCGAAAAAGGCGAAAAGCGCGTCGGTCACGTCGGCCGCCACCAGTTCCGAAAGGCCGCCCAGCCCGAACAGCTCGATATAGAACGCCGAACCGCCAAAGGCGGCGAACCAGAGCATGGAGAACACGGTCGGAACCAAAATCACGCCGGCACAGAATTCCCGGATCGTCCGGCCCCGGGAAATCCGAGCGATGAACACGCCGACGAATGGTCCCCAGGCCAGCCACCAGATCAGATAGGTCAGTGTCCAACTGACCGACCATTCGCCCAGCCCTTCATAGGGGAACAATTTGAACGCCATCTCCGGCAGGCGCGAGATATAGGCGCCCATCGTGGTGACGAAGGTCTCCAGGATGAACTCGGTCGGGCCGAACCCGATCACAAACAGCATGATCGCCAGGGCGATGATAATATTGATATTGGATAGAATCTTGATGCCCTTGTCGACGCCGGTGCTGGCGGACAGCATGTAGAAGACGAACAGAACCGCCAAAATGCCGGTCGCGGCGGTCTGGTCCGCCGGTATGCCGAACACCGTCGCCAGGCCGGAGCGCACCTGCAACGTCCCCATCGCCAGCGAGCCCGCCAGCCCGAACACCACGGCTATCACCCCCAGCACATCGGCCGCGACGGCCACCCGTCCGCCCGCGGCGCCCTGGAACAGCGCCCGGATCGGCGTGGAGATCAGGCTTGCCTGGCCGCGGCGGAAGGCGAAATAGGCGATCACCAGCCCGCAGACCCCGTAGATCGCCCAGGCGTGCAGGCCCCAATGCAGGTTCGTGATCACCATGGCCTCTCGCGCCGCGGCCGGCGTGCCGCCTGCCTGGCCCGGCGGGGCTGCGAAATGCGTGACCGGCTCGGCCACACCCCAGAACAGCAGGCCCGCGCCCATACCGCCGGCAAACAGCATTGCCAGCCATGAGACGGTCGAGAATTCCGGCCGGTCGTCATCCGCACCCAGACGGATTTTGCCATACGGCCCCAGCGCCAACGCCCCGGCGAGGACCACGAGGCCCGTGCACAACATCAGCCAAAACCAACTGGCGCCGGTCATCAGATACGTGGTGAAGCTTAGCGCCGCCGCCGTCATCCGCGCCGGCTGGATGACTCCCCAGACGGCAATCGGCACACAGATCAGTACGGCAAGCAGAAAGACATAATTCCGTATCATTCACTATCCAGGCATCAGAGACGGCCCCGGCGTCGAGACGAGCGCTGGCGGTTCGATGCCGACAGATGGTCCCCGTCCGTTGGCTCAGTCGAACCACCATAGTATTGAAATAGTGGGCTGATTCACGAAACACTTGCCATAGCAAGCGTTGCGATCAGACCACCCGGGAACGGGGATTGTCAAGGCGATCGCGATCCCGTCCAAGGCGACCGCCTCGACGGTCGTAGCCCGCGCACTGCCTATGTCGATCAGAATTGCTCAGAGCCCGGCATGCACCAGCAAGCCATCACCAGAGGTGGTCCTGGTCGTTTGGACAGGTTGGCAGCGTTGCTAAGGTGTATTCCGGTTGCTGATCAGGCTGCCAAAATTCCATTGAAAAAGTTCTCGTGTTGCTGCTGGGCCTGTGAAGATGTGGGCAAGGCGTCAGCCTTGTCCACATCTCCAGCAGGCCGGTTTCATACGCCTCTGCCGGCGTCCGGCCGTCAAGGGCCGAGTGCGGGCGGGCCAGGGCTATCGCATTTGGCCGAGGATTGAGCGGGCGAAATCGTCGGACCAGCCTGAGCGTTTTCGTTTGCGGCGGACGGAGACTGCCGGTCGGGCCCGTTTGAGCATGT
>Ga0206129_10002739_pt1 | contig 21303 bp, 2 predicted proteins | sample Helgoland_Spring_8_FD_148616 | JGI IMG/M metagenome (GOLD analysis project Ga0206129, IMG submission 148616) | Pelagic subsurface seawater microbial communities from Kabeltonne, Helgoland, North Sea - Helgoland_Spring_Bloom_20160502_2 | ecosystem: Environmental > Aquatic > Marine > Epipelagic ...
TAACCCGTTGAAATAAGCCCAACATTACTAGTACTGGTTGTTTTAAAGTCAAATTCAATGGTTCGTGGGTTTGAACCTTTTACACACGTTAATCCTTCTTGTGTTAAATCAACAACACTAGATTCAGTGCCGTCAAAATATAATTCTTGGTCAATACCGTGTGTAAAGTATGGTTCGCTTGTATAATTTTTAATTTGAAATTCTAAATCGTAAATGCCTAAATCACCTGCTGCAAACGACGTTGCAGGTGTTTTATTATGAGTCCGGTTATTCCAATAATCTATATTTGATGCATCTGTTACGGGTGCAGTAACGTTATGTCTATTTTTTGCACTAATCGAGTTAATTTTAACATTGTTATTTTCAATGGCAAACTCAATCCGGACCATTTTCCATCTTGTAGGATTGGAATCCACCGGATCTAATATGCCAAAAAGATAATCATTAATTTTCACTTTTGTGATGTGCGTTACCATATATCCTGTACCGCCCGTATTACTGTTAAGATGCGTCCCGCCCATATATGCTTCGGTGGGAATTACTTCGGTTGCATTTAAATATTGATTTTGGATTGTGTATGTTTGGTTTACAACAACAAAATTGTCTATTCCTCCGTTCCAAAGATAAGTGGCTTCTCCGTCCAAATGCATAAATGTAGTATAATTTTTGTTGGTTAGCTTTGTTTCCATTAAATCCACAATTGCATAATCTTTATAACCACCGGACACATCATGATTGTAAAGAGATTGTGTTCCATCAAAGCACGTATAAGTATTGGATATTTTACCATCTATAAGATTATTTTTTGCGTATCCAGTCGTTGCATCAACCGCACCAAATACTCGATTGCTTAAATCGGTTACACTTGGTGGATTCCCATCAGTCCAAGGACCATCAACATAAATGGAGCCATTTACGTTAAGTCCGGTTTCGTTATTTATAAAATCCTCGGAGTATTTGTAATTATTGTTTAAACTTAAATCGTTGTAATTTACTGGACCGGGTAAATATAAACGTTGTTTATTAATATCCATAAATGAATTTTCGGTTTCAAACACGTGATGGTCACCTTCGGATATATAATTAATAGACCCAACACCCATACCAGCGGTGTTTGCGTCGTACGAAGTCAAATGCATTTGAACACCAATGCCGGATGTGTTGTCTATTTCGATGCGATTGGGTCCTTGTGTATTTAAATAGTTAGGTGCATTTGCATTGTCCATAATCATTTTTGATGTTTGACTACTGCTTGCGACGTCAAACGTAATAGACCCTTCACTTACGTGGTCGTAAAAATGGATATTTCGCATTTGTCCATAAAATGGACTATAAGAATTGTGATTTGACATACCAATACGATTAACATCACCTAGTGTATTTAATCCTCCATTTTTTTTAAGTTTTATAGTATAACCGTCAGTTGATTCAGTATTGTTATAATTATGAACGCCCCAACGTGCCGGGCGTTTTATATGATCAACATAACACGTAAAATAATCATTGTCGTATGTAATTCTATAATGATGCCAGTGTCCGTCAAATACTTCATATTGACTTAAAGTCCAACTTACATTATCGTTATTAAATCCCATAATGTTTAACCACTCACTATACTGACGTATATTAAATGCACGATTGTTTGATACAGACCCGGTAGAAACAAACATTGTATTTGTTTGTAAATTATGAATAGAGTTAATTTCGAATTCAAATGTGCGCGGTGCTTTACCTTTTATGCATTTAAATCCATTGGCTGTTAAATCCACATAGGTATTATTAAACGTAATAGGATTGTTTACACCATATGAAAAATAAGGTTTTTTATTTCCAATATATGCGCGGGATGCATTTAAACTTTGATGTATTTTTAGTTTTCCTTGGCTTCCATAAATACGGAACGATGACAATGCAACGTTATTTTCATCTCCATTTGTTTGAGTAACAATAAAAATATATTTTAAAAACGGAGAACTTTGCATATTTTTACCTTGTTCGGCGTAATATGAAAAATGTGTCAGGTTTGCATCGTTCGATATAACGGAAGAACCGTGCACACCCGCACCGCCAAAATAACCTAATTTATAATAATCTACACTGTCATTGGTAGCAATAACAAACACTCGCTTTATGCGTCTTTGTACTGGATTAGTTCCTTTTTCAAGATTTACAGTAAAATGATCCAATGTAATCGGATTTGGCATTTGCAAAGAAAACCACCATCCATAAATATTTAAATCTTGATAATTGGGTGCGTTTGTGCTTGCAATATATGACGGAATAGGATATATAGTGTTTTCCTTACTAACAAGATGTTGGGTGTCACCACTAGAAGGAATACCGGAAAATAAATGTTTATATCCCAGATTATTTGTCTCTACACTTGCCATAGACAAATAATAACGTCCACGACCATAACTTAAATTGTTTTGACTAACATCAAAATAAACTTCTATTTGTTCAGCATTTGGTGCCAAAGTTTGTGATGTACCATTGGCATTTGTTAAATTTGCATCAGCAAGTGTTTTAAATGAACTTGGGCGGATTTTGCATGGTGGAAAGTACAACATTTTTTCATTATTAAATCCTCCACTATTGTCCATTATTATGCTACCCGCTTTTGAAATATTTACCGCATCTTTGGCCAATGTTTTGTCGTAAATCACCATATTATCGTTTTCTAATATGGATGTTGTACCAATACCCACTGCTCCCTCAACATACAATGTATTTGTATTGACACGCAACCCATCGTATGTGCTTCCAATGGCGACACTACCCCCAATATTTAATTCGGCGTTTCCTCTTCCGTTTTTAATACGTGTGTTTGTTTTGTTAAAATCCAATGACGTACCATTGTTCATTGAAAGCGTCACCCCGTCACTTATAGTAAGTTTATTGTTATAATAACCATTAGCTATTGTTGCATTTTCGTGTTCCAATGATATACTTTGATAAGCGGGATTACTTACAATGGGAACGTCAGGATTATTATAACGCACACTTCCTCTGGCACTCGTAAACATAGGGTCATAAAACTCAATATCTGTTGAAACGCCAAGGCTACCATTGACATCCAATGTTGTTTGTGGATTCGTTGAACCAATACCAACATTTCCGTAATTCGTCATTGTAATGTCTTCATTTATAGAACTTAATACAATGTAACCATCTACGTGTTGTGTAAATGCAGCATATGTTAAAAAATAATGGTGATGTATTTGCATATAATAAATTGTTCCTTCAAACCAATTATTACTATCTCCGCCAAAATAAAAACCGTCATTTAACGTTAAATTTTGGTAATAATCTTGTGTTTCGGAAATCGAAACAGGGGTAACATCATCTGTTTCATTATAAATGGTATATGTAATTGTTTTGTCACCATTGTAACTAATAATTGCAATATAATCTTTATTTGCTGCCACGGTTGCGTTGTTGTCACCAGTTGCAAGGGAATTTATTGTATTATTATTGTCAGTGGTGCTAGAATGAATATATCCTCGCCCCCAATCTAATGTTGTGCCGTGTGTGCCAAAAAACCCATCATCTTCTTCTGTAACGTTCTCAATATCAAAGAATCTTTTAATAATTTCTTGGGAAACATTTATGTTGCGTGAACTGCCGTCAAAATTAACTTTTAAGACAATGGATAAGGGTGTTCCTTGAATATTTTTGGCACCTTTTAAATTTTCACTACCGATTATATCTATAAGTAGACGATTACCATTACTGTCACTCTTAAATTCAATATTTTCCATACTTATATCGAGAACTGCATTTTGACCAATATGAGATGTAAATAACGACATATTTGCGTCAGAATTTACATAAACTGTTCCTGACTCGTTTGTAATACCCCCTTTAATCACTTTCCACGATGTTCCGTCATACCCTTTATAGCAATTAAACATTGTATTGTAATAAATAGACCCTTTTGATTGTTCAGGCGTAATTATTTCTGGGTCTATGGTATGGTTCGGTATTTGTAATGCGCCCGTGCTATGAATTTTTAAATCACTGTTATTTTGTACTTTACTTACATTAACTCCGCCAGATATATCCAATATTTTTATTTTTTGAGGGTCATCTATAAACAAATCTTTGTAAACGGCTACGCGGTGGATTTTTCCTTTAAATTTATTATCAGTGTGCATGTTTCCATTATAAAAATGTACGTTTCGTAAATAACCCGTATATAGATTGTCATCACCATTTACATTTGCACCTAAATAAGCTACACCGCCATTAGATGGAGTAATTAATGTAGTTAAACCATCAGTTAATACAAGTTTTTTGTCAAGATAAATTTGTATGTTACTTCCATCCCAAGAAATAGAAACAAAATGCCATTGTCCATCACGAATATCGTTGTGACTAGCAGCCGATGTATAAGGACCATATCCAGAAATCCATAACTTACCATATTGATTTATTACTACATTAAAACGCTCACCAGATGTAGTACCCCTACTACCAGTACCAATTAAAACAGCATGGGAACCATTTACTGCGGTTGTTTTCATTTCAAATGTTACAGTACGAGCAGCATTATCAGCCATCCACGCAAATCCCGCATTTGCAAACAGTGTTGTTCCATTACGTGTAATGTTACCAGAATCATTTAAATTTATAACATTTGATGTTGTACCATCAAAATAAAATTCATTGCTACCATTATATGGTGTATTAAATGAAAATTTCGGGGTTCTATTACCAATACTAATATTAAACATCGAATCTTTACCATTATTTAAGTTATTTGGTTTTATTTCATTAATACTCGTTTGTCTTAGTTCTGTTTTCACTATTTTTCCATCTAACATAAAATTAACATTATAACTCCCATCTGAACTAACCACCAATTGATGTGTAGTGTTTATGTCGGGTAATAAATTAATTGAGTTGTTGTGGGGTGTGTCAAAATTACTATCAGTATTATCTGTTGATGTTGTAGCAGTACTTGGAAGCATATTTGCATAAGAAATATAATGGGTATTGTTTAATCTCCACGTATAATGGTCATTTGTGGGTGTGTTTAATGGATTTTGCTCAATTGTGAAATTACCAGCGACTACATTATCTCGACCCATACTAAATATTGGACCGAGATAATCGTTTACGGTGTCTGTGCTGTAATTAATGTCAATGGTGAACGGCGTTGAGCCACTGATATCTTCATCGGGCGTTATATTTACATATGAAAACATATTTCCGTCAAACACGTGCGATGTAAAATCATTATAATACATTGGTTTTAATGTGCTATTACCTATTCCAGTGGAATCTATAAACGTGGTATTGGATGGTTCATAACCATAGACGCCCAATTCGGTTATTTCAAGATAATTCCCCGGTAGTGTAGTTTGAGTGAAAATAAATACGAATTCATTGTATGTGTTATTTAATGTTTTTACTAACATTTCAAAAGTGCCATCTTTTAATTGTTTATGTGCATTATCTACAATCGTAGTATAATGCGTACCATCTGTACTTCCCAATACGGTTATTGTTTTTGGGAATGGTTCAGTAATACCGCCAATGTAAAATTTGGTTGGAATAATACCATTGGGACTACTATCTACTGCACTTAATTCTATTGTCTCCTCTGGGTCGTCCTCATGTGCGTACAGAGTAACCGCTGCAACAGCCGGGATTTTTAAACTGATCCACTGTCCGGGAATACCATTTGTTCCTGATGCGATATGTGTTTTACTACCATCACTATCTTTAATAAAATTTGTCATATAATAGTTATCCACAGCTTGATTATTTGTGGCGGCTTCGTAACCTCCGTCAATTGCGTAATCCAGATAATGACCAATGGATAAATTATAATGCAGTTTACCGATAAAATTATATATACTACTGGATTTATTTGCGTGTCTTCCAAAATATATAAGTTGATCAGTATCCGCAGTACTAATACTTAAAACGGTGTCATTGGGAAGAAAACTTTTTGTTATATAACTGGCTGCATCTATGTTTTGCCCCGCTTCAATAATTTTAAGTTGCACATTATTTGTAGCCGTTAAACTTATTGTTGTACCTAGGTATCTACATCTTAAATGGTAAATTTTTCCATTATTTAAATTTGAAAAACTATCACTAAAATCAACACTATAACTCGCACCTCCTGCACTTATTTTAATCGTACCATTATGCATATAAATCGTAAATGATTGTCTATCGACCTGAGAACCACCAACGGAAAACATTGCCCTATCTGGACCGGATTGAAGAGTGCTAAAATAAAAATCAATTGTAAATGCATTGTGTCCGTTAAATGCACCATAATATTCAGCTGAGGTATTATCGCTCGAAATAATACCATTTTGAAAAAGGAAATTAGAATTGCTCATTGCGGTGTGTAATGTAAGTATTCCCTGACTTTGTGTATTATGTACATAATTATAGCTATTTGCGCCCGTGAGTGTTGTATGATTATTCCCGGTTAATCCTAATCTTAACGTATCTTCGCTAGTAGTTGCGGTAGTCTGTGTTTCAAATATTTTAAAAAGACCACCCACGGCAGGAGTATCAATACTAGCACCAGCACTGGTCTTGTTTGACCCCCAATTTAAAGCGCCTATTTTAACTTCATAGTCACCATTGCCATAATCAGCCCCAGCCACCGATACATTCATCGTTTGTCCAGATGTAGAATTTGTTATGTTAGTATTAGTATTGGAATCTCGTAACGTACTTGGAACAATTGCATCGGTTCCATTTGTTAATTTTATAGGTGGATACCTTTTTTCCAATGATGATGTCATAATATATATAATTTAAATAGAATTTATATTAGTTTTTGCAAATACAACTAAACCATAAATAAATCAATGATTTATGGTTTTATAACTCCTAATTATTTTTGTTCGAGAACAAATACACGCTCTTTAAGTTCGGTATTTTCAGTTGCGAGTTTATCAACCTTCACACTGAGTTCTTTAATGGCTTCGATTAATGGCGCAATCATATTTCCATATGCAACTCGCTTTCCAGTTTTACTTTCCGACACAATTTCGGGATATACCTGTTCTAATTCTTGGGCAATTAAACCAATATGCGTTGATTCTGTATCTTCTAAATCAATACGATTATATGAAACCCCTTGTAATTTATTGATTTTTTCCAATGCTTTTTCTAGTGGTTTAATATTTGTTTTTAACTTTACATCTGAACTGGAAGAGATTGTTCCAGTTGCAATTATGTTTCCGAAAACGTCCAATGCTTGTGAAGGATTGTTATTGTTAATACCAACCCGACCATTATTTCCATCAATCGTAAATATTTCAGTACTGTTATCACTTTCAAGGAACCGGAAATATCTATCACTATACAAAAACATACTGGCGGGGTTCGTGTTATCATACTTTATGCCTCCGTTGATGGAGGCATTTGCGTTCTTAGCAAAAATTATCTGGCGGTCGGCGGACTCCCCCTTTAAATATATATCACCCTCACATTGCATACTTCCTACTACGTGTAACTTCTCGCCTGGCTCTGTTGTGCCTATGCCGACATTACTAGTGCTGGTGGGTTGTAATAAGATATGTTTGTTTGATGCTGTTGTTATTGTAACATCATCGGTTGCATTTACACTAAGATCAATTAATGTTCCAACGGTAGTAATATTAGATTGATTTGCACTTGCAGCTGTTAATTTACCTGTAATATCACCAGTTGCACTTCCTGCACTTAATGAAGTGCCCGTAATCACACCACCTTGTATAAAACTGGTTCCAACATTTATACTTCCAAAACCCGAGGTTATATAACCACCATTCAATGTTCCCACCGTTGTAATATTAGGTTGAGAAACTGTTGTGAGTGTACCACCGATGTTTGTCGCGCTCAAATGACCAGCAACATATAAATCGGCATTAAAACTACTATCATCAGTCACTTCTAATTGTGTTAATATTCCCACACTTGTAATTTCGGGTTGTGCAACTCCGGTTACAGTAGCAGCAGAACCAGTAACGTTTCCTTCAATAGGATTTGTAACAGTTAAATCACTTAATGTTCCCACACTTGTTAACCCCGCCATTGTAGTAATATTAGGTTGAGATGCAGTGGTAAGTGTACCCTGAATGTATGTGGCACTCAAATCGCCAGCAATATACAAATCGGCATTAAAACTACTATCATTTGCAATTATTATATTTGTCGCATTTATGGCACCGTTCACGTCTAATGTTTCGGTTGGACTGGTAATACCAATGCCGACATATCCACGATAATCAATTGCAAGTGCATTCTCGTTGACAGTTGTGTTATTTCGTGTTGAAAATCCCATTCCGGTTTTTACGCGACCATTTATTCCAAATTGTCCAGTAGCGTTGGCATTGTCAGCATTAAAATAATTAATCGCGTTAATACTAAGTTGGTCAAACGGTTCGTTTACTGAGAATCCACTAAGAGGGTTTAGTGAGCTGCCGCCTTGCCACGCAGTGTTTTGAAGTGTTATCCAAGTAAATGAGTCACCTTGTATGGTACTAAATTTATTACCTGTTAAAGTATTAATCGCCGGTTTGTGGGCGGCGGAGCCGAATGTATCCGGACTCGTTATATCTAATGTAACAGCTGGGGTTGTCATACCAATGCCGACATTGCCACTTGTATCAATTACCATACGGTGTGTTTCGTCTGTGTAAAAGTTGAAACCGGCATTGTGATGACCGGTACTAACCGTTCTACTATATCGTATTCTTCCTTCAAAATCGCTATTGCCATTGTTATCTGTCCAATCAATCCACCCCCCATTTCCGTCATTACTAACCATTTGCATCATCGCGTATTGTGATCCACTACGACTTAACGTACCTAAGTAAACACCGTGTGGGCTATTGGCACCATTCATATTACCAATGTCACCTGTAATATAGGCACCTCCGTGCATTTTAGAAGCACCTGCAATATAAGCACCGCTGTTCATACTAACATCTCCGTTTATCACAGCACCGTTCATACTAACATCTGTGCTGTTAAGTATCTGGAGAGCAAGATTACCATTGGTACTACTTGTTGAATTTACATAAAATTTATGTTCCACGGGGGAATTATATTTTAATGTGTTTTGGTCCACTCCAAAACCGTATCCATAGGAGTTTAGTACTATTTTATTTGGACCGGCTTTATTATAAGCGTCATCAAAAAGAAGTTTTCCTCCTTGCTCGTCGACAGTTGTTTTTCCGGTATTTATAAATATATTTCCATTTACTTCTAATTTTTGGGTCGGGGCTTTGGCGGCAATACCCAACCGACCACTACCATCAAAGTAAAATTGTGGGGCCCATCCAAAAGTTCCGGTTGAAGCGTATCCCAAACCTAATGTGCTAGTTGAACCGGTTACCCCGGTACCACCTTGTCCAAACGACCATTTTTTTGACTGGCTCGACGCTGTTTCTGCTGCCCAATCAAGTGTAAGAATAGGTCTTCCGTGGGTATAGTTACTAGTTACTTTTTGCTGATTTAATTTTAATACAGTATGTATACTGTCTGTGTGGTTGTCGATATGTTTTGAAATGACTGCTGTTCCACCGACATCCAATGTGTTGCTTGGTAAAGTATGTCCAATACCGACGCGTCCAGATGCATCAATTACCATTGCAGTAGTAACCTCAGTTGCTGCGTTTCCGTCCCCAAGTTTGGTATTAAATGCCAGACCGCCTCCAATAGTTGAGTTATCACGATACCCTGCAATACTTGCCATCGTCCAATCAACAGATCCATTACGCGCTTTAAAGTAGATTGGAGCAGTATTGGTAGAACTACTGTTTGGTGATTGACTGTCACTTCCCCAAATATTTAATGAACTATCCCATAAATTAATTGCACCTAAACTAATATCAATGTCTCTGCTATATGAAACTTCCCCACTGCTAATATCGTAATTAAGATGATGTGCACTGTTTTGGGTATTGGTTACGTCAACTCCTGATAGAATTGGTTTATCTGATTGTCTAACGGGTTTAATGTAAACGCTATAGGTGCTTGTACTGTTTAATGGGCTACCCTGCGCATTTAGTATAATAGTATTTGCGTGTTGGTTCGCATAACCTGCTTGATAACCCATCGCAACGGAATATTCGTCTTGATTGGTGCGTCCTGCGTCAAATCCCACAGCAATACAATTATCGGATTGGCCTGTAAAGCCGGCGCGAAGACCAATCGCAAGGCAATTGGCAGATTGGTTCTCATAACCTGCTTTATAACCCATCGCAACGGAATATTCGTCTTGATTATTATAACCTGCGTCAAATCCCACAGCAATACAATTATCGGATTGGTCTTGAAAACCGGCGTGAAGACCAAGCGCAAGGCAATTCCTAGCTTGACTGGTATAGCCGGCTTGATAACCGATTGCAATGGATGTATGTCTTTGATTGTTATATCCGGCTTCTAAACCCATTGCAATGGATCTAAATCCTTGATTATCATATCCGGCATCAAAACCGATTGCAAGTGCTGATCCAGGACCGTAAGTTTCGTCTTTACGACCTTGGTTAATATGCCCGGCACGAAGACCAATCGCAAGGGAATCGAAAGTTTGACCGGTCATACCGGCTTGATAACCCATAGCAATGGATGTATGACCTTGATTGGTTGTTCCGGCTTCATCACCTATTGCAATGGAACTATATGATTGATTGGCGTTTCCTGCCAAGTTTCCAATTGCGACTGAATTATAGGATTGATCATTCCACCCTGCCATATTACCAATGGCAATACTATTACTGTCTTGATTATGTTCTCCAGCCTGAAAACCCATAGCAACGGAAAAAACGCCTTGATTATTGTAACCAGCTTCAGTACCCATTGCAATGGAATTATTGGATTGATCCTTCCACCCTGCCTGAAAACCCATCGCAATGGTCCTATTTTCTTGATTTGTTCTTCCAGCGTTATAACCCATCGCAATGCATTGATTGCCTTGATTCTCGAAACCAGCATAAGTACCCATTGCAATGGAATATTCGCCTTGGCTGGTGATAGCGGCTTTCCAACCCATAGCAATGGCTTGCGCGCCTTGATAGGCTTTGCCGGATTCTTGACCTATAGCAATGGCCTTATTGCCTTGATATTCGTAACCAGCATCAGTACCCATAGCAATGGCATACACGCCTTGATTGTCATTGCCGGCTTGATAACCCATAGCAATTGAATTGGAAGATTGGTCAGTTTTTCCGGCTTGATAACCGATTGCAATTGAATATTCTTCTTGATTAGTTTCGCCTGCATAACTGCCAATCGCAATGGAATTGTAAGATTGGTCAGTTAGTCCTGCATCTTTACCAATAGCAATGGAATGATCATTAGCATTCGATGGAGTCATTGTAATTGTATCAATATACAATTGGCCCAATGCAAGATTCGGTGCGATTAAATTACCCGCAATGTACATATTTCCAAATGATGCATCACCCGCTACGCTTAAACGATGATTCATGGAAACATCACCATCAAAACCAGAATCACCACGAATACTCATTGCAATTACGTCATTGTGTAAAAATTCCGCAACTGCAAAATTATCACCGGTACCTACTTGATTCACTCGCAATGCGGGTTGTGTTCCACTATTACTCACATCGATGGATTCTGTGAATTTAATAAGTGTGTCTGTACGTATAACATCACCGTCAAAATTAATATTTCCATTGACTTTCAAATCTCCCCCCACTGTTAAATGACTGTTAATACTTGCGTCACCCAAGACTTGTAATGTGGGGCCGGCAGTATGTATGGTGCCTCCAACAGCAAGTGCACCGGTGTTGTACTGATTGCCAAGTTGTAATATTGTACCTCCTCCTACCGTATTCGCATTAAAAGAAAATAATCCATCATTGGAATGTAATTGCCAATCTGTTTTATTGTTGCTGCCATTTGTACGAATAAAATCCATTTTAAGTTCACCACCAGTAGGGTGTGTTAAATTTAAATTTCCAATTGCCTTTATGTTTCCGCTCACGTCTAATTTTTCACTTGGGTTAGTAATACCAATACCGACATTTCCTTCTACAAGTAATTCTTGACTACTTAAATTACGGCCAATGTAATCACCTGTTCCAATACTTAATCCACCCAATACTTGCTGTTTATATACTGAGTTTTTGTACCAAGGACTACTGTCATCTTTACAAATAGTGAATTGTTTAATGTAATAATAATCCTGACCACCCGTTGGGGTGGCATTGAATTGTATTGTAAAAGATGAACGTCCAGATTTAATATACGGTGTAATATCACATACAACGGGTTCAAATATATTTCCTGTTGCCGCCTGACTATCATCACTACGCCATATAGTATCTATTACTGCATTGGTGGTTGAATCTAATAGTTGGATTGTAATTACTTCGTCGTTATCATTCATAGAATCAATTCTAATCATTGTTTTTACTAATATACGCGTTGATGTATGTTTATTATTATTTGCACCATCGGTATAATAAAGACAGTTACTTAAATCAAATGTAGGTGATGTTAACGTTTCATTATTGTTTATCATAACACCGGTTGTTGTACTATACGACAGTGCCCCGGTATTAGCCCAACCAGTAGGCGATGAACCACTCAATAAACTATGGTAATAAATCGGGCTAGATGCACTATAACCTTCATTGTGAAAGGTTATTCCATTTACATCCACATTGTCACGAAACTGTGATGTACCACTTACATCCAATTTGTAACTTGTATTTGGCAAATTTAAATTAATACCAAGTGTACTCTCGTCTAGTGTCATTGCGGTGGTTCCATTATCATCTGTTGATGCACCATAATACCATCTATGGGTTGTTGAACCAGCTAAATGCTTAAATAGGTTGCCATCTACTCCAAACCCGTATCCGCTACTTTGAAGTTGTATTTTATTTGGGCCGGCGGCACCATACGCATCGCTAAAAATAAGTTTTCCTCCTTGATTACCCTCACCGGTTAGTCCATTGTCTATAAGCACATTTCCGCTTATATCCAACATTTGGCTTGGATTGGATTTATTAATACCTATTCTTTTATTGGCTTCATCAAAAACCATTGAGTTCGTCCAATTATCGTGTCGGATTCTTAAAAGAGCTGAACTCGAACTATAAAAATTATCGATATACCATTTTTTACTATCAGTAGCACCTGTTCCATCATTCAATATAAGTTCACCTCCTTCGTTAGAATTGGTCGCTGTATTATTTAATATAAGAATACCATCACCGTTTATATGTGTAGTACCGTTTAAATTGGTCGTTCCACTTGTAGTAAGAGAAGTAAGCGTGCCCAAGCTTGTAATATTGGGTTGTGCCGCGGTTTGTAATGTTCCAACTATACCGTTTGATACATTTAACGTTCCTTCTACGTGAAGTTTATGTGCATCATTCCAAGTCGTTGTACCAATACCGACATTATGTGACGAATCTAATACTAATGTTGCGTTTGCTGCATTATTCGTGTCAGTATCGTATGTATTAAAAATCATACCTCCTCTGTTCTCATATCCCAGTTGCTTATATCCATCAATGCTTCCAATAGTACCACCCTTGTTTTTAAATCGCATTTGTGTTACTCCCTGCTGTCTTGCATTATAACCAGTATACTGACCTTCCATAATCATCACTGCGTTATTATCGTCAGTCACTGGTTTTATTTGTAAATGTGCGGTAGTTGCATCTTTCTCAATATTTAATGCAATATCTGCATTTGTCGCGCCAATCCCGATAACTCCTCTGGATAAAATATTACCTGAAACCTCAATATTACTACCAATGCCTAACTGTGCAGCATAAATATTATTATTAATACTCAAATCCTCAATTACAAATTTATTGTTTTCTACGTGAAGTGTTTGACCTTGTATATTAAGACTTCCATCGTGAATACGTATATCACCAGTACGAACGTGCATTTCGCCACTTAAATCGAAAAAATCTTTCATAAAGGTTTTGGTATAACGATTAGCACTAGCATCATACGGCCACGTCATTTATATCTATATAAATATAAATATAAATATAAATTTATACTGTTGCCTAAACAAAATATAAATATTATAAGATGTAAAATGTTTATACGACTTGATTAATATAATTATTGGGGATATTTAAGTCTCCGCCGGTTACAGTAAGTCCTTGTTTAAACTGTGTGGCACCCTCAACAATAAGAGTTCCGCTTATATCTGTATTACCGTGTACTGTTAAATCTTGGCGCACCAAAGCAGCCCCATCAACATCAAGAGTTTTTGTGGGATTACTCGTGCCAATACCCACAAATCCTCCATCTTTAATAATAAATACAGTGTCTAAACTGTTACTATATGTGACAATATTAAATGAACGTTTTTTTGTCAAATCGCTCGTATCAAAGAACCATAAACTATCAGCATTACCACTTGTACCCGTACCATAATCCGCAGGTATCGTAAATGTAATAGTAGTACTGTTTGTAAGCGCTTGATATGTAGGTGGATTTGCGCCGGAGTGTGTATTCGTTGTAATAATACCGGAAGATGCAGTAGAACTAATTGTAACATTTGAATTATTATTAAATGGTGCTCCTGACTGGATTTGATCACCAATTGCAAACGGTTGACTATCCAAATTTGTATCTTGTCCAATGAAATTGTATGTATTACCTGCTAAAAGAGTAAATGGGTGTTCACTATTATTAATTGATGGGCCACCAATCGATGTACTGAATATATAATACGGAGATGGGCGAGTTGCGTGATTACTAACCGAGGACAAACGAACATAGTAATTAATTGTTTCGGCTACTGCTGGTGAATTACCATCTAATATTTTCATAATATCATTATGACCATATTGAGTAACACGAATAGCAGGTCCAGTACCATCATTTGAAATATCAATTTGTTCTGTTATACGAACAATCGTATCTGTTTGGATAAAATTCCCAGTAAAATTAACAGACCCGTCAACAATTAAATCCGCACGAATATATACTTTTTCTGATCCGGGCGTGGAGTTATTTCCAGGACGAATTTCTAAATCTTTTCCGGCAGATGTAGATAAAATATTGGAATCCAATTGAATGTTGTCAATATTGAGTTTATTTGCACTTGCATCTCCGTTTACTTCGAGTGTATTATTAATGGTTGTGGCCCCGCCAATAGTTGCGTATCCAACAACATCTAATGCGCTATTTAATGATGTATCGCCGGTAACCGCTAATGTACTACTTAATGTAGTAGCACCCCCTACCCCAAGTGTATTTTGTAATGTTGTTGAACCAGTTACGCCTAATGTATTACTTAATGTAGCGGCTCCCGTAACACCAAGGGTAGATTGTAAATCAGTTGCACCCGTAACACCCAATGCGTTGTTCAATGCAGTGGTACCGGTAACAGTCAATGTGTTGTTTAATGCAGTGGCGCCACCGACCGCAAGTGTTTTATTAAGTGACGTGTCTTCCAATACAATGGCGTTGTTTTTCAATGTGGTAATGCCAGTAACACCAAGGGTAGATTGTAAATCAGTTGCACCCGTAACACCCAATGCGTTGTTCAATGCGGTAGCGCCGGTAACAGTCAATGTGTTGTTCAATGCAGTGGCACCACCGACCGCAAGTGTTTTATTAAGTGATGTGTCTTCCAATACAATGGCGTTGTTTTTCAATGTGGTAACCCCAGTAACACCGAGGGTAGATTGTAAATCAGTTGCGCCAGTGGTTGTTAATGTGTTGTTCAATGCAGTAGCGCCAGTAACCGTCAATGAGTTTTTCAATGCAGTAGCACCGCCGACCGCAAGTGTTTTATTAAGTGATGTGTCTTCCAATACAATGGCGTTGTTTTTCAATGTGGTAATACCAGTAACACCGAGGGTAGATTGTAAATCAGTTGCACCAGTGGTTGTTAATGTGCTGTTCAATGCGGTAGCGCCGGTAACAGTCAATGTGTTGTTCAATGCAGTGGCACCACCAACAGTCAATATTTTGTTAAGTGATGTGTCTTCCAATACAATGGCGTTGTTTTTCAATGTGGTAATACCAGTAACACCAAGGGTAGATTGTAAATCAGTTGCGCCAGTGGTTGTTAATGTGTTGTTCAATGCAGTGGTGCCGGTAACAGTCAATGAGTTTTTCAATGCAGTGGCACCACCGACCGCAAGTGTTTTATTAAGTGATGTGTCTTCCAATACAATGGCGTTGTTTTTCAATGTGGTAATACCAGTAACACCGAGGGTAGATTGTAAATCAGTTGCACCCGTGGTTGTTAATGCGTTGTTCAATGCGGTAGCGCCGGTAACAGTCAATGTGTTGTTCAATGCAGTGGCACCACCGACCGCAAGTGTTTTATTAAGTGACGTGTCTTCCCATACAATGGCGTTGCTTTTCAATGTGGTAATACCAGTAACACCGAGGGTAGATTGTAAATCAGTTGCGCCAGTGGTTGTTAATGTGTTGTTCAATGCAGTAGCGCCGGTAACAGTCAATGAGTTTTTCAACGCAGTGGCACCACCGACAGCAAGTGTTTTATTAAGTGACGTGTCTTCCAATACAATGGCGTTGTTTTTCAATGTGGTAACCCCAGTAACACCGAGGGTAGATTGTAAATCAGTTGCGCCAGTGGTTGTTAACGTATTTTTCAACGCCGTCGCGCCACCAACCGTCAATGTTTTATTAAGTGACGTATCTTCCAATACAATGGCTTTGTTTTTCAATGTGGTAATGCCGTCAACATTAAGAGAGGATAACAGATGTGTAACACCCGATGTAGTTAATGTATTTTTGAGTGTTGTTGCGCCCCCCACAATAAGTGTGCTATTTAATGATGTGTCGCCTACAACATTTAATTGATTATTCAACTGCGTGACACTGGTAACATCGAGTGTAGACTGTAACGTAGTGGCCCCGGTGACACCCAATGTAGATTGAAGAGTTGTAGCACCGACAGTGGTTAATGTATCTTTTAATGTGGCAGCTCCGTCAAGAACCAATGCACTGTCGAAAGAAACATCACCAACAGTATGTAATCTATTATTTAATGTAGTCGCGCCAGTGACACCCAATGTAGATTGAAGAGTTGTAGCACCGACAGTGGTTAATGTATCTTTTAATGTGGCAGCTCCGTCAAGAACCAATGCACTGTCGAAAGAAACATCACCAACCGTATGTAATGTACTGTTTAATGTGGTTGCGTCAGTGACACCCAATGTAGATTGAAGAGTTGTTACGCCAGTAACTCCCAATGTAGATTGTAAGTTTGTTGCGCCCACTGTGGTAAGTGTGTCTTTCAATGTCGTTGCACCGGCAACGGTAAGAATACTTCCCAAAGAAGTATCGCTAATAACATTAAGTTTATCATTCATATTTGCAATACCACTCACATTTAATGTTGTACTTATTTTGGCGTCTCCAATCACGTCTAATGCGGCACTGGGTGCATCTGTATTAATACCTACTTTATCGTTTTTAACAGCAAATCGAGTGTTAATACGGTGGTCACTTGTAATATTATTAGTCTCTGGGTCTGTCCACTGACTCGTTTGAACATTACGAATAAAGAAATTAGCATCGTCCGCATCTTGGTGAAAATCAAATGCCAATGCATAATTGTCGTTATCCTGATTTCCGGTTTGACGAATTTTAACATAATCTTTTGTTGTTCCGCTTTGGCCACCTTGGTCACTTAACACTAAATAATTGTATACATCAGTTCCAGGTATATATGCATTGGACCCGTCTGCTACGCCGCGAATTTGAACAGCACCGTTTACATCTAATGCTTGTTGAGGAACAAGACTACCAATACCAATTGATTTTTCAGCAATTAATGTACCATCTCCGGCAGTATAATTAGTGTCATTTACAATACCACTACCCAATGAAATACCACCGGATACACCTAATGTGCTTACGGGGAGTTCAGTTTTTAGACCCATATTACCACCATCGGCAATTGTCATTACAGTTTCTAAACTGTTATCGGGTTTACCGTCAATCACCCGCATAATGGGTTGAGCGCCCAATTGACGAACAATCAACGCAGGACCAGTACCATCATTGGAAATATCCATTTGTTCGGTGACATTTACAACCGTATTTGTTTGAATAAACCCACCGGTAAAATTCACCGAACCATCAACGTATAAATCACTGCGAATATAAACCCGTTCACTACCTGGTGTAGCATTGTTTCCTGGACGAATTTCCAAATGTGAACCACTATCTGTCGAAATAATATTTTCGTCCATATGAAGTTGGTCTACGTGCATTTTACCAGCACTGGCATCAAGAAGTACATCAAGATTTTGCGCAAATGTAACATCATCTCCTGCATATATTTTCTGGCTAAAAGACGCATCTTCCAATACAAAGAAATTTTTATGCACAGTAGCATCACGTTTCATTGCAACATCACTTTTAAATTCGGCTGTTCCGTATGTTACTAATGCACTGTCTAATTGTGTTGCTCCTCCAACCGTTAATGTTTTGTTTAATGACGTATCTTCTAATACAATCGCATCGTTTTTTAATGTAGTCACCCCGTCAACAGCTAATGTAGATTGAAGTGCCGTCGCTCCGTGGGTGGTGAGTGTATCTTTTAATGTGGCACTTCCATTGAGTACCAGTGTACTATCCATAGACGCATCACCCACAAGATGCAACTGATTTTTAAGGGTGGTTACACCATCCACCGCAAGTGTACTTTTTAATTCGGTCGCCCCCTGTGTTGTAAGTGTAGATTGTAAGTTCGTAGCGCCGTGTGTGGTAAGAGTGTCTTTTAATGTAGCACTTCCATTGAGTACCAAAGCACTGTCCATTGATGCATCACCCACAAGATGCAATTGGTCTTTAAGTGTGGTTACACCATCCACCGCAAGTGTACTTTTTAATTCTGTCGCACCGTGCGCGGTGAGCGTGTTTTTTAATGTAGTTGCCCCGGCTACACGTAACACATTATCAAAAGACGCATCACCTATTATGTGCGCAGTATTACGAAGCGTTGTCTTACTTGTCACATCTAATGTACTACTTAATGCAGTGGCTCCTGTAACATACAATTGGTCATTTAAATCAGTACGGCCTACTACATTTAATGTATCCTTGATGTTTGCAGAACCATCAACAACCAACGCACTATTAAATAGAACATCGTCGACAACGTGTAAAGTATCATTTAAAGTTGTGGCGCCTACAACATTTAATGTATTTTGTAAATCAGTAGTACCCACTGTCGTAAGTGTGCCGTCTAATTTTGTATTTCCCCCAACATCAAGGGCTGCTCCCAGTGACGCATCTCCTACAATACGAGCACTACTCTTTAATTTTGTAACACCATCCACATCCAATGTTGATTTTAATTCCGTTGCCCCTTGGGTAGTTAACGTATTATTTAATGCGGTTTCGTTATTTACAAATAATTTGCTGTTAAATGAAACATCGCCATTTACAAATAAATGCGCATCCATTGATGCATCTTTTACAAGATGTAATTCATCACTAAATGTGGCTTTTCCAGTTAATGCCAATGTATTTTGAAGGGTCGTTGCACCCGTTACGTCTAACGTGTCCCTTAATGTAGTCGCGCCAGTAACATCCATTGTGTTTTTAATCGTCGCAGAACCGTCAATTACGAATGCACTATCAAATGACACATCGTTGACAACGTGTAAAGTATTATTTAATGTGGTAGCACCATCAACATCCAATGTTGATTTTAATTCAGTTGCTCCTTGGGTAGTTAACGTATTATTTAATGCAGTTTCGTTATTTACAAATAATTTGCTGTTAAATGAAACATCGCCATTTACAAATAAATGCGCATCCATTGACGCATCTTTTACAAGATGTAATTCATCACTAAATGTGGCTTTTCCAGTTAATGCCAATGTATCATTTAATGTAGTCGCGCCAGTAACATCTAACGTATCCCTTAATGTAGTAGCGCCAGTAACATCCATTGTGTTTTTAATCGTCGCAGAACCGTCAATTACGAATGCGCTATCAAATGACACATCGTTGACAACGTGTAACGTATTATTTAATGTGGTAGCACCATTTGCAGTCACTGTATTTTGTAATGTGGTTGCTCCGGTTACAACTAATGTACTGTCTAATGTGGCAGCATCTTTCACATATAATTTGCTATTTAAACTGGCATCTTTCGCGACAAGTAACACTGAATCGAGAGAAACATCACCTACTATATGTGCATCGCTGTTGGCTGTTATTTTTCCAGTTATACCAGCGGTACCTGCCAATAAAAAGTTTGCCCCAAAGGACACATCGCCAACAACATTGAGTTTATTATTTAATAGAGCAACATCTGTAACAGTAAGGGTACTGTCTAATGTTGTCTCTTTACCTACGTATAATTTGCTGTTTAAACTTGCATCTTGACCAACAAACAGACGTTCGTTAATCGATACATCACTTACAAAGTGAGATAATGAAGCATCTATTTCTGTATCTAAATGTTTTGTGCGTCGTTTTAAATCATCTAAACGGGTTTGTACATTTTCGTTGAGGTCTTTAATAAATCGTAAATTTACATTACTAACATCAGTATATGTACCATCGTGGCGAACGCGCAATTCGGTTGATTTAATACTAAATTGGGGGTTAACTTCATCAGCAGCGTTGTATAAATTTAATGAATTGTCATTTCGGATAAATACACCTCCGCCGCTGATATCTAAAAATCCCGAAACGTATGATTGTCTTAATTTGTTTGCATTATTTGATAAATCAAACCATTTACTCATTCTATATAATATATATTATAAATTAAAATATATTATATTTTTAAAATTGTGTCACTATACCATTGACTTGTAAATTACTATTCATTGATACATCGCCATTGAAACTCGCGTCTCCGCTAATATGTAGTGTATCTATTGACGATTTCAATGCGCCCGGGGCGATTTATTCATTTATAGAAACAGCACAGTCATTACTATCGAAATTCATTTCACTTATGTTACCACTATTTACTGTTATTACGTCGGCGTTTGAAAATATACTTCCACGTATGTCGAGTTTTCCGTTGGATTTTCTCTACCAATACCCCCACATACCCAATCAGTTGAACCGCAATTTATTACCATTGCGAGTGTACTGTCATCATAATACCCTTTACAAATGTTTGGCGAAACGTATTCGCATTATTTGATTGGTCGTACCAACTACGATTTCGATATATTTATACAAATCATAAAATAAACGTAATCCAGTTCAGTCACAAAAGATTTTATTATATATTTTAGATTATAATATATAATACATAATGAAACGTTGAAGAGTGTTGGTATTGAGAATAACACAATGGTCTATATAAATAAT
>Ga0206129_10002743_pt1 | contig 21285 bp, 18 predicted proteins | sample Helgoland_Spring_8_FD_148616 | JGI IMG/M metagenome (GOLD analysis project Ga0206129, IMG submission 148616) | Pelagic subsurface seawater microbial communities from Kabeltonne, Helgoland, North Sea - Helgoland_Spring_Bloom_20160502_2 | ecosystem: Environmental > Aquatic > Marine > Epipelagic ...
ACCGCGCCGCTCAGGCGCCGCGAACAAGCGCGTCCACACCTCCACCGCCCAAGCCACCGCCCTCCCGCCCGCGTCTCCGCAAAGGCCGGCAACGCTGGTGAGAAATGCGGGCTAAATCAGTTGGGTCGTGGAGAATGACGTGCGACCCGTTAATTGTCACACCGTAGGCCTGCAAACTTTTGATCGCCCGGCTCAAATTCTCCGGCGTCATGCCCAACAGGGCGGCCAACCGCCGCTTTTCCGACGGCAGTTCAAATTCGTTTGTCCCCAGCGACCGGTTCAAACGCAGCAAATAGTTCGCCAATCGCTCCAGCGAAGTTCGCAGTTTCAAATCCTTGGTCGCTTTGATCGTGGAGCGATAGCGCTGGGCGAGTTCCGTCACGATGGCACGTGCGAAATCGGCATCGATTGAAAAGATTTCCCGCACATCCTGGCTGGGAATCAGCATGATACGGCTTTTCTCCAGCGTCCGGGCCGACATCAAATAGGGGGCGTCCTTGATCGTCGCCGCCAGAATGAAGGTCGATACCGGCTCGACCGTTGCGATGCTCGTCTCCCGCCGGTTCCAGGACGAAAACAGATCCACCGAGCCGGACAGCACGACATGCAGAAAGTCGCTCGGCTCGCCTTCCGCGATCAATTCGATCTGAGGCGGGAAGTTCTGCACATAACACGCCCGCATCAAGGTGTGGAAGTGGGCGTCTTCCATCGCCGAAAACAGATGGAGGCTGCGGATTTCCGGAAATTCTGACTGGGGCATTCGGGCCATCACAACTGCGGGCACTTCGGTGGTGTGTCGCATGTTGCTTGATAATTATCAAGTCTCAATTGGGCGGAATGTTATAGTCATATTGATAAATATAAATTCCCTATGCAACGATTTTCTAGTGTTGATTTATTTGTTCACGGCACCTTCTGTCTTATGACTTAGATCAAATCGATAGACCGGATTGGCTGTCATCCGTGATGGCCTTCGGTAACAACTTCCATATCAAATCAGGAAAGGAGGGCCGGCGGATGCACACTCTTGATGGTGTTTCGGGCGGGGACCAGCGCAGGGCGCTTGGTCTCAGCACGGGGGCATTCACCGCTTGCTTCGCTGTTTGGACGATCTTTTCGATTATCGGCGTCGCCATAAAGCAGGAACTGGGACTGAGCGAATCAGAGTTCGGGCTGCTGGTGGCGACACCGATTTTGACCGGGTCGGTCACCCGGCTGTTTCTTGGCGTCTGGACCGAGAAATATGGCGGCAGGATCGTTTTCCCGGCCCAGATGATCCTCACGGCGATTGCCACCTGGATGCTGACCTGGGCCTCCACCTACGAGATGTATCTGCTGGCCGCGCTGGGCATCGGTCTTGCCGGCGGTTCGTTCATCATTGGCGTCGCCTATGTCTCCCGTTGGTATCCCCAACGGCAGCAAGGCACGGCGCTGGGCATTTTCGGTGCGGGCAATGTTGGCGCCGCGGTGACCAAATTCGTCGCGCCGTTCGTGCTGGTCGCCTATGGCTGGCACGGGGTCGCGCATGTATGGGCCATCGGGCTTGCCATCATTGCCGTGCTGTTTTTCGTGTTCGCCAAGGATGACCCGCAACTGGTCGCCCGGCGCGCCACAGGGACAAAAGGCCCAAGCCTTGCCGAGCAGTTTGCGCCGCTGAAAAACCTGCAGGTCTGGCGCTTCTCTCTCTACTACTTCTTCGTGTTCGGTGCGTTCGTCGCGCTGGCACTATGGACGCCCCACTACCTGATCGACGTTTATGGCATGGACATCCGCGTGGCCGGCATGGCGGCAGCGGCGTTCTCGCTGGCGGCCAGTATCTTCCGCGCCTATGGCGGCCACCTGTCCGACCGGTTCGGCGCGCGCACGGTGATGTACTGGACCTTCGGCTTTTCACTGATCTTCCTGTTCATGCTGTCCTACCCGCCGACCGAGTATGTCATCCAGGGCAAGGACGGGCCGATTGCCTTCACAACGGCAATGCCGCAATGGCCGTTCGTCGCAACCCTGTTCGCGCTGGGCTTTTTCATGAGCCTGGGCAAGGCGGCGGTCTACAAGCACATTCCCGTCTACTATCCGAACCATGTGGGTGCCGTCGGTGGCCTGGTCGGCATGATTGGCGGCCTCGGCGGCTTTATTCTGCCGATCATATTCGGCGGCCTGCTGGACCTGACCGGCATTTACACCAGTTGCTTTGCGCTGTTGTTCGGAATCGTAGCGGTAGCGTTGGTCTGGATGCATCTGGCGATCCGTAAGATGGAACGCGAGGCAATCGGCGAGCAATTGGACCGGCTGCCGGAACTGCCGGAAATGCAGCCGATCCACGATCCCGAAGCGACCGCCATGCCCCGCACACTGGAGGATTGGCGGCCGGAAGACCCGGCGTTCTGGGAAAGCAAGGGCCGGCGCATTGCCCGGCGCAATCTGTGGATCTCGGTTCCGGCTCTGCTGCTCGCCTTTTCCGTCTGGATGGTATGGTCGGTGGTGGTCGCGCGCCTGCCGGCAATCGGTTTCGACTTCACGTCTGGCCAGTTGTTCTGGCTGGCGGCGTTGCCGGGCCTGTCGGGTGCGACGCTGCGCATCTTCTACAGCTTCATGGTGCCGATTTTCGGCGGCCGGCTCTGGACGACGATCTCCACCGCTTCGCTGCTGATCCCGGCCATCGGCATCGGTTATGCGGTGCAGAATCCCGAAACGCCGTTCCTCATCTTCCTGGTGCTGGCGCTGCTGTGCGGCTTCGGCGGCGGCAACTTCGCATCCTCCATGGCCAATATCTCGTTCTTCTTCCCGAAGGCCGAGAAAGGCAATGCGCTGGCGCTGAATGCGGGGCTCGGCAATCTGGGTGTTTCCGTCATGCAGTTCCTGGTGCCGTTGGTTATCGTGGCTGGCGTGTTTGGGACTCTGGGCGGCGCGCCACAGACCATGAGCGGCGGCGGCCAGCTTTGGATGCAGAATGCCGGCTTTATCTGGGTGCCTTTCATCGTCGCCGCGACGGTGGCCGCCTGGATCGGCATGAACGATATCGCCGACGCCAAGGCGAGCTTTGCCGAGCAGGCGGTGATTTTTCAGCGCAAGCACAACTGGCTGATGTGCGTGCTCTACACCGGCACCTTCGGCAGCTTCATCGGGTATTCGGCGGGCTTCCCGTTGCTGACCAAGCTGCAGTTCCCGGAAGTGAACGCGTTACAGTTCGTTTTCCTGGGGCCGTTGGTCGGCGCGCTGTCGCGGGCGGCAACCGGCTGGGTCTCCGACAAGTTCGGCGGCGGCCGCGTCACCTTCTGGACCTTCATCGGCATGATGGTGGCTGTGTTCGGCGTGATCAGCTTCCTGCCGGGAAGCGAAAGCAGTGGCAACTTCTGGGGCTTCTTCGCCTGCTTCATGGCGCTGTTCTTCCTGACGGGTGTCGGCAATGCCTCCACCTTCCAGATGATCCCGATCATCATGGGGCGGGAAATTCCCCGGCTGCTGCCGTCGCTGAACACGGAGGAGCGCCGCCGGCAGTCCGACCGGGAAAGCGCGGCGATCATCGCCTTTACCAGCGCGATCGCGGCCTACGGCGCCTTCTTTATCCCCAAGGCCTACGGCACGTCGATCGCCATGACCGGCAGCCCGGTGCTGGCGCTGTGGGGGTTCCTCGTCTTCTACGCCATCTGTGTGGCCATCACCTGGGCGTTCTACACGCGCCCGGGCGGGCTGCTGCACGCCATCGAGCGGGGGCGCGGCGCCCGCCACCCAAGCCGCCTGATCTGAAAGGAGCAAGCTCATGAGCCATCTGCTCGACCGCCTGAACTTCCTGCAACCCAAGGTCCTGGACCGCTTTGCTGACGGCCACGGGGAGACCACCCGCGAGAGCCGCGCGTGGGAGGACACCTACCGCAACCGCTGGCGCCACGACAAAGTCGTGCGCTCCACCCACGGCGTGAACTGCACCGGGTCCTGTTCCTGGAAGATCTACGTGAAGTCCGGGATCGTGACCTGGGAAACGCAGCAAACAGACTATCCGCGCACCCGGCCCGATCTGCCGAATCACGAGCCGCGCGGCTGCGCCCGGGGTGCCAGCTATAGCTGGTATCTCTACAGCGCCAACCGGGTGAAGAACCCGCTGGTGCGCGGACGGTTGATGAAGGTCTGGCGCCAAATGCGCCAGACCAAGTCGCCGATCGAGGCCTGGACCGCGATCCAGAACGACCCGATCCTGCGCAATTCCTATGTCAAGACGCGCGGCAAGGGCGGCTTCGTGCGCGCGACTTGGGAGGAGGCGACGGAGATTACGGCCGCCGCCAACGCCTATACCGCCAAGACCTATGGCCCGGACCGGGTGTTCGGCTTCTCGCCGATCCCGGCCATGTCGATGGTAAGCTATGCCGCCGGCAGCCGCTATTTGAGCCTGCTCGGCGGGGTCTGCATGTCGTTCTACGACTGGTATTGCGACCTGCCGCCGGCCTCCCCCATGACCTGGGGTGAGCAGACGGACGTGCCGGAAAGCGCCGACTGGTACAATGCGGGCTACCTGTTGATCTGGGGTTCGAACGTCCCGCAGACCCGCACGCCCGACGCACACTTCTATACGGAGGCGCGCTACAAGGGCACCAAATCGGCGGTGATCTGCCCCGACTATTCGGAGGCGGCCAAGTTCGGCGACGTCTGGCTGAACGTGAAGCAGGGCACCGACGCCGCGCTTGCCTTGGCGTTCGGCCATGTGATCCTGCGGGAGTTCCACCTGGATAGGCAGGCCGAGTATTTCGAAGACTACTGCCGGAAATACTCCGACTTCCCCATGCTGGTCCGTCTGGACGAAAAGGACGGGCGATTGATCCCCGGCCGTTTCCTGCGCGCTGACGACTTGGGCCGCAAGCTCGGCGAAGCGAACAACCCGGAATGGAAGACGGTTGCGATAGACGAGACGACCGGCAACCTGGTCGCACCGAACGGTTCTATCGGCTACCGCTGGGGCGAACAGGGCAAGTGGAACCTGGAGGAGCGGGCCAGCGACGCCGATACCCGCCTGGCCATGACCCTGATCGGTGACGGCGACCTTGATGAGGCCGCGGGCGTCGATTTTCCCTATTTCGGCGCCGACGCCACCGAAGCCTTCGCCACCGGCGACTCCCGCCCGAACGTGCTGACCAAGAACGTGCCGGTCAAACGCATCCAGACAGAGGCCGGCGAGATCGTGGTCGCGACCGTGTTCGATCTGTTCTGCGCCAACTACGGCCTCGACCGCGGCCTGGGCGGAGAATGGGTGGCAAAAGACTATGGCGACGACGTACCGGGCACACCGGCCTGGGCGGAGAAGATCACGGGCGTTGCCGCCGACAAGATCGTACATGTGGCCCGCGAATTCGCACTGAATGCGGAGAAAACGCGGGGCAAGTCGATGGTCATCATCGGCGCCGCCATGAACCACTGGTACCACATGGACATGAACTACCGCGGCGTCATCAACATGCTGGTGATGTGCGGTTGCGTCGGCCAGTCCGGCGGCGGCTGGGCCCACTATGTCGGGCAGGAGAAGCTGCGCCCGCAAACCGGATGGACACCGCTGGCCTTTGCGCTCGACTGGAGCCGTCCGCCCCGGCACATGAACTCCACCTCGGCCTGGTACGCCCACACCGACCAGTGGCGCTACGAGACGCTGACGGCGGACGAGATCCTGTCGCCGACCGCGCCGGAAGGCGACTGGAACGCCAGCATGATCGACTACAACATCCGCGCCGAGCGCATGGGCTGGCTGCCGTCCGCCCCGCAATTGAAGACCAATCCGCTGGAGATCGCGCGCCAGGCCAAGGCTGCCGGCAAAGAAATTCCGGCCTATGTGGCGGAACAACTCAAATCCGGTGCGCTGGAGATGTCGGCGGAAGACCCCGACGATCCGGCGAACTGGCCGCGCAACCTGTTCGTCTGGCGCTCGAACCTGCTGGGTTCGTCTGGCAAAGGTCACGAGTATTTCCTCAAACACCTGCTGGGCACCGACCATGGTGTGATGGGCAAGGATCTGGGCGAGGAAGGCCGTCAATTGCCAAAGGAGGCGAAGTGGCATGAGGAAGCCCCGCGCGGCAAGCTCGACCTGCTGGTCACCATCGACTTCCGCATGAGCACGACGGCGGTCTATTCCGACATCGTTCTGCCGACCGCCAGTTGGTACGAAAAGGACGACATGAACACGTCGGACATGCACCCCTTCATCCACCCCCTGCAAGCGGCGGTGGACCCGGCCTACGAAAGCAAGTCCGACTGGGAAATCTTCAAGTCCATCGCCAAAAAGGTGCAGGAGGTCGCGCCGGAAATCCTGGGCGTCGAAACCGATATCGTCGCATTGCCCATCCTGCACGACACGCCGGCAGAAATCGCACAGGATCAGGTGAAGGATTGGAAGAAAGGCGAATGCGACCTGATTCCGGGCAAGACCGCGCCGAATTTCATTGCGGTGGAGCGCGACTATACGGCGATTTATGACCGCTTTGTCGCGCTCGGGCCATTGATGGACAAGCTGGGCAATGGCGGCAAGGGCATCACCTGGAACACCCAGGATGAAGTCGACAACCTTGCCGCGCTCAATGGTCAGCATCTGGACGGCCCTGCGGCGGGACGGCCGAAGATCGAAACGGCCATCGACGCCTGCGAGGTCATCTTGATGCTGGCTCCCGAAACCAATGGCGAGGTCGCGGTGAAGGCGTGGGAGGCCTTGAGCAAGACCACGGGGCGCGAACACGCCCATCTGGCCGAAGGCGAACACCACAACAAAATCCGCTTCCACGACATTGCGGCCCAACCCCGCAAGATCATCTCGTCACCGACCTGGTCGGGCATCGAGTCGGAAAAGGTCAGCTACAACGCCGGCTACACCAACGTGCACGAACTGATCCCGTGGCGCACCCTGACCGGGCGTCAACAACTCTATCAGGATCACCTGTGGATGCGGGCGTTCGGCGAGGGCTTCATGTCCTACCGCCCGCCGGTGGACCTGAAAACGATCACGGATGCCGTCCATACCGATAAGGACCAGCCGCACGTGGTGCTGAATTTCATCACGCCGCACCAGAAATGGGGCATCCACTCCACCTATACCGACAATCTGCTGATGCTGACGCTGAATCGCGGCGGCCCGGTGGTCTGGATTTCGGAAGTCGACGCCAAGAAAGCCGGCATCGTCGATAACGACTGGATCGAACTCTACAACGTCAACGGCGCCCTGACGGCGCGGGCGGTGGTTTCGCAGCGGATCAAGGAGGGCTCGACCTTCATGTATCACGCGCAGGAAAAGATCGTGAACACGCCGGGTTCGGAGAAAACGGGCCATCGTGGCGGCATCCACAACTCCGTCACCCGCGCGGTGCTGAAGCCGACCCACATGATCGGCGGCTACGCCCAGCAATCCTACGGCTTCAACTACTACGGCACGGTGGGCTCGAACCGGGACGAGTTCGTCGTCGTCAGAAAGATGCGGAACGTCGACTGGCTCGACCGGCCCGCGAGCGAAAAGGAGATGGCACAATGAAAGTGCGCGCACAGATCGGCATGGTCTTGAACCTGGACAAATGCATCGGCTGCCACACCTGCTCCGTCACCTGCAAGAACGTGTGGACCAGCCGCGACGGCGTCGAATACGCCTGGTTCAACAATGTGGAGACCAAGCCCGGCACCGGCTACCCCAGCGACTGGGAGAACCAGGCGCGCTGGAATGGCGGCTGGGTTCGCACCAAGTCAGGCAAGCTGCAACCGAAGCAGGGGGCGAAATGGCGGATCCTCGCCAACATTTTCGGCAACCCCGACCTGCCGGAAATCGACGACTATTACGAGCCGTTCGATTTCGACTACGACCACCTGAAATCCGCACCGGAGATGCAGGCGTTCCCGACCGCCCGCCCGCGCTCCAAAATTACCGGCGAGCGGATGGAAAAGATCGAGAAAGGCCCGAATTGGGAAGAAATTCTGGGCGGTGAGTTCTCGAAACGCAGCCAGGACTACAACTTCGAAGGCATCCAGAAGCAGATCTACGGCGAATACGAGAACACCTTCATGATGTATCTCCCGCGCCTCTGCGAACACTGCCTGAACCCGAGTTGCGCTGCCTCCTGCCCTTCCGGCGCGATCTACAAACGCGAAGAAGACGGCATTGTCCTGATCGATCAGGAGAAGTGCCGCGGCTGGCGGATGTGCGTCTCCGGCTGCCCATACAAAAAGGTCTACTACAACTGGTCGACCGGCAAGTCGGAGAAGTGCACGCTCTGCTATCCCCGGATCGAGAGCGGCAACCCGACCGTGTGCTCCGAAACCTGTGTCGGCCGCATCCGCTATATCGGCGTGATCCTCTACGACGCCGACAAGATCGAGCAGGCGGCGAATGCGGAGCAGACGACCGACCTCTATGAGGCCCAACTCGACGTGTTCCTCGACCCGCATGATCCCGCCGTTCAGAAAGCGGCGCGGGCCGATGGCATTCCGGATGACTGGATCAAGGCCGCCGAGGAAAGCCCGATCTGGAAAATGGCAATGGAGTGGAAGGTCGCCTTCCCGCTGCATCCGGAATACCGGACCCTGCCGATGGTCTGGTACATCCCGCCGCTCTCCCCGATCCAGAATGCCGCCGCCGCCGGGGCGATCGGCACCGACGGCGGCATGCCGGATGTGCGCAACCTGCGCATTCCGCTGAAATACCTGGCGAACATGCTGACCGCCGGCGACGAGGCGCCGGTGGCGCAGGCGCTGGAGCGGATGCTGGCCATGCGCGCCTATATGCGGGCCAAGACCGTGGACGGCGTGATCGACGAGGCCGTCGCCGAAAAGGTCGGGCTCTCGGGCCGCATCATCGAAGATATGTACAAAATCATGGCCCTCGCCGACTACGAGGACCGGTTCGTCATCCCGACGACGCACCGCGAACAGGTGGAGGAAGCCTACGACCTGCGCGGCGGTTGCGGCTTTACCGACGGCAATGGCTGCTCGACCGGTATCTCCAAAACCTCGCTGTTCGGTGGCGCCAAGCGGCCGCTCAGGATGCCGGAGGAGGCACGGTAATGGACAGAACGCTGAAAGCGATTTCGCTGCTGCTCAGCTACCCGACGCGGGAACTTCAGGCAGGGATGCCGGACATTGCCGGCGTGCTCGCCGCCGATACCCGCCTGACCGCAGCCGCCCGCCGCTCGGTCCGTGCGCTTATGGAGGAACTGCGCGACTGGGACATCTACGACCTGGAAGAACGCTACGTGCTGCTGTTCGACCGCTCCCGCACCCTGTCGCTCAACCTGTTCGAGCATCTGCATGGCGAAAGCCGGGACCGGGGCGGCGCCATGGTCTCGCTGGTGGAGACCTACAGGGCCGGCGGCTTCGAGCCCGCGACCAGTGAGCTTCCCGACCATCTGCCCGTCTTGCTGGAGTTCCTCGCGACCCAGAGCGCGGACGAGGCCCGGGCGGTTCTGTGCGATGCCGCCCACCTGCTCGAAGCGTTGCAGCAACGACTTGAGCGTCGTGAGAGCCCCTATGCCGCCCTCTTTGCAGCTTTAGGCCAACTGGCGGGCGTCAAAGCCGACCGGGCGACGGTCGCCGAACTGTTGCAGGAGCCCGAGGTCGACCCGAACGACCTCGAAAGCCTCGACGAGGTCTGGGAAGAGAGCGAAGTGCGCTTCGGCCCCGATCCGAACGCCGGCTGCCCGGCCGGACGCGAATTGCTGGCGCGGATGGCCCTGCCCTCCGACGCGATGACCCCTCCAGCTGCCGAATAGGGAGACAGGCTCATGTTCGGAAATTTTGACATCGACTTCATCATCTTCGGCATCATGCCCTACGTGGCGCTGACCGTTCTCCTGGTGGGCTGCATCGCCCGTTACGAGCGGGACCCCTTCACCTGGAAGTCCTCGTCCAGTCAACTGCTGCGGCGCAAGCAACTGGTCTGGGGCTCGATCCTGTTCCACGTCGGTATCATCACGGTGTTTTTCGGGCATCTTGTTGGCCTCTTCACACCGATTTGGGTGCTGGACACGCTGGGCATTCCCTATGGGTTAAAGCAGTGGATCGCCGTGCTGCTGGGAGGGGTCGCCGGTATCGCGGCGCTGGTCGGCGCATCCATGCTGCTGCACCGGCGGCTGCTCGATCCGCGCATCCGGGTAACGTCCAGCTATCCCGATATCATCATCATGGTGCTGATCTGGCTGCAGCTTGCCATCGGCCTGCTGACCATCACGCAGACAGCGCAGCACATGGACGGCTCCGAAATGGTGCGTTTCATGAACTGGTCGCAGAGCGTCGTCAGTTGGAACCTCAATGCCTGGACAACGGTCGTTGACGTGCACTGGCTCTACAAACTGCATATCTTCCTGGGCCTGATTATCACGATCCTGTTTCCGTTCACACGGCTGGTGCACATCATCTCGGGCTTTGCCGCGCCGGTGCGCTACTTCCTGCGCTCCGGGTATCAGATCGTGCGTTCGCGCCGTTCCCGCACCTTGCCGGCGGAGTAAGGTCATGACCGCACCTCTGTTTCCCGATCTCGTGGTCAATGGCGAACCGATTCCCCGCCAGCTCATTGCCGCGGAGGCCCAGAACCACCCGGCGCCGAAAAACAAGCCTGGCTTGGCCTGGCGCAAGGCAGCCGAGGCGTTGGCCGTCCGCGCGCTGCTGCTGCAGGAAGCCAGGCGCCGCGGAATTCAGCCTGAACCGCAACAGGTTGGGCCCGGCCGGCTGGAATCCGCGGAAGAAGCGTTGATCCGCAGCTTGCTCGACGCGGCCGTGATCGTCGAGCCGCCAGACGAGACCGCCATCCGCATGGAATGGGAGCGCGACCCGGCGCGCTTCCGGGCGCCACCATTGTGGGAGGCATCGCACATCCTGTGCGCCTGCGGCCCGGATGACGAGGCTGCCAGCCGCAGCGCCCAGGCGCGGGCGCAGGCGCTGGCCGAGGAAGCAGTTGCCAACCCAAAGCGGTTCGCGTCGATTGCCGCCCGCGAGAGCGATTGCGCGTCAAAGAACTCGGGCGGCAGTCTGGGCCAGATCGGACCTGGCGACATGACACCGGAATTCGAGGCGATCCTTCGCTCGCTTTCACCGGGCGAAGTGACAGGCGACCCGGTGTCGACCCGGTATGGCTGGCATGTTGTCCGGCTCGATGCTGCCGCAGAAGGGCAGGCATTGCCGTTCGAGGCCGTCCGGCGAAAGATTGCCGATGCCATGGAGAAAGCGGCCTGGGCGAGGGAGGCTCAGGCTTTTGTCGGCCAACTGGTTCAGGACGCCAGCATTTCCGGCGTCCGTTTCCAGCGTGGTTGAAGATGGTGGGATGGGCATGATCCAGAAGCAAAAACCAGGGGAAATGGACCGACGGAAGCGGGGAGATCCCGTCGATCCGTTCCAAAACCCGCTGGATCTTCTGGCAGCCGACCATTCCGCCGAGCGCGATGCCTGCGCGCTGATCGAACGGATTGCCACGGCGCAGGGCCCGATGCCGGACGACGCGAAACGGGTTCTGTCCTTCCTGATAGAGGCCTACAGAAATCACTTGAAGGACGAAGAAGACGACCTGTTTCCGCTTCTGCGGCTGCGTTGCGAGCCAGAAGACGAAATCGACCGCATCCTCCGAACGCTGGAGACCGATCACCATCACCCCCGGTCCGATTGTGCTCCGATCATCGCAATTCTGGAGCTATCCATTGCAAAACGCGGTGTTCTTTCGGCAGAGCAACGGGAAATGCTGGCTGAATTTGCCGAGCGAAGCCGGCGGCATCTGAAAATCGAGAACGCCATCATCCTGCCGATTGCCCGCGCACGGCTGACCAAAGCCGACCTCGCGGGATTGCGCCAGCGCATGATCCGGCGCCGCGGCTTGGAAGGGGGCAGCGATGCTGGATGAGTTGTTGCGCCGGAACGCGGCATGGTCCGCCGATCGCCGCGCCCAGGAACCAGAGTATTTTGCCCGGCTAGCGACCAGGCAGTCGCCGGAGTTCTTTTGGATCGGCTGCTCCGACAGCCGAGTCCCGGCAAACGTCGTCGCCGGGCTCGATCCGGGAGAGGTGTTTGTCCACCGCAATGTCGCCAACGTCATCCACTCGTCGGATATGAACCTGCTGGCCGCGCTCGAGTTCGCGGTCGATGCGCTGAGTATCCGGGAGATCATCGTTTGCGGGCATTACGGTTGCGGCGGGATCCGGGCCGCGACCGAGGACCTGCCGCATGGCTTGGCGGATCATTGGCTGGAGCCGATCCGACGCTTGGCCCGCGCCTATGCCATCGATCTGGCGCGATGCGAAGAGACCGAGGTCCGGCGCGACCGGCTGGCCGAACTGAATGTGGTCGAGGGCGTCCGCCGCGTTTCCGAAACGCCGATCATCCAGCGCGCATGGCGGGATGACAAGAACATCCGGGTCCACGGTCTCATTTACGGTTTGAAGGACGGGCTATTGCGGGATCTCGACTGTACCATCGCGCCCAGCGAATTTCGCCGTGGCAGCGCATCCGAACGGCCATGAATTCGGGCACAGGGAAATTTTCGGGCACAGGGAAATCCCATGAATATTGCATACACGTTGGCACCGCACAGGGGCGACACCGACCTCTTCCTCTACGGCCAGGCGCACCGATTGATCGCGGCAGGCTATCGCGTCCGCGGCACCGTACAATGCAACACCGATCGATCGGACGGAGGCCCCTGCGACATGGATGTTCGCGTGCTTCCCGATGGCCCGACTTTCCGCATTTCTCAGTCCTTGGGACAAGGTTCGCGGGGCTGTCGCCTCGATCCGGCAGCACTGGAGAGCGCAGTCGGCCTGGTCGAAGCGTCGATGGCGACCGGCTACGACATCCTGATCGTCAATAAATTCGGCAAACACGAAGCGGAAGGCGGCGGCTTCCGGAGCCTGATTGGCGTCGCGGCCTGCCAGGATATGCCGGTGCTGGTGGGGGTCAATGCCCTCAACGAAGCGGCTTTCCACGACTTCACCGGCGGGTTGGCAGCGAAACTCCCCCTCGCCTACGCTGCGGTTGATGATTGGCTGGCACGGAACCGGCTGATGGAGAATGCCTGATCCGGGAGCGGCTCACCCTCCCGTCGTCGGGGGCTTCCATGGCAACGCCGTCGGCACCGGGCCTTCTCCCCAAATCTCCTTTGCCATCAAACGAGATAAAGACGATAAGTGTCCGGCCCAGGGCTATCGCATTTGGCCGAGGATTGAGCGGGCGAAATCGTCGGACCAGCCTGAGCGTTTTCGTTTGCGGCGGACGGAGACTGCCGGTCGGGCCCGTTTGAGCATGTTGAGCGCGAGTTTCCGCAGGATTGCGAGGTTTTCCGGCGCGTTGCCCTTGCGGGTGCGGTCGCGGTCCTCGTCGAATGTCACATCCAGCACCCAGTGCAGGCTGTTTTCGATGGACCAGTGAGCGCGCGCAGCGGCGGCTGGACTTCCGCAAATGTTCCGGTTATAGTCCATAATCGGTCGATGAAAGAGGTCCAGCAGTCAACCTTCCAACCACCTCCCGCAGCCCGAATGTTAAGCTCCGCGTCAACCCAAACGCTAACCAAACACCCCAAATGTTAAGGTTCGTTCACAAAAGCCCACCCATGCCAACCCACAGCCCCCGCTCACCGCCCCGGCAGTCGGACCCTCACCTCGTTACCGCCAAACCCGTGCACCTTGTCATGGCCGCGCACCCGAACCTCGGCGACACCCTCCGGCACCGCCACGCCGCCCAGCGAGCGCGTGAAGGGCTGCTCGGTCACGTGCGGATGCCACAGCACCCGCTCGTCATACACCGTCTCCCCGCCCGGCGAGACCACGTCCCAGCGGTCGGCATAGTGCTCCCAGCCCTCGTCGGCGTGGCGAAGCGTAACCGTGAAGGCGAACCGCCCGCGGCCCTCCGCAGCCGCCTCGGCCGCCACGACCTCGACCTCGCCCGCTGCCGCCGGCCCAGCCAGTGCCGCCAACAGGCCGAAAACCATCCACAGCGCGCGCATCGTCCGCATTGCCGCCTCTCCGAATCGCTCTAGCTTTCAACCCTAAGCACAGCCCGCCCGCCCGCGGCCCTCCCCGTCAACTCACGTCCGCGCGAGGGGCGGGCCGGCGCCCCAGCATAGCAGAGACCCATGGCCGACCTCTTCGCCAACGCCACGCCCAAATCCGACTACTCCGCCGCCGATATCGAGGTGCTGGAGGGCTTGGAGCCGGTGCGCCGGCGGCCCGGCATGTATATCGGCGGCACGGACGAGGCCGGGCTGCACCACCTCGCCACCGAAATCCTCGACAACGCCATGGACGAGGCCGTTGCCGGCCATGCCAGCGTCATCGATATGGAACTGGCCGCCGACGGCTCGCTGATCGTGCGCGACAATGGCCGCGGCATCCCGGTCGACCCGCACCCGAAATTCCCGGACAAGTCGGCGCTGGAGGTGATCCTCACCACGCTGCATTCCGGCGGCAAATTCGGCTCCAAGGCCTATGCCACGTCCGGCGGCCTGCACGGTGTCGGCATCTCGGTCGTCAACGCCCTGGCCGAAACGCTGCTGGTGGAGGTGGCGCGCGAGCGCACGCTCTACCGCCAGACCTTCCAGCGCGGTGCTCCGGACGGGCCGCTCGTCACCGTCGGCAGCGTCGCCAATCGCCGCGGCACCTCGGTCCAGTTCAAGCCGGATGGGGAGATTTTCGGCGCCCGGGCCAAGTTTCAGCCGGCCCGCCTCTACCGCATGGCCCGCTCCAAGGCCTATCTCTACCGCGGCGTAAAAATCCGCTGGAAGTGCGCGGCGGAGTTGCTGCCGCCGGAAAGCCCGATCCCGTCAGAGGCGGAGCTGCAATTCCCGAACGGCCTCGCCGATTTCCTGGGCTTGCTGCTGGAGGAGCGCGCGCCCGTCCTGCCGGTCTACGCCGGCGACCTCACCTTCCCGGGGGAGGGGGCGGGGCGTTGCGAATGGGCCATTGCCTGGTGCGACGACCATGGCGACCCGCACGCCCATTCCTACTGCAACACCATCCCAACGCCATCCGGCGGCAGCCACGAGAACGGCTTCCGCAACGCCCTGCTCCGCGCCATCAAGGCGTTCGGCGAGTTGTCGGGCCAGAAAAAAGCCGGCCAGATCACCGGCGAGGACCTGATGGGCTCCGCTGCCTTCGCCCTTTCGGTGTTCATCCCCAACCCGCAATTCCAGGGCCAAACCAAGGAGCGGCTGGACAGTCCCGAAACCCAGCGCCTGCTCGAAGCCAACCTGAAGGACCGGTTCGACCACTGGCTTTCCGCCGATCCCAAGGCCGCCACCCTGCTGCTCACCCACCTGCTCGAGCGCTCGGAGGAGCGGCTGAAGCGCCGGGCCGAGAAGGACCTGCAACGCAAGACCGCGACCAACCGCCGCCTGCGCCTGCCGGGCAAGCTGACCGACTGCTCGTCCACCGGGGCCGAGGGCACCGAGATCTTCCTGGTGGAAGGCGATTCCGCCGGCGGCTCCGCCAAGCAGGCGCGCGACCGCAAGATCCAGGCGGTGCTGCCCTTGCGCGGCAAGATCCTGAACGTCGCCAGCGCCACGGCCGAGAAGCTGCGCGCCAACCAGGAACTTTCCGACCTGGTGCAGGCCTTGGGCTGCGGCATGGGCAAGCAGTTCGACGTGGACAAGCTGCGCTACGAGCGGGTCATCATCATGACCGATGCGGATGTCGACGGTGCCCACATCGCCAGCCTGCTGATGACCTTCTTCTTCCGCGAGATGCCGCAGCTCATCACCCGCGGCCACCTGTTCCTGGCGCTGCCGCCGCTCTACCGTCTCGCCGCCGGCGGCACGACCATCTATGCGAAAGACGACGCCGACCGCGAACATCACCTCGCCACCACCTTCAAGAGCCGCAAGAACGTGGAAATCAGCCGATTCAAAGGCCTGGGCGAGATGCCGCCGGCGCAACTGAAGGAGACCACCATGAACCCGGCGACCCGCACCCTGCTGCGCGTCGATATCGGCCTTTCCGAGCAGGGCACCGGCACCGCACGCGAGGCGGGCGACCTGGTCGACCGCCTGATGGGCCGCAAGCCGGAACTGCGCCTTGCCTTCATCCAGCAGAATGCCCAATTCGTGGAGAGCTTGGATATCTGAAGCGGGCGGCCCGCCCGACCCGGTCCGGGCTGTGGAGGCTTGGCCCATGCGCCCGCTGCTCCTTCCCCCGCTGGGCATCCCCCTGCTCGCCCTCTTGCTGGCCGCCTGTTCGACGGGCGGCGGGCGCATTCACTACAGCCATTATGGCAATTATTCGTACAGCATCGCCCAATACGGCGCCCGTACGGGCGAAATGGCGCTGGCCGTGTTCGGCAACCCGACCGCGGCCAGCCCGGCCGCGCTGGCCGCCGCGGTGGCGGATGCCCTCGATGGCACGCATGTGAACCGCCGCACGGTGTTCGTGCCCACCGATCCGCCGCAGACGGACAGCTACCGCACCGTCGTCGTCTTTGGTGCCACGACGTTGGAAACGATCTGCGCCCCGGCCCCGGCGGCCCCGGCAAAGCCGGTCGCCGGCACTGCCGGGCGCATCGGCGCGGCCTATTGCCATGCGGACGAGCCCCTGTCCTTCGTCAGCGCCCGGCACCCGGCGCTCGCCGGCCCCCGCGACCCGGCCCTGCAAGCTCTGCTGCGCGGGATCGGCTATGAGTTGTTTCCCCCGGAAAATCCCGAACACCGCGCCGACTGCGGCGGACCCTTCTGCGAATGATCGGTTGACTTATGTCTCCACCACTGCTAGCTGCTGTTAAGAATTGTTGCGTGGTCTAGACCGCGCGTGTTCTCAACCACTATTGCGCGTCAGGCATATATGTCATTTGAAGCCTTGGGACTGAGCGAAGAAGTCCTGCGCGCTGTCTCCGAAGCCGGTTATACCGAGCCCACGCCGATCCAGCGCGACGCCATTCCGGTCGTCCTCATGGGCCGTGACGTGTTGGGCTGTGCACAGACCGGCACCGGCAAGACAGCGTCTTTCACCCTGCCCATGATCGACATCCTGGCATCCGGCCAGGCCAAGGCGCGCATGCCGCGCTCGCTGATCCTGGAGCCAACCCGCGAACTGGCGGCCCAGGTGGCAGACAACTTCACCACCTACACCGCCTACCAGAATCTCAGCTTTGCCCTGCTGATCGGGGGCGAGCGCATGGGCGACCAACAGCGGGCGCTGGAACGCGGCGTCGACGTGCTGATCGCCACGCCCGGCCGCCTGATCGACCTGTTCGAGCGCGGCAATATCCTGCTTTCCGACTGCAAGGTGCTGGTGATCGACGAGGCCGACCGCATGCTCGACATGGGGTTCATTCCCGATATCGAACGCATTGTCGGCCTGCTGCCGCGCATGCGCCAGACGCTGTTCTTCTCCGCCACCATGCCGCCGCCGATCCGCAAGCTGGCGGACCAGTTCCTGATCAATCCCAAGGAAATCACGGTCGCCCCGCCGGCGTCGCCCGCAGCGACCGTGGCCCAGCACAAGGTGCTGGTGGCAGAGCGGGACAAACGCGCCGCCCTGCGCACGTTGATCCAGCAGGAAGACGTCACCAACGCCATTATCTTCTGCAATCGCAAGCGCGACGTCGATGTCCTGACCAAATCGCTGCTCAAGCACGGTTTCGATGCCGCCGGCCTGCACGGCGACATGGCCCAGCCGGCCCGCATGGCCACCCTCGACAAGTTCCGCGAGGGCGCGGTGCGGCTGCTGGTGGCTTCCGACGTGGCGGCGCGCGGCTTGGATATTCCGCGCGTCGGGCATGTCTTCAATTTCGACGTGCCGGTGCATGCGGAAGACTACGTCCACCGTATCGGCCGCACCGGTCGCGCCGGTCGCTCCGGGCGCTCCTTCACCCTGGCCTCTCCGGACGACGCCAAGCTGCTGGCCGCGGTCGAGACGATGCTGAAGAAAGAGATCGAGGTTATCGGGCTGGCCGATTTCGAACCGGCGGATCAGAGCGAGGCGGAGGAGCGTCCGCGCCGGCGCAGCCGCAGCAGCGGGAGTTCCGCTCCAGCCAAGGCCCGCCCGGCAGAGCGTGCAGCCGCCTCGTCTTCCAGCCGCAGCCGCAGCCGCAGCAAGGATGAGAAAAGCCGCCCCGCCCGTGGCGAAGATCGTGACCGCCGCCCGCGTCGCGAGCGCGAGGACGACGAGACTCTGCTGGGCTTTGGCGACAACGAGGTTCCGGCCTTCTTCCTGCAACCCTCCATCGCGCCTTGACCCGCGCGCGGGCGGTCGCCAAATGCCTCACGCTGGGGTAGTCTCCGGCACCGTCAGGATTTGGAGAAGGACCCGCCCATGGGCAAGCTTGAAGGCCGCACCGCCGTCGTGACCGGCGCCAGCCGCGGCATCGGCCAGCAGATCGCCGAACTGTTCGCCGCCGAAGGCGCCCGCGTCGTCTGCTCTGCCCGCACCCTGAACGAGGGCGACCACAAGATGCTGGAGGGCTCGCTCTCCCGCACGGTGGAGACCATCCGCCAGAGGGGCGGCGAGGCGACGGCCATCACTTGCGACGTCTCTGCCGAGGAAAGCTGCGAGGCATTGATTGCCAAGGCGCGGGAGACCTATGGCCCCGTTACCCTGCTGGTCAACAACGCCGCCCTCAACTACTACATCCCGACCGAGGACTACCCGACCAGCCGCTGGGTCCGCTCGTTCGCGGTCAATGTGCACGCACCCTTCATCCTCTCCAAGCTGGTGTTGCCGGATATGAAGGCGGCGGAGCGGGGCGCCATCGTCAACATCTCCAGCGGCAGCGCCATCGGCCCCGGCCGCGGCCCCTATGCCGACCACACCGTGCGCGGTGGCGTCATGTATGGTGCCACCAAGGCCGCGCTGGAACGGTTCACCCAGGGCCTGGCCCAGGAGGTGGCGCACTATGTCGGCATCAGCGTCACCGCGCTGTCGCCGAGCCAGGTGGTGCCCACCCCCGGCACGGTCTATTTCAAGCTGGTCGACAGCATGGACGACCCCAAGGGCGAACCCGTCGACCTGATGGCCCGGGCCACCCTGCTGCTCGCCAGCGAGCCGGCGGCGACGATCAATGGCCGCGTCTGCTACAGCCAGGAAATCCTGGGCGAGTATGGCTGGATCGACCATCCCCAGGGCCGGGGCGTCACCACGCCCGGCTCTGGCTATTCGCAGATCTGAGGAGCCGAGGCCCGTGGATCCGGTTCTGGTTTCCGTCCTGCTGTCGGTGGCGAACGTCGCCGCCGCGGCGCTGTTCGGCGGCATGTTTTTCTTCACCGCCATTTTCGCCCCCCAGGCCTTCAAACGCCTGCCGGAGGGCGTCTCCGACCGGTTCGTGCGCGACCTGTTTCCGGTGTACTACATGGTCGCCCAGGTGCTGGCCCTGGTCGCTGCGCTCGCCTGCGCGCCCATGCGCGTGGCAGAGGCGATCATCATGGGTCTGGTGGCGCTGGGCTTTCTGTTCTCGCGCTATTACCTGATGCCGCGTACCGTCCGCGCGCATGAGGAGCGGGAAAAAGGCACCCCCGGCGCGGCGGAGGCGTTTGCCGACCTGCACAAGCGCAGCGCCTTCATGAACATGGTGCAATTCATCGCCACCCTGGTGGTTCTGGTTCGTTTGGTGGGCTGACAGCGCCCGCCGGGAGACTGAGGCATGTCCGGCCAATCCCTGCCCTGGAACCGCATCGTCCTGGTGCTGGCCATCGTTTTGGCGATGCTGCTGGCGCTGCTGCTCGGCTATGCCTATGTCCGGACCGATGGTGGCTCGGTCACCGGCAAGGCGTTGATCGGCGGGTCGTTCGAACTGGTGGACCAGAACGGGCAGACCCGCACCGAGAAAGACTTTCTCGGTCAGAACCTGCTGATCTATTTCGGCTACACCTTTTGCCCCGATGTCTGCCCGACCGAACTTTCCAAGATGAGCACGGCGATGGACATGCTGCCGGCGGGCGCCAATGTCACCCCGGTCTTCATCACCATCGATCCGGAGCGCGACACGGTCGAGCAGGTGAAGGCCTATGTCAGCGCCTTCCACCCCAAGATGGTCGGCCTGACCGGCACGCCGGAGCAGATCGCCGCCGCGGCCAAGGCCTACCGGGTCTACTATGCCCGCAACGAGAGCAGCGGCGCCAGCGACTATCTGATGGACCACAGTTCCATCATCTATTTCATGGATGAGGACGGCGAATTCGTCGCCCACTTCACCATCGACAGCACTCCCGAACAAATCGCCGAGCGGGTGCGGGACGCGTTGTAGCCACCGCCGCCGAGGAGCCCGCCGATGACCTCCATGATCACCGAAGCCCGCCCCGTGCGGTTCGCCGCGCCCCTGCCGGACGCCGTGGATGTGGTGGTGATCGGTGCGGGCGTGGCCGGCACCGCCACCGCCTGTTTCCTGGCCGAGGCGGGCGTGCGCGTGCTGCTCTGCGAGAAGGGCCGGGTGGCGGGCGAGCAGTCGTCGCGCAACTGGGGCTGGGTGCGCCAGCAGGGCCGCGACTGGGCGGAACTGCCGATCATGATGGAATCGAACCGCATCTGGCGCGGCCTTGCCGAGCGAACCGGCGAAAAGGACCTGGCCTTTACCGAGGCCGGCTGCCTGCGCCTGACCGACGATCCCAAAATTGCCGCCGGCTATGAGGAATGGCGCGAGTTGGCGGTGCGCCACCAACTGGAAACCCGGCTGCTGGCGGCGGACGAGATCGCCCGCGACTACCCCCACATTGCTCCGCCGCCGGGCGGGCGCTGGCTCGCCGGCATGATCACCCCTTCCGACGGCCGGGCCGAGCCCTTTGTCGCCGTGCCGGCGCTGGCGCGCGCGGCGGAGCGGGCCGGGGCGGTGGTGATCGAGGATTGTGCCGTGCGCACCATCGAGCGCCAGGGCGGCCGCATCGCCGGCGTCGTTACCGAAAAAGGCCGGGTGCGGGCCGGGCGGGTCGTGCTGGCCGGCGGGGCGTGGAGCGGCTATTTCGCCGGCAATGAGGGCCTGGCCCTGCCGCAACTGGCGGTGCGCTCCACCGTGGCGCGGACAGAGCCGGCGCCGGATGCCTATGGCCCGAACCTGTCGACGCCGGGCCTGACGCTGCGCCGGCGCGCCGATGGCGGCTACACCATCACCAGCGGCGACCTGGCGGAACACTATGTCGGCCCGAACTCGCTGCGCTGGTTCTTCAAGTATCAGCGGCTGCTGAAAAAGTCCGCCCGCGACGTGCGCCTGATCCCGGCCGCACCCAGGGGCTATCCCGGCGCCTGGGGCACGCCGCGGCGCTGGCGGGCCGACGAGACCTCGCCCTTCGAGCGCGCCCGCGTGCTGAACCCGGAGCCGTCGCCGGTGGTGGTCCGCCGCATCGGGGAGCGGGTGGCCGCCCGCTTCCCCGCGCTGGCGGATGTG
>Ga0206129_10002746_pt1 | contig 21270 bp, 28 predicted proteins | sample Helgoland_Spring_8_FD_148616 | JGI IMG/M metagenome (GOLD analysis project Ga0206129, IMG submission 148616) | Pelagic subsurface seawater microbial communities from Kabeltonne, Helgoland, North Sea - Helgoland_Spring_Bloom_20160502_2 | ecosystem: Environmental > Aquatic > Marine > Epipelagic ...
GGTAGATTACTGCGCTTGATTAGCTCGTAATACTCAGTGACCGCGCCCGACCTGTCCTGCAATCGATCTAAAACGTACTTAGCAGAAACATAGTTAATCTCTTCGTTCCAAGTATGCTCGAGCAATCGAGGCAATCTGATGTTGTGGATATGTACGCTATCATCCTTGAAGGCTCTAGCCACATCACCCGCAGGCGAACCGAGATAGATCTTAAATATGCCCTTCTTGCTATGCTCGACAATCGCATCGCTTAACTCAGACTTTGCGCCTAAGTATGTTGGTGCGCCTTCGAGTACTGGCACATTTAAACATAGCTCTTTAACTGCGTTAATGGTGGGCTGCTTATTAACGCCATGCTCACCACATGACACACCTATAAATGCTGGTTTAGTGCCTGTCTCGGATATTAGAAGATATAATTGCGCCTGAACGTCCTGTGCCCCATTAGTCTCACGCCCTGCCGCCACCTCTGGCGTACATTCATCAATGATGCAATAGTTGCCCACTGGCAAATCTGCTATGGCTGGAGTCGGTGTAGGTGTCTCGCGTTGGTTGAACTTCTTACGCTCTTTGCGGTCTTTGCTTGCCTTAACAGCCGCGCCGATTAAAAGAACTAATATAATCCCAATGACTACTTCCAAATTTCCCATAATCGTTTATTAACCTTTTTTTCGTTTTTCTGGATGCGCTCGAAATCTAAATAGAGTAATTCGCGGTCGGCTATACACTGCGTCAATGCGATGGCTAGGTCTGTGGTGGTGGGATTCTGGTTTATCAGAATAGGTTGATATGGTTTGGTGGGTTGTAGGTCTTTAGTCAGCTTTGCGCTGCATCCCGTTAATGCGCTCAACCCAATCATTAAGATTAGCAGGGTCAATACTTTTAATCGTTTCGGTAACATTGTCATTACTCCGGTTTAATTGCGTGAGCTTGTCCTGAGCCGCCGCCCTGTAAATCTCACACTGTCGCGCTAATTCTTGCCGCTCACGGTAGCCTTGAAAGTCGTTGTATAGGTATAAAGACACCCCAACGAATAACAGCATGGCTATTGGGTTAATCTTGCCGCCTGTCGTGAACAGGCTGATTAGCATTTGCATTACTTAGCCACCCTCAAAACAAAAAGATGCGCTAGGGCTAATGCCTGCACGAAGTATTGGAGTTTACCCACTGGAATTATCAGAATTGACGCAACCAGCAAAGCGATTGTGAGGTAGGTCTTAATGCCGCTTAATACTTGCGCGTCATACTTGTATAAAAGCTGTCTAATTGATGCGGTCATAGTGTGTAGCTCCGTTTATCTTCTTGTGCGCCTTGAGTATCTTGCCGCGCTCTATGTCTAGGTGTACCCACCGCCCGAACTCGTCTATTAGTGTGCGGTATGGTACAACGTGCTTTACCGCTTCAATGACATCGTGTGGAGTCATTCCGGCAACGTGAAAATCTACAGCAAGCCCTTCCATGTGCTTAGACGTTGAGCTACCTCTAACGGCTGTATTAAGCGCCTCACATCGAAAACCTGAGCTAACCATCAAAGGTCGGTTAATCGTGGCTCTAACAGCCTCCAGCACCGTACAAACCCGCTTTAAATTGATGATTTGTTCGCTGTTTGGAGTGTTGTCAATTCCATGACGTTCCGCCGTTTGGCTGATGGTCATTTCCTGGAGTGTGAAGTTAGGAGTAAGTTTCATAATCTCTCTTCGTAAAGAACATCGACAACAACAAAAGCGCAATATGTCGCCAGCATTAGCACACCCAAAAACACCACCACCGCTAGAAGCGAGTAGCCGAGAAGGTGTAAGGCTTGGGTCATTAGCCGTCCTTCGATTCCATCTCGAAGCGTTTGCGTTCCAACTTAACCAAGTTATACTTATGCCAGAAATTAACCGCCGCACCAATAAGAGCCAAAATAAAGCCCCCCATAGCGAGAAACTCAGTTAATGTTATACCCCCCACTACCCCAATGGTTGCGCCCACCCAGCTTAAGTTTTGGGACTGTTCTAGAATCTGATCTTTCATAAAAAAAGCCGCTAAATGCGGCGGTTATTGAGACATAAAAAAAGCCGCTAAATTGCGGCGCGTATGGTGTTACGGAACTACATGCGTTGATATTGTAAAAAATGTGTCGTCATCACCAGAAATAACACCGTCGGTGTTGCTTGAATTTTTAACTCTAAAGTCAATGTAATCATTAACAGCTAAATCTAGAGTCGCTGATATAGCTATGGTTTGCGGCCCAGGCGAACTAGCTCTAATCCTACCTCTCTTTACAGCACTGCCATTTTTATATATGTACAAATCAATCTGGTCTTGATCCGCTCCGACTTGTAAGGCTGCCTGTATTTTTACGTCTACTTTTTGCGCCCTGTCTGCGGTGAATTTATCAGATGCGAAATTACCGCCAGTATCCCAATTTTCAGTCCATCCGGTTATTTGCTGAACAGTGCTTAAAGCCATTGAAAATGTGCTTCCTAGATACCCTGAAGCCGAAACCGACTGATGACTAAGCAGAAATTCTTGCTCAGTCAAAGTGCGGTAAATCACAACCGCGCCTGTAGCCGTATCGAAAGTGACCGCGCTTGTTCCGTTTGAACCGTGAACCGTATCGACTCGAACCAGCTTATTAGACGCGCTGTTATACGTCATCTCCATGACTTCGTAAGTGCTAGGGTCAGCAGACTCGAAGGCATAAGCGTAAACGGTCGAACCATCTACAGTCAAAGCCGTCTTAGTTATTCCAGTTAGAAAGCTAATTGCGCCTGTTGTCGCGCCGGTTAAAGTGAAGTCGTTGCCTGATACGGTGCAAGTCTCTCTTGCGCCACTTGCTAATTCTAAAGCCATTTTTGTGCTTCCATAAAAGTCAATGTTTGTGAGTTTGTTCCATCTGAAACTAATGATGATGAGCCGCCTGTTAAGCTGGCCACCATCCATTTCTCTGGGCTGGTGTCTGCTGAATCTAAAGATACAAGACAATTTGAGTCATCTATTTGTGACTTCGTGAACTCAATATCAAAATATTCTTCATCACTCAATAGCGTCATTTGCGGATTAAATTGACGAAGCCTAGATTTAGTCGAGTGATACGTTGCGCCACGAGTTTGCAATGTATCCATCTGGCTGTTAGCCGTGAAATTAACACCCTGTTGGAAGTTAGTCGTAGGCTGAAAAGATAAGTATCCAGCAAATACCGTATTGAAGCTGGTCGGGTACGGTGTGCTAAAAGTGATTGTGATATCGTCGGCAGATTCATCAGAGAAAATCAACAAAGCGTTAAAAGTGCTTCGCGCTCGACTCGTTGCCGCATAAGTTGAGCCGCTAACTGTTCCTAGTGACGTATCAGCCGCGCTTAAAGTCTTTGTTACAGTCACTGTCGGAAATGCGTTCAACCCTGTAATAGCAACGGCGTTAAACGTCTGTGCCGAGCTGTACGATAGTTTGACCTCATCAGTAGATCCGCCCGGCAACGAGAATCGCTGAGTTTTGCTGATCTGTGTGTATGTGGTCGGTGAAGCACTTGCGCCCACTTTCAGAGTAGATAGGTTTTGAGCCGGAGCGTAGATTGCGAAGTTAGCCATGTTTAACGCCCTTGATTAATGTCTTTTTCTGTAATGGATATTCTCTAACGAATCGAATAGTAAATAGCCCACCGTCTTTAATTCTTGAATGGCTTATCTTTCCAGTGTCGTTAGGTGACAACCCATGACCCGCGCCCGGTATCTCGAACTCGTAGAAAGTGCGCCTATTGCCATCGCGGTTATTCAACTCAGCAACAACGGTCGCATCTGCTGAACTCACCAAAGGCGTGTCTATCCGCTTAACTTGGTTTAATCGTGCGAATGGGTTTAGGTTTGTCACCGTTGGGCTGTCGCTTGGTGAGGTGTATCGGTATCTATAACTCACCTCATATTTGCTTATGCTCGGCTCGTTTGGTAGCTGTTTGAGGTTTGCAATATCATCCTCTGTAAAGCTAAACGCATCCGTGACGTTTAACGTGCCGTCTGCGTCAAAAACCGTCCCATTAAACCGCCGTTTAAGGTCAATAGTTGAGGTCGTTTGGCTTACGTCTAAATAAATATCTAGCGGGTCGCATAAATCCTGCAACCAGCGAAAAACAGGCTTTGCCTTATCGCAATAAATGCCAACATCTGGCGATGTTATACTAGACGTAACAGGCGAATCAGTGCCGTTCGCTTGTGTGCTTATGTGCTGGCATGAAGCCACTAAATCATCGTTTGTTGCATCACCCCGAGCGTCCATGTGAAAGTCGGTTAATTCGTCTGCTACCCTTACGAATCCCGCGTTATCAAATAAAGCAACATAACTAGGCAATCGACTAAGCGTGGTTACATCCGCCACTCTAAGCGCCTTTATGCGCTTTCCATCAGGCAAGTAAACTCTTGTTATCGCTGTATAAAAGTTTGAGCCGTCAGTCATTGCGTGGTCAGCCACCACACGAACAGCGTGTATTTGAACAACCACATCTTCTGCGCTCAAAGAACTAGACTTCTCGCCACTAACGAGAAATCGCATAATTGAATTTCCGATTGGCTTATTATTGTTTAACTTTACCGTTCTTATCGCCTTTGTAACTGTTGTTTTTGATGCTGGACGTGATGAACCTAAAGAGTCGAAAGTGGCCGTAAGAACAACGTCGTGACTATCGACTGTGCTCTCTGGAGCTAGTGATATATCTATCTCAATTTTGTATTTGAAGCTGTACCCTGTGCCCACATCGACCGACCCAAAAAAAGCACATAAATCACCGCTTGTCGTGTTATCTGGAAGCGTCATAGTCACCGCGCTGTTAGCAACGACTATTGAACCATCGCCTTGAGTTAAATCAGTCGGCATTGCGTCAGAAGCGGAGTTTTCATAAGTAACGCCACCATCTACAACGGTGTAAACAAAATCGCCATGATGCAAAGTATCTTCAAAATCAACATGAATGTATGGAGGTGCATTCAGTGAGGGTAATCCCCATGTGGGCGTTCCTGCATGGAACTGATAAAGCCCATCCGTAGAGCTAGCGTCTACCTTAACTGGCTTGATTTTATTAACCGAGCCGAACACATAAGGCTTAACCCTTCCATCATCAAAACGATTAACAGGGAATAGTCTATCTGTACCTGTCGGGTTAATGCTTAAATCCACTTGGATTCCATCGTTAATTAAGGATTGCCCAATCGTCTTGCCTGTGATGTAGACCTCAAAATTAGCCCAATCATCACCCTCATAACCGACATATAAAGTAAACGGCTTATTCTCCCAATCTCGCGCGTATAATTCCAAGTCATCGCCTGATACGAATATGTCCAAACCCGCAAAACTTGGAGCGTTTGGTAGTCCGTTAGTCGATAACCCGCCACCGCCTGTAAATGGTGCGGCCAGTGATCGCTCAACAAAGAAGTCGCCAAAGACAACTTCGTTATAAGTTAGCCCTGCAACCGCGCCGGTCGATAAATAGACGAGGCTGTTATCCTCAAATTCCACGCCCAAAGGCAAGGCCAGTAACGAATGACCGCCCACCCAATCAGAGTATGCAGCCGGCATAACTTTGGTGTTGTCGGTGCGAACTTCTAAGACAATGCTGATTGGCTTGTTGCTTGCCAGAATAGTTTGAGCTGTCATCTAAATTCCCGCTAGAGCTTGACCAGAACCCCTCGTGACACTAGAGTTATCCGTGATCTGGTCTAGCTTTTGGAGTAGCCTCCTTGAGAAAGAATCGTCTAAACCTTGAACCCTGTCGTAAGCCCCGCCGTAAGCATCAACAACTTGACCCGCGCCGCCCTGTGCTGCTACAGATACGCCGTTAATTCTCTGCTCTATCTGGTCGAATGTAAGGTCAGCTTGCGTACCCATTTCAGATATGCTTTGACCGAATAGACCTAAGCCATCGGTCGCCACGCCTGTTAATGTGGCTAGTATTTCGTTGCTTGATAAGTCGAAAATCTGCGCTAAACGCTCAGTCTCTAATCCCATATTGCTTAACGCTTCCATAGCCGCAGATTCAGACGCGCCGAACGCGCCCATATACGCCTCTTTCAGCCTATCAGCCGCCGATTTACCACTATCCGCAGACTGGTCATACAGCCTATCCATTGCGATAACAGACTTACCCAAAGACTTAACCTTAGCTAGCTCGGCATCGTCAAAAGCATGTTTAGCTATCAGGATAGAGGCTTGAACCTCTGCAACTATTTCCTCGTTGTTTGCGCTAAATTCACGGCTGAAATCTTCGAGTCTAATAACACCATCCTTTAGTGCGAGCGCCTGATTGAAGCCAAATTTAGTCTTTAGAACATCGCCAACTTTCTGTAATTCATCTTTTAGTAAGTCAACGCCCCACATCGTCGAATTTTCATCAAACCCCCCTAAAAAACTGGTAGCAACGCCACCGACCGAGCCTAATGCTACTTGTGTGTTGCGCCCCGCCCTTGTCGCATCGTCAACCGCTTTTAGTTGATCTTCACCTAACTCTTGTGGTGTTCTTGCGCCGCTTCCAATGGCTAATACCGCCGCCGCCGCTAATGCCGCCCAGCCCCAGCCGGGTATTGCACCGATTGCCGCAGATATGCCACCGCCGCCTAAGTGACCACCGAACGCGACCGTTGCGGGAGCGCCCCCAGCGCCCAAACTGGTCATTGAAGCCGCCATGCTTGCCGATGCCGCCATAGACGAAGCCACCGCCGCAGAACCAGCCGCGCTAGCCGTACCCAAAGCAGCACTACCTATACCCAACCATCCGCCGATTGCGCTTGTCGCCGTCTTAACGCCGCTTATAAGGCCAGTTATTGACCCTATGCCGCCTAGACCACCACCGCCGCCACCGCCGCCACTCTTGCCGAACAATGACCCTAGACCGCTAAATATTGAGCCAGTGCCGCCGCCACCACCGAAAAGGTTAGCAAATACTTTCTTTAATGCGTTAGATGCGAATGTAGCAATTAAATCCGCGACAATATCCTTTGCTAGATTCTTAAGCGAGTCGCCTAGATTCTTGAATCCGTCTTTGATTCCATCCCATCCATCCAAAGCCGACCGAGTGAACGTCTTAAACGAGTCGTAAGCACCATCGGCGAAGTTATCCCACGCCTTAGACATGCTGTCGGTCGCGCTTATGGCTGTGTTGCCTAAGCCCTCGTAATCTAAGCCTAGCTGTTGAGCTACAATCCTAGCTTGCTCCCCGCTAAGTGAGCCGTTATCAACCGCCTGATTGAACTTCTCTTGGTTACGGCTGGTTTGCTCAAGTTGAGCCGACGTGCTTTCTAGTGCCGCCCCAAACTCGCCACGCTTGCGAACCAAATCATCTAAAATGTTGCTCGCTTCGTCCGAAACCCTATTTGAATCCTTAAGCCTTCTATTAAATCCAGGCATTAAATCAGAAAGAGATTTAACTTTAGATGCCGCCTTAGAAGCTTCAACACCGACACCCTTAAGTGCGGTTTGCGCTTTCTTCCATTCTTTCCAGCTTAACCTTGTCGCTGTAACTCCCTCTGATAAAGCCTCTCGCGTTTCATTAATGCGCCCAATTAACTCTTGTTTGGTTTCAATAAGAACATTAGATCGCTCGTCTAATTCAGCAAGCCTTTCATCAAACTGACCAAAGGTGATTAGGTTTAATTTTAGGTCTGAATTTAAGCCTTCGTACTGCTTGCGCAGCGCCTCAATGCTTTGATCAACGCTGGCCATAGTGACCTTGCTCATACTGTCGGCAAGGTCGTTATTTCCTGTCTTAAGTAAAGCTAATTCAGCGCGCAAACTCTCTGTGCTTTTCTCTGTCTCGCCAAAATTAAGAGCTAATCCAACTAGCGATGCAATGGTAAGCGCAATACCAACCGGGCCAGTTAGAAACATTAACCCAGCCTTTAACACATTGACAGAAACTGCAAGAGTCCCCATCGCTACACTAGCCACAGATAATCCGCCACTCATTGCTATCGCGCTTGCCGAAATAGCCGCAAACATAGGTGGCGCAAACTTTAAAAGGGCGAGAGTGGTGTAAAATGTGGTTACTACTGGAATGGCAATCTTAAGCGCCTCGACTAGAGCGTTTATTGCTTTTGGTAGGTATTCGCGGGTAAAGTCGGCCGCCGCTTTTATTTCGTCTGTATATTGAAGTATGGTCTGAGAAAATGACCCGCTAATAGACTTGCCCAATAAATCTACAGCATCATTCGCCGCCGCCGCACCGTCTACCATTTCTTGTGATAGGGATTGCCCCAAATCAATGGCTTTATTGCGATACTCTTCAAGCCCTGCCGCGCCGCCTTCCATGACGGTTATCAACTGTGAGCCTGAGCGCCCCATCAAGTCCATTGCGATCTGGCTCTTAGCTGCTGGATCTTGTATCTTGCTTATCGCCTCAGATATGGCCGTGAACTTCTGGTCAGTGTTGAGTTTGTTGAACTCAGATACACTTATACCTAACTTTTCAAATGCTCGCTTAGGTGTGCTTAGACCGTCTGCCGCATCCTGTGAGGACTTGTTCAACTTAGTGAGTGAATTGGCAAACTCGGTAGTCGATACATCAGACTGCGAAATGGCCAGCCGCATCTCACTTAGAAACTCAGCACTAGCACCAGTCCTCACGCCTAGCTTTTGGATAGCATCAGCCGCATCAATGGACTTTTTAGCCATTGCACCCATACCACCCGCAACCGCAACGCCAGCAAGTGCGCCGATGGACTTCATCGCCGTATTTATGCCCTTAAAAGCCTTATTCAGGTTTTTATTTAGCTTTTGACCTTCAAGCGAAGCCTTATCCATCGAAGCCTTAAACTTCGCTATATTCGCGCTTACATCAATTTCAATTGCTGAGGACATTTAATTTAATCTTGCGTTGTGTTGGCTAAAAAATAGCGTGTATTCGGCTATGGCAACCGAAGGATCAGGCTCTGGTTTGTTTCTGCTTGGTATTAAATCGCTAGGGCTTGTTTTACTCCCCAAAGCGGTTAATACCGCCGCCGTATTGATTGCCAGTAAATCCCGAACCTGGACTAAAATAGGCGACTCATCACGCCAAGCCGTAGACCAGCGCATCACGTCATGGGGCGATACGCTGTCTAATGGCTGGCCTGTTACTTCCGCGATCAGATGCTTTAGTCCGAGGTCTGGTCGCTCTTGGAGTTTTTTGCGTATTTCTCCGCTACTTGTGCGATCTTTGCAAACTCGTTGATACCGTTAGCGACTGTTAGAACAACCGCCATATCAACACCGCTTAACCTTTCCTTAATTAGCGGTATTTGCTGTGGCTTGAAAATCGGCTTACCTTCTTCGTCAACTAAGCAAAGCTGAATAAGTCGAGAACTTTCATCGTTAGACCCTGACTTTTCATACAGGGCCATACACTCATCAAAAGACAACTGCTTAACGTAAAAACTCTCTGCTTTGGATTTGCTGACTTTTATATCAACCTTATCCATTATGTCTGAGCCGTTTGTGCGTGTGCGATAGTAACCGCGCCAGTTACGCGAAGGTTCAATGTCCCCTCTTGCTTGCCACCCGCTCCGCCTGTAAGGGCGATGCTTGACACGTCAGCAGTAAATACAAAGCTGGTCACCGTTGAAACGCCGTTCTCCACCATCTCAACCTTGAATAGGCCGGCAGTGCTAGAACTCTCAAGAACCAATAACGCTTGATGTTCTGTATCAGTACCATCAAAGTTAAAAGGGAATGAGACAGAACCATAATCAGGAATGTCTAACTCGTATTCCTTTGCGGTTGACTGCAAGTCAGTCATATCAATCTCGCCACGCGATGCCTCTGGTTTTTGAACCTGAGTTACACCGTTAATAATGTCGTAACTAGTACCGCTATCTGCCGAGTACCATAATTTACAATTTTGCGCCTTAGTGCCTGCCATTTTGAATCTCCAAAAAAAAGACCGCTAAATAGCGGCCTGTAAAGTTAAGTGTTAAAAGTTGTTAGGGCGTTTGAAACCAAATAGTGAAATCAACGGCAAAGCCGAAAATTTGCTCATCAGGATCACGCCCTAGTGACCTCTGATAAATTCTTGAAACATTTAGGGATTTAACCCCTGTAATTGCGTACTGTGCTAACTGTTTAGCCTCAGTCGGTGAATCAGCCCATACAGAAAGCTGTATAAGATGCTCACCCTCTGGACTAGAACCGCTCAAATCAGCCGTATCTAATCCGCTTATTAGTTGATATGTTGAGAACGGCACTACAGCATCAGACTTATACTCAAGTGCAAGTGCTGTTACACCGCTTGAGAAGTCAGAGTCAGCCATTGCCGCCGCATAAAATTCAGTGTCCCAACTCATTTACGCAGCCTCTCAATTTTGCGCTGATAAAACGCAATCTTTTTCTCTAAAATGTTTCTAAATGTTCGTACCGCCTCTTCTTTCTTGCTCTGAAAAGCTGGACGCATAAAAGGCTGTGCTGGTTGCTTAACCGTTCCGTTCTCAACCATGTGGGCGTAATGCGCTCGCGCTCTCTTGCCCCTGCGGTTTATCGTTACCTTATACATGCCGACCCATTTAGAATGGCTGCGAACTTTCTTAGTAACTATTGACTGTGCGAGGTTTCCTGTTTTCTTAGGCGCTAATTCTTTAGCTTCCAACTCAAGCAGTTTTGTTGCCGCTCTTGTCGCTGACTGTAACGCTTTGTTCCTGAAATCATCGGGTAGAGCCTTTAACTCTTTGTTGAGAGCCGCTAAACCTTTTATCTCAAATTTAGCTTCCATTTATGCGCCGTGAACCGTTGCAGATATGAGTAAATACTGACCCCGCCCTATTGGATCAACAATGCTGTTAATCTCGTAAATAGTTGAGCCTTCAGTTATTCGCATCTTGTTCGTAACGTCCGAGCGATATCGAATTTTGATATCTATAGATTGCCTTGTGAAGTCCCTGTCGCCCGATTGCTCGCCAGCCTTGCTTGGCCTAATGCTCGCCCATACCGTCGCCACTGTCGCCCATGTAGGCTCTGAGTAATCGCCGTTGGTTGTCGCGCCGTGAGTTAGTGATTCAATCACTACCTTGTGACGTAATTCGCCAGCACTCATGCGTTTATAATTCTGCGACTGTTGATTAATCGCCTTACTGTGTTTCTGTTAGTTAGAGAAACCATTGTTTCGTTCTCTCTAAACTCAAAATTCGTACCCGCTTCAACTAACACCGCCTGCTTGATTGCATCCGGTATAGTCGCCGCCGTAAATCCGCTTGTGTAGTTAACCCACACGTTAGCGTCTTGATCTTGCACGTCTGGCCACTCTTGGTCATAGGCGAGCGTTAAATAGGCTCTAGCCTTGTGAACCTTTAGCGCATAAACCGAACTAGACAAAACTTGGTTTGAACCGTCCGAATCAACATAATTGACCGTGATTGATTCCGGGTTATCGCCGTACAATTCCATATCACCAAACGAATCAAAGTAGGCAACGCGAGCAATCTGCGTCAAACCTAACCCTGTCTGGCTCTCAACGAAATCAATAGCCGCATCTAAGTATATTTGCAGTGCCGTATCTTCGTTTGTGTCGCTTATTCTTAAGTGACTTTTAAGCTCTGATAACGTGACCGACATTACTTAGCCTTTGCTTTTGCTTTCGGCTTTGCCTTTACAGCTTCGGCTATACCCGCCTCAATGAATCGCTTTTCTTCTGCGTCACTAAATCGGTCTGTCTCTTCGTTAGGCGCTAGTGCGAAATCACTATCAGCCATGCTTGTTAACATTCTAATCATCTTGTAACTCCAATAAATAAAAGGGGCGACCCGAAAGCCGCCCCGATTAACTAGGCCTGAATTGCGTGAATAATCGCGTTTGAATCCGTTACCTTGCCCTCTGTGCGAGCATTAGCAACATAACCAACTTGACCATTAATCGCATACAACTCGTTTAGACGTTGTACTGTAGTACCTTTACGGTCTGCGATTGTGTAACCTGACAAGTCACCAAAGATCACCGACTTGAGGCCAGTGGTAGGTGCAGGCATAGCACTAGAAACGAGAACTGGACGGCCTAGAATGGTGTCCGGCTGACCCGCAACTAATCCAGGCTGCCAGATAAACTGGCTATTTCCATCGACTAACTTGCGAATGTTCTTGGCTACAGTGTCGTTAAACATCCACGTCGCGCCCATTCGATAAGGACGACCTAGAGCGTGGTAAATATCCATCAATTCAACCGCAGTGATCGCTGTGGCGCTTGCTAAGGTTTTACCCAAAGTTGAACCAACAACGATGCCTGTAGGCTTACCAGAACCGTCACCGTTAACGAAAGCAGCCTCTTCAAGCAACCCGAAGCGCTTGCCGATAACACCAGCAAGATATGCCTCAACATTAAAGAAAGCATCCTGTAGCAACTCTTCAGAAACTTTAACCGCAGTCGCCAACTTGTGAGCGCCCAAAACAACCCGCCCAAAAGCAACATCCGCTAATGTCGCGCCAGCTTCTTCTGCTGTCCAAGCTGCTACGCCTAGACTTGACTCAGTTGGAATATTTCGATCTGAGCCAGTTGTTATAACAGTCGCATATTGACGAATCTCGTTAATATCTTGGCGAGCCGCAACAATCATTGTGTCGAACTCTTCTGGCGTTATATAACCACCTTCTGAGTCCGTACCCACTTGCAAGGCGTTTGAAACTTCACGCGAAAGTGTGCCGGGCTTTTGACGTAAAGCAGAGACAAAAGCATTCCGATATTCTTTGCTTGCGAACTGGTCGCCAGCAGAATCTCCAACGCTCATTTTTACGCTTTGGTCTTTAATTTCACCTAGCGAGTTTTCAATGCTTTCAAGTTTTGCTTCACGGTCTGCTTCAACCTTCAAGCGACTAACTTCTGAATCTAGCTTATTGTATGTATCAAGCTCAGTATCATTAAGGTCGCGCTTCTCAGTCTCAGCATTAGCAAGCATTGCTCGCATATCAGCAACGTGTTTTGCACGAAGCTCTAATTTTTCATTTGGTTTCATTTTGTATATTCCTATATTTTGTAGACATAAAAAAAGCCCCACCGAAGTGAGGCTTGTTGTGCAATCAGCGTCCGCTTTTTGCGTTAGGCATCTGCCTGTAATAGTTTCAATTTGCGCTTCTGTATGTTCACGAATGACATATCAGGCGCTTTAATCTCTGGCGCTTGTGGTGCTTTATTCATCCACGGCTTATCTGCGCTATTGGATGCTTTTGCTTGCTGGCTTGTCTTGGCTGTGGCGAATCCTTTTTCTATCGCTTCGTCTGCTTTCATCCACGTTTCATCTTTCATCATTTCGCTGATTGTCTCAGCGTCTAAACTAGACTTAGCTTGATAGGTTGTAACAATGTTGTCTCTAATTTGGTCTAGCAATTCCGCAGACTTCATCATGTCGCGTGAATCTCCAACGGTCATAGTCCAGGGGTCGTGAATCATAATCATTGAGTTATCAGCCATTTCGATAGTATCGCCAGCCATAGCAATTACGCTTGCCGCGCTTGCCGCCCAACCGTCAACTTTTACGTGAACTTCCCCGTCATGTTGTGCTAATAGATTGTAGATAGCGAAACCATCAAAGACCGAACCGCCTGCGCTGTTAATCCTGACCGCAATATCGCCTTCCATTTCGGCTAATAGGTCTTTAACATCAACCGCGCTTACTGACGCGCCCCAAAAGCTCTCGCCAATATCACCATAAATAGTCAATTCGTTCATATAATCCCCGCTAGGTCATGTAACGCTGTGCGCTCAATCTTATCCGTTTGTTTGTTTTTAATTTGTTCAATGCGATTAAATGCGTAACCTTCCGCATCTTCTTTACTAACGCCGTTGTCCTCTAGCTTACCCGCGAAACGAGCATAGAAGTCAGCCATGCGCCCTTCGTACCCTTCACCCTTTTTAATCTCTGCCCTTAAAGCATTAATCTCTTGGTCTGCAAGCATGTTTGAAACATTACGCGCAAACCGTTCCTCGCGCTCTGTGATAGTTTCAACATTTACAGGCAAGACGTGTTCGCTTAATCCATCAACCGGCTGCAACCTTTCTAATCGTCTAACCTCGTTGCGATTCATCCAGCCCTTATCAATGGCTGAACCATAAGCCTGATAACGTGCCGCCGTATCGCCTCGAAGCAATCCTTCGACGCTATGTGATAAGTGATACCTTCCGCGCTCTGAGTTGCTAAATAGATCCCTTTGTGCGCTTGCTTCAATCCTAACTAGCCAAGGTCTAATAGTGTTCTGAACAAAGTCAATAGACTGCTGTTCAATGTTGCTAAATGTCGCCTTGTCTAATATTCCAACCATGTGAGGCGGTACGCGATACCACCGGGCAATCTCTTCTGCTTGGAACTTGCGCGACTCTAAGAACTGAGCGTCAACATTAGTCATGCCGATAGCCTTAGCCTTCATTCCCTCTTCTGCAATGAATGGCTTTCCAGCGTTACCGAATCCCGCTTTATTCTGGTCTATCTGTTCTTGTAATCGCTTAAACGCTTCATCACTTAAACGACCATCCATTTCTAAAGTGATCGAAGGGTTAACGCCGTTCTTTAATGTACTCGCGCCGTGACCTTCTGTAGCTACTGCAAGACCGATAGTTTCACGCGCCAGTGTAATAGGACTAAGCCCTAGAACACCATCACCCGAAAGCCCTGCAACGCGCCATATCTCATCAACCGTAAAAACTCTAGCGTTACCAGTTTCTTGATAATCAAACATCAACCTCCCTGAACCATCCCTATCCACGTTCATATAACGAGCGTTTAAAGGGTTAATCGCCGCGAGTCTACCGCCGTTTGTGTAAACCTTTTGCGCGTATGCGTTACCCCTCAAATTGAGGCAACTCATCATAAACTCTCGAAGCTCAAAACCAGTTTGCTCGCCGTTACATACGCCGCCCAATAAGTTATTCAATGGATGGTCTACAGCTTGCCTAGTGTCGCCCCTTGTCTCGTAAACCTGAATAGGCAAACTAGCTACAGTCTCAGATAAGACGCGAACACAAGCATAAACCGCCGACTGTTTCATTGCTGATTCTGGCGTTACTACTGCGCCCGAACCTGTAGCACGAAGGCCGAAAGTTTCAGGCCATCCTTGATAGTCTGCCAGCGTTAGATTTTTTGGTTTAAAAGGCCACATTATAATGTTCTGAATCCTCGTTCTTCGTAAACGCTCGATGCCTCGCCCTCATCAAGCCAGCGACCCATAGCCATTATTGAGGCGACAACGCCGTCAATCTTGCAACGCTCATCATTTCTATTCGATTTGTTTGGGTAGATGTTGTCTTTAACGTCCAGCTTCGCCGCGACATTAGACATCTGCCAAGTCATACAAGCATTGCCGCTATGATGGTATTTACCATCTAGCACCAACGCCTCTAAATTTTTCATAGGTTCGGACATGTTCTTTACAGAATGCCCAAACTCAATAAGGTTTATCCCTTCTGGCTGTAATCTAGTTACTAAATAAGTAGCCTGGTAAGGGTCATAAGCAACGCTTTTCACATTAGCGAACTTGAATATTTCTTTAATCTTCGACTCGATAAACTCGAAGTCAATCATGTTTCCATCTGTCAGCGTGATCTCGCCCCGATTAACAAACTGTGGGTATCTGTCGTTTAGCTCTGCCGCCGATTCTGGCGCAAAGAAAAACGGAAACTCATAATAATCATCGCCGCGCTTAAACACTGCAACTAACGCCGCTAAATCTTTTTTACTAGCAAGGTCTAAACCGATATGACAATCTTCGCCCTCAAAGTCCTCAAACCTTAACGACTTATCTTGCTGGCGTTGCCATGCCAACATATTCATCCAGGCAACCTTTGAACCAACCCACTGATTTAAGTGCTTAGTCCTAAAAACATTCTGCTTTTCTGCGCTTGCCTTCGCCTGTTTGAGCTGGTCTAGCAAATATTCGCGGTTAACTGACACCCCCATATTGGGATTGCACTTAGCTAGAGTCGCCTCATCAGCCCAATCATCGTCATCATTAGGCTCAAATATCAGGATAAACTTAGTATCACCCTCCATCTCACCGCGCAATATCCGCTTGCAATCGTCATACTCGGCTTTACATGGCGAACCTAAGTCACCGCCAGCCGTTGTTATTACATGCAATAAAGGCTGTGAGCGTGAACCCATGCCGGTGTTAAACGTGTCGTACTGGTCGCTGTTCTCATGCTCATGGTATTCGTCAACAATCGCACAACTCGGACTCGTTCCGTCATCTGGCGACTTAATAACCGTAGTCAACACCGAATTGCTCGACGGTATAACTAAAGACGTTGCGCCCGACTCAATGCCGTATGCTTGCTTAAAGTCATCACAATGCTCCGCGATGTATCTAGCAGGTTTAAACAAAATGTTCTTGCAGTGATCTCGGCTTGTTGCTCCCAAATAAACTTGAGCGCCTTTCTCACCATCCGCCGCCAACATCACCAAAGCGATTAAAACAACTATGTGAGTCTTGCCGTTCTTTCTTGGTATCTGAACGTATGCGTAACGAAAACGCCGCCGCTTATTGTGCGACCACTTCCAGCCAAACAAAGAACCAATCCAAAAGCACTGAAAGTCCTCTAGTGTTGTTGGTTTGCCTTGCCACTCACCCGCCGTATGTGGCAGTAACTCAATATAACCGATTGCTTTATTAGCCGAATCAACGTCAAAATAAATATCATCACGCCCCATATCATCAACAAAGCGTTGACAAGCCTGGACTATGGCTAGAGGATAATCGCCACTCTTGGCTGTTAATACGTCGTTAACGTATCGCTCTAATCTTTTGCAACCGTCCACACGTTACAACTGCCCAAAACCTTTCGGCTTATCGGCTTTTGGTGGTGCTGGCATCTTGTGTTGCGATGCCGGAGTAAAACAAAGCTCAGAGCAAACCAGCCTAAAGCTAGTATGAAACGCCGCACCTAATGGCTCGCCGCCGCCCTGACTGTCACAAAGCTGTTCCCACATAATGCAATACTGAGTTAACACCGCTTGATTCAAACCATGAAGAACTTTCTGTTTTGCCATTAAATCAGTGACGCGCTTCCACTCTTTGGCCGCCTCGCCTTTTATAAAACTAGGCTTAACAGGTGGCGCAACATCTTCTGCTGTAATCTCTACACGATCAGAATGCCTGTCCTTTCTGTAACTGCCTTGCAGCTTAAGGATAGATAATGGCTTTGGATGGTTTGGCATAATCTTCGTGAATGACTCTATTCGTTTCCTGAATGTTTAAACTGACCGTATAAAAATAAAGTTAGGTGGCGTATTTTGGAATCCATTGTCATAGCGATTTATACCCCCTATCCTTACTCAGAGGCGCGTGGTTCAACGATCTCTTCATCTTTGGATGATGACCAGCTTTTCTTTTTTTGTGGCGTTAATCGCTTAATGGCTACTTGCTCACCTTCTGCGAATGTCGCTGTGGCTGTCTCGCCTGTCTCTGTGTTGGTGGCTGTCCAACCCTTAACGCTGTGTGCTGTAGTAATCATTTCGTCTAACCCTTCGTTTATGTCTTGCTGTGCTGTCCGCCTGTCGTAGTCTTTAATTGACCTATGCGCGTGGCTCTTGCGTAGTATGTCCGGTGTTCTCATTTGATGTCTTGATGCTGTGGCACGACTTACACAAACTCTGATAGTTGCTTGGCGTGTAGTCTTGTTGTCTGTCTGCCCTGCCGTTGATATGGTCTACCTCATTGGCCGCCGTTATCCTTCCCTCGGCCATACAATGCTTACATAGTGGATAATCGTTTAACTGTTGTTCTCTATGCGCTCGCCATACCTTGTGGCTTGTTGCGTATAGTCTTGATGCTTGCCTTACTGCTGTAGCCCTGGCGTTGCTGGCTAATCTCTTAGCCGCGCCATGCTTTGGGGTCATACTAGGCAATGGTCGCTGTGGTGCTGCAAGTAATCGTCAGGTTCTGTTTAACACCCTCACCGGCATTAACCGCTATGTCTGCGTTAGTAATCCGCGCATCTGTTAGAGTAATATCCCACGATGCCGAGCCGCCTGTGGTTAATACATACGTTGCAACATCCGCAACCCTTAGCGGTGCTGTATCATGCTCAAGTAGTACAGTGAGCGATGTTGTGCTAGGTATCTGTCCGTATGCGCCGCCTTCTGACTCAGAGAAAGAAAACGTGGTGACATTGGCAACATTAACGCCGCCCTTTGTTACAGTACCGCCCCGACCAACATACTTAGACATTCCTGATCCTGTACCAGTGTACTAGCTTGCCTAGCGCGTCATCCAATAGAATAACGACATCAGACTCAGCCAATATGAATAAGAATCGAGTAATGAACATAAACACAATCAATCCTATGATTATTGCTAGTATCTCCATGCTCGCCTCTGTGTAAATAGCCGCCCAACCTCGTTAAGTGGTAGCTTTGCCAGCCCCTAGTGTTAGAGTGTGACGGCTGTATCTGATTGGAGTGATGTAGCTATAGATAGTGTCGTGACATACGGCTAAAGACCGTGGCAACCACATCACCCCAAAGTTGTTCTGTTCGCCCACAGCAAGTCAAAAGATAGCTTTAGTGACATATAAGTCCTATTGCTATCTAGCATCACACGACATGTGCAAACATAAGTAAATTATCAGCGGCGCGTATATGGGAGCGCGAATAACCTGACCACCTGCATTGCAGGGTTTTTTGTCAAACCAGTTTTATAGTGCTGGTTAATGAGCTACCACACTTTGTCACTTTGAACGCTGTTTCATGCGGCATAGCGTGTAATCCGTAGCCGCGATTGCTCCCTATCTGTCGCTAACCTTAGACCGATAAATCGCTTTAGAGTCTAAGACCGCCGCCACTATTGTTTCCAACAGCGCAAAGAGCTTACTTTATTTGTTTAATTCTGTTTGAAGGGTGTTATCGATGTCAAACGCATCCTCACTCAGAGCCAGTAACTTATCTGCCCTGGTCTCATTGGTTACCGCATCTATCTCGCAAAAAGGACATAGTGGAACTTCAACCGAAGCCCAAACAATGTCGCCCTCGTCAAAGGTGGATAAGCAGTAATAGCAACCTAGCATTTGACTTGTTTCGCAATCGCTCGTAAATCTTCGAGCGACCCGTTGTTATCGATCCACTCCATATCGTGCGGAATGTACTCAATATTAAATGAACTCATTGGCTCTAACGGCTTTCTGTATTGAGCGTCGACCCAATACACCGCATCGAATAGGTGTTTGCTTGCTTCGTACTCAATCAAACATCGCATACCAACGTACACGTCATGTTCCTTGAGTATCGCCTTAGCCATCCGCGCTTTATCGTCGTGCGTATAAGCCGCAATCTCGTTAAACCAAAAATCTCGATGGTTATGCCTACCTTCGTATGCTTCCGTCTTATCCCGATATGGGACTAACGCCGCCGCTTCTAAATGCTCATTGAGTCGGTCGAACATGAATAAGTCTAAAGCCATGCTAGAGCTAGACTTGAATGGTAGTCCTAGATACTCCGCGAACTGGTCTTTACCGTGCTGAGAATGTCCGAGGATGCAAGCCTTCACTAAATACCCTCTTTGCTCATAGTTATCCCATATCCGCATATTGCATAAAAAAAGCCCCACCGACTTAATCGATGAGGCTCATTGTGTTCTGTGGGCGCAATACTCAACCCTAGCGCCCTTTATACACTGGATGGACATACAGTTCAAGCATTATTTACAAATAAATGCAAGTTTTTTTGATCATATCCCGCCCCTCGCTATAAACTCATCTTGAGCCTTCGCTAATTGCCTGTCATACGTCCGACGACATACACCGCACGCCTCTATGTATTTAGCCATTATTCTGGCTTTGTAGTGCCGGTCTGTCTCGCTATCATTCTGCCTTAGCTTGCCATACAAGACGCTCATTGAGTCCATGCGGCTTATGTAATGCCTAAGTATAAATTGGTAGTTAAACGGTTTTAGAGATGCAATAACGCCTGTAATTCGATTACCATCATCCTCCGCAAAGCTGAACCCGCTACGTTTGGACGGTGCGCCATGTGGTGAGCCTGTTAGTTTCTTGATCTCTAGCAAGTCCGACCGCCTGTATTGCCTGGCCCACGCCTTAAGCGTTGCGTCTGCCCTCTTAGATAATCTTTGACCTTTGCCGCGCACAATTACATTAGGCTGTATCTCTGCTTCGATTGTCTTACCCATTACTCACCCCCTGAAACATCGGCCAAATGATCGGCCAAATGGGTCACTTCCCTGCCTAAGACCTTATTGAGTAGCCCTCCAGAAAATACGTCAGGGCTAAGATCAAACCATTCGCCACCAACTCTAAAATCAGAAAAAAACGTGTGCGCCCTTCTTTCTTTGCCCCAAGCGTTGTTTTTATTTGCCCCAACATCAACAAAATCAACCACCCTTAGCTTTCGCGGCGTTGCTGTCTGTAGCTGGCTTAATCGTTTTTTAACATCCTTGCTAATGCCTATCTTCACCCGCTTTTCGTCTGTTATCGAATAGACAAAAAACCTTGGCTTTCTTGTTGAAAATTTAGCCTTCTTTTTTTCACTCAATTGAGTTACTAAGACTCTCTGCTTGTCCGTTAAGTATCCGTGAGTCCTGTAAAACTTAAGCAGGCTTTTTGCGATTGGCTTGCATTCATCATCACTTCTCGAAAGATTGGCCAAGCACTTTAATCTAGCTTTAAATGTGTCGTTTCCTTGATATTCTCGCTCTTTCATAACTCTACCTCTCTAGTTAGTCGCGCGTAATGCTTCCGAATCTGCTCTAAGTCCTCGATTGTGTAATGTTTCGCTTCATGGTGTCCTTCTAGCCACTCCAGCCGATCTTGACCGTATCTCGCTACTATCCCCTTCGCGTACTCTTTAGGCATCCCGCCCTTGAATCCGTTGCAATCTCGGCATTGTCCGTTTACGTTTTTAGGCTCGAATCTCAATTCAGGGCTAGAGCCTACAGATTTATAGTGTCCGGCATCGAAAACACCGCCCAACCCTGAGCCGCCCATCATGTGCGCGTGTTTGCCACATGAGATACAGCCTAGCCCCTTGTCGCGCTCTCGTATGTAACGATTGAATACAACTTGAGTCACTTTAAGCCAGTGCTGTAAACCTTTGGCCTTTGCCTTATTTGTGCGCTTACGCTCTGCTCTAATCTTGCTTAGTGTCTTTGCTACTTCCTTGATTCCATCAGGGCTTTGTAGGTATATGCCGCGGCACTTGTAACTACAGGTTTTCTGGAACTTGTCGCCGTTAATCTGGTTGCAGACCTTGCATCGTATGGTCATGCTGTAGCCTCCAGGATCCGATAAGCCACCGCCATAGATAACGATACTTGACCGTTGCCAATCGCCTTTAATCGCTTCGCCCTGTTCTCTATT
>Ga0206129_10002747_pt1 | contig 21268 bp, 20 predicted proteins | sample Helgoland_Spring_8_FD_148616 | JGI IMG/M metagenome (GOLD analysis project Ga0206129, IMG submission 148616) | Pelagic subsurface seawater microbial communities from Kabeltonne, Helgoland, North Sea - Helgoland_Spring_Bloom_20160502_2 | ecosystem: Environmental > Aquatic > Marine > Epipelagic ...
TGAACAAATCATTATCTTTCTTGGGATTGCGGTATTTCATGCAAAGAAGACTAAATTCAAGACCAACGCTGTAAAGATTGGTTTTATGTTAATCGAAAGATTTTTGGTGGGTTTCCAGAGGTGCCCTTAATAAATTATGAATGCAGTAGAGATCGAGCAGGCAGTTAGTGAGTTAGCCGAGGCACCCTTTGATGCCGAGGAGTTCCCTTATGCCTTCCTTGAGGCCTTTGGTAATAAGTCGACGACCTTGAAGAAGTTGCGTTCGGGCACGACGAATAAGTCGGACCTTGGTGGTGTGCTGCAGCGGAATAACATCCACATTAAGGTCTGCTCTAGCGGAGGGGTAGGCAACGCACTGACCGAACTCAAGAATAGCTCTGCAACGGCCAAGGGTAAGGTGAAGATTATCTTGGCTACCGATGGACAGGACTTTCAAGCAGAGGATCTCAATTCAGGTGAGACCGTTGCTTGTGAATACGTGGAGTTCCACGATCATTTCGGATTCTTTTTGCCACTAGCAGGAATCAGCACTGTTAAGCAGATTCGAGAAAGCTCTTTCGATATCAAGGCAACAAGCCGCTTAAACAAACTCTATGTTCAGCTATTAAAGGACAATCCTGAGTGGGGCACTGGAGAAAAGCGGGAAGAAATGAATCATTTCATGGCCCGCCTGATCTTCTGCTTCTTTGCTGAGGACACCGATATCTTTAGCCGCTCGGACTTATTCACGGATACGGTGGATCAAATGAGTGAGTCAGATGCCTCGAATACTCATGAGATCATCATGGAGCTCTTCAGAGCTATGAATACACCCTTCGAGAAACGTGAGACCGAGAAGATTGCTCGCTGGGGGAATGAACTGCCTTACGTGAATGGTGGCTTGTTTGCAGGTAATTTAGAGGTCCCACGTTTCACCCGTATCGCCCGCTCGTATTTAATGCACATCGGCGGTTTGGACTGGAAGAAGATCAATCCCGACATCTTTGGTTCCATGATTCAGGCTGTGGCGGATGATGAAGAGCGTGGCGAGCTGGGGATGCACTATACATCGGTGCCGAATATCCTGAAGGTGCTGAATCCGCTATTTCTGGATGAACTGCGCGAGCAATTAGAGGCTGCTGGCGACAACGGCCGAAAGCTACTTAATCTGCGGAATCGCTTGGCCAATATCCGCGTGTTTGACCCTGCCTGTGGGTCTGGAAATTTCCTCGTGATTGCGTATAAGGAAATGCGTGCGATCGAGGCGGTGATCAATCAGCGTCGCGGTGAATCGGATCAGCGGTCGGTGATTCCTGTAACTAACTTTCGGGGCATTGAGATTCGGGACTTTTCTGCGGAGGTCGCACGTCTGGCGCTGATCATTGCTGAGTATCAGTGTGACGTGCTCTATCGTGGGCAGAAGGATGCGATTCAGGACTTCTTGCCCTTACGGGTGGAGAACTGGATCACCTGTGCCAATGCCTTGCAGATTGATTGGCTGAGTGTGTGTCCCCCAACTGGAATGGATGTGCAACATCGCGGGGATGATTTGTTCTTTGAGGCGGATCAAAAGCACGAAATCGATTTTGAGAATGAAGGCGGAGAGACTTATATTTGCGGAAATCCGCCGTATTTGGGGTCTCGCGACCAGAAGGACGAGCACAAGGTTGATTTAAAGCAGATTTTCGAGGGGCGAACGAAATCATGGAAATCTCTAGACTACGTTACAGGCTGGTTTATGAAGGCAGCGGAATACGGTAACGTTACGTTGGCTACATCCGCATTTGTTTCCACAAATTCCGTATGTCAGGGTCTACAAGTTCCCATTCTCTGGCCAGAAATCTATTCCGAAGGGCACCATATCTGTTTTGCTCATACCTCCTTTAAATGGGCTAATCTTGCGAGTCATAATGCAGGAGTAACTGTCGTTATTGTCGGTATCAGCAAGCAGCCAAAAAGTCCTAGGCGTCTATTTTTATTGGACGCATCTGGTAATACAACACTGCGAACTTGCCCTAATGTTAATCCATATCTGGCTTCGGCTGAAACCGTTTTCATTAAAAAGGCCAGCAATCCGATTTCTGCATTGAATGAGATGACTTTTGGCAACACTCCCATTGATGGCGGTCACTTGTTGCTCTCCCGCAATGAACTGGACTCTCTTGATCTTACCCCAGAACAAAGAGACCGATTCATCCGTCGTGTATTTGGTTCGGCTGAATTTATTCGGGGACTCGAACGTTATTGTATATGGATTGAAGATAATGATCTAGCTGAAGCTAATAATATTGCTCAAATCTCTAGACGCATTGATTTAGTCCGTAATTTACGCCAGAAAGGCGGTAAAACAGCAAGAGACATCGCAGAGCGGTCACATCAGTTTCAGAGGAATCTGACTAGTAAACATTCAACTGTTATAACTCCAAGGGTCTCGTCGGAAAATCGCAACTATCTTCCCGTAGGTCATTTAACTAGTGGAGCGATAGTTTCAGACGCCGCTTTTGCTCTATTTGATGCACCTCTATGGAATATGGCTCTAATTGCTTCCCATCTGCATTTAGCTTGGATCGCCACAGTCTGCGGCAAGCTGGAAACTCGTTACCGCTACTCCAACACACTCGGCTGGAATACTTTCCCAGTGCCCACTCTGACCGAAAAGAACAAGGCGGACCTGACCCGCTGCGCGGAGAATATCCTACTCGCCCGTGAAGCCCATTTCCCAAAGACGATTGCCGATCTCTACGATCCGAAAGAGATGCCTGCTAATCTAAAGGAAGCCCATGAGCAGAATGACGAAACCTTGGAGCGGATCTACATCGGGCGTCGTTTTAAAAACGATACCGAGCGACTTGAGAAGCTCTTTGAGCTTTACACCAAAATGACCACCTCCCCGCAGAAAGCAGTTAAAGCATGAGTGCTATAAAAACAGTTCCCTCCGTATCGGTTACCTACGCCCAGACAGGGGCCTCCACCTCATCAAACGAGCTTGGTATGCGCGCCATGCAGGAGCGTGCCTATGAGAAGCGCGGTGAGCAGTATTTACTGATCAAGTCGCCGCCTGCATCGGGGAAAAGCCGTGCCCTAATGTTTATCGCGCTCGATAAGCTACACAATCAAGGGATGAAGAAGGCAATCGTCATCGTGCCTGAAAAGTCGATTGGCTCCAGCTTTGCTAATGAACCTTTAAGCAAGTTCGGTTTCTGGGCGGATTGGGAAGTTGAGGAAAAGTGGAATTTGTGCAATGCGCCTGTCTCGGACCAAGGAAAGGTCAAATCTGTTGGTGTTTTCCTGAATGGAGCGGATCAAGTGCTGGTTTGCACGCATGCGACTTTCCGCTTTGCGGTCGATCAGTATGGCATCGAGGCCTTTGATGAATGCTTACTGGCCGTCGACGAATTTCACCACGTATCTGCCGACCCTGATAATAAGCTAGGAGCACATCTCGCTGAATTGATCACCCGCGATAAGGTGCATCTGGTGGCGATGACGGGTTCCTATTTCAGGGGCGATGCGGTGCCTGTTTTAATGCCTGAGGATGAAGCACGTTTTGAGACGGTGACTTACACCTACTACGAGCAGCTCAATGGTTATGAGTATCTCAAGGCACTGGACATTGGCTACTATTTCTACTCGGAGGCTTATGCCGACGAAATCATGTCGGTTTTGGATTCACACGAGAAAACGATTCTGCACATCCCGAATGTTAATTCCCGCGAAAGCACACAAGATAAGCACAAGGAGGTGGAGCATATCATTGAGGAGCTTGGCGAATGGATTGGTGTTGATAAGGAAACTGGGTTCCATCTCGTTAAGACCAGTGATGGGCGAATGCTGCGCATTGCGGATTTGGTCGATGACGAGCCCAAGAAGCGTGATAAAGTAGCCAATGCACTGAAGGACCCGAAGCAGAAGAATAATCGCGACCATGTGGACATCATCATCGCGCTTGGTATGGCCAAGGAGGGCTTTGACTGGATCTGGTGTGAGCACGCCCTAACGGTGGGCTACCGTGCCAGCCTGACTGAGGTGGTGCAGATTATCGGACGCGCCACACGTGATGCGAAGGGCAAGGAGCGTTCCCGCTTTACCAACTTGATTGCAGAGCCCGATGCCTCCGAGCAGATGGTAGCTGAGTCCGTCAATGATACTCTTAAAGCGATTGCTGCGAGTCTATTGATGGAGCAGGTGCTCGCGCCACGTTTCAATTTTAAGCCGAAGAATGCCGACAGTGGCCCTGAGGAGGGCTTTGATTACGGGGAAGGCGGTTACAGAGAGGACAAAAGCAATATTGGCTACAACAAGGACACAGGACAGATGCAGATCGAGATTAAGGGTCTAGCTGAGCCGAAGAGCGACGAGGCGCAGCGCATTTGTAAAGAGGACATTAACGAGGTGATCACAGCGGTTGTGCAGGACTCTGAAACGGTGGAGCGTGGTATGTTCGACGAAGAGATGGTGCCTGAGGAGATCACTCAAATACGAGTGGGTAAGATCGTCAGTGAAAGGTATCCTGAGCTGGATGCCGAGGATCAGGAAGCGGTGCGCCAGCATGCAGTGGCAGCACTCAATCTAACGCAGCAAGCGAAGAAGGTAGTCCTCAAAGATGCAGGCGCTCAATCAAGTGGAGGCGCTGGTGGCCAAGACGGTGAGCAGGTAGAAACCATGAATACTGCCCTCATCGATGGCGTGCGAAAGTTTGCCATGGACGTAAAGGAGCTGGATGTGGACCTGATCGATCGGATCAATCCTTTCAGCGAGGCCTACGCCATCATGTCGAAAACCATGAGTGAGTCGCGCTTGAAGGAAATTGCGGCAGTGATCGCTGCGAAGAAGGTAAATTTATCAATGGATGAGGCTAGAGACCTTGCCAGACGCGCCTTGAAATTCAAAGCGGAGCGTGGGCGCCTGCCTGATATCACTTCCCCAGATCCATGGGAGAAGCGGATGGCTGAAGGAGTTGAATTCCTCAAGAAGAAAGCGGAGGAACAAAATGCCTAAGAAAAAGAGTCAGTTTACCGATGCAGATGATGCTTTGCTAGAGGAGCTTGGTGTCGAGGTGGAGGTCAAGAAAGCGGCGCAATACACGAAAGAGGAAGAGCGTGTCATTGCTGGCTTTGAAGAAATACAGCGTTTTGCCGAGGAGCATGGGCGATCGCCCCAGCATGGTGAGGATAAGGACATCTTTGAGCGACTGTATGCGGTGCGATTGGACCGTTTAAATGAACTAGGATCCTGCCATGAATTACTGCAGCCTATGGATCGTCAAGGGCTTCTCAATGCTGGTGCGGATAGTGCATCCGATCACGAAGTCGAAATGGATGATGATGCCTTGCTAGAGGCTTTGGGTGTCGAGGCGCAATCAGGATCAGTTGAAGAGCTCAAGTATGTAAGGCCAAGTAAAGAGATTCGTGCTGCGGAAGAGGTCGCCCAGAGAGAGCGGTGCGAAGACTTCGATCAATACAAGGAGTTGTTTGATCAGGTAAAGGAAGACCTCAAGGCAGGGACTCGACAAATGATCCGCTGCGATAACAAGACGGACGTGAAGATCGGCGATCTTCTGGTGCTCAAGGGGCAGACTGCTTATATTGCAAATGCTGGGGAAAAGTTCACTGATGGGGAAGGTAGAGAGGATTGTCGACTTCGTGTTATTTATAGTAATGGCACTGAAAGTAAGATGTTACGCCGATCCTTCCAAAAGCGCTTATGGGAAGACGATACTGCTCGGCGCATTACAACTCCCTCTGATCTGGGGCCCATGTTTACTAATCAAGTCGTAGAGGAAGATCGGGCCTCTGGAACCATCTATGTCTTACGCAGCCATTCCGATGATTCATTCATCAAGGAACACCGCGAATTGATTCATAAGATTGGCTTTACAAATGGTAGCGTGGAAAAACGAATTACCGATGCGGCAAACGAGCCCACCTACCTGCTAGCAGATGTGGAGGTGGTGAAGACCTACAAGCTGTATAATCTCGATGCCAACAAACTTGAGAACCTGTTCCATAAGTTTTTCGGATCCGCAAAGCTAGACATTGAAATGAAGGACCGATTCGGAAAGCCTTATAAGCCTAGAGAATGGTTCCTGGTGCCCTTGCCTGCTATCCAAGACGCGGTCGATCGATTGATGGATGGAACATTGAGCGATTACGTTTATGATCTAAAAGTGGCTGTATTGGTTAAAAAGAACTGAAATTATTATGGTAGATTTTATAAATTTAGATTTAGGCAAAACGCCGCACGACCCAGATTTTAGAAAAATTCTAAATGCTGCCCTAAAGGATGTAGGGCTTTCAAAGGAAGAACAATTAGGTGTCTTGTTCCTCGTCGGTTACACTGCCTCTAGAAGCGCAGCAATCGATTTGGCAGAACTCAAAAATTCTGAAAAGGAAAACAAAGAGAATCTCAAGAGTGCTAACCTTATTACGAAGCGATTAACACTATACGCGAGCTCAGAGCGTAACTTTTGGGGCAAACTAGACCCTGATTGGCTACACAACAAAATCTATAATCTTTGCTATATTTGTCATGATATTTTGACTGAAAGGGATGAGGCGCTAGACGATTACTTTAGGTCGATTAAGGGTGGCCACGTTCTCTTGAAATCGGATATCGATGAGGAATGGGTATCAACCTACAGTGATGAAGCCTTCAAGCTCGGAACTGTATCTAATGTATATTACGACTTTATTCGCAAGATTGGTAAATACCTTACAGCTGAGGGCATTTCGAGGCCTGATAGCTACAGCATAGGATTAGCTACGTATGGATACATGCAGCAGTTCGATGTTAAAGGTAATGACCACATCGCGGAATACATAGGTAAATTCTTTTCTCCTATGTTTAGTGCGATTGCACGCTATGCTGAGCTATATTTAGAATTCCCTTACGAGCTATCAAGAAACCATGTTTTTAGTAATATTTTCTGGTGCCATAATGGTAATATCGAAGAAATTGTAAGAGCAGGAATTCATAAGGTACACCAAATGGTCTTTTATGATGAGAGCACCTGTGAATTACGTAAATTCTGGAATTTTAAAGACCCGACAAATTATCAGGAGTTGATTACTTCAACTTTTAGATGTGCTGCGCATATTAGAAATAAGTATATTAATTATGAAGACGTTCATATTAGAGCAGTTATACAGAGCGGCGAAGTCTTTGATTCAGATGCAATTGGCGCAGATTTAAGCGAAGAGGAATTATGGAATCTTGTTTGTGAGGTAATGAGCCAAAAGTATGGGTATTATGTGTCTGCTCATGGTTGGCAATGTGCAGGTGAATTCATGGAGTTTATTGGTGTCTTCTTTTATGAGACATCGCTGCATGCGATTGTGTCGAGCAGCATAGCCATCGAAGGATAAATCGGGAAGGGCAAAAAGGGGTCAAACGTTTAAGATAAATGTGCCTACCTCGTCCTTCCTCTGAGGCGATGCTGAGTCACGCAAATAACACCATCTAATCGCCAGACTCGTTATCACATTATTAGCCGAGCAACTACCCAAAGGAGCATTTCCTATTTTAAAATACTGAACGGAAAAGTGTTTAGATGTTTATTTTAAACGTTTGCCCCCTTCTGCAATCCCAACGGTATAATAATCCCTCAAGGTGAGGGCTACGGATTATCCCTCAACGCCCGCCCGAGGGTTTCCGAAATTCCGACTAAATCCTCATGCTGCTTGCGGCGGGCCAGCACCAGTGATCGACGCGCTGATTTAAGCTCAGGCAGATCGAAGGCGGTAAATTGTGGCTCGCTCAAATGGGTGTTGGCGAATTCGGGTAGGATCGCGGCGAAGGACTTTGTCCGGACTGCTTCAAGCGCCTGAGAGAAGGAAGTTGTTTCAACGCCGACATTCAGCTCGATGCCGCGTGCGGTTAGTTCGTCGTTGAGCTTTTTACGAAAGGTGCCGCCGGCGGTCAGTGCCATCGGCAGGACCGAAAGTAACTGCGGTGAACGCGTCACGCCCTTGGGTATCAGCTTGCGGGGAGCCCAGAGTCGATAGCCATAGCTGCCAATCACATCGCCAGTTAAGCGCGGCGTCAGGGCATTGTCGCGCAGGATCGCGAAGTCCAGTTCGCCGTCTTCAAGCTGCTGCGCGAGCTGATCCGTGCGTCCGCCGACTACACTCAGCTCAAAGCTTTCTTGCTTCAAGTCTGACAGTGCAGGAATGAGCAACCACTCCAACACACTGCCACCCGCGCCGACACTGAGCCGACGTTTGTGGCCCGCGTAGCCCTCCTTGTAGTCTTCCCATAGGCGAAAGGCTTCACGCGTCCTACGGGCTAAGTCACGCCCAGCATCGGTCAATTCGATCCCGCGTCCTGCTCGGCGTGTCAGCTTCACCGCAAAGAAGGTTTCAAGCTCTTTGATCTGCCGCGAGAGGAGTGCCTGCCGTGAGTCCACACCTTTTGCGACCTTTGCAATACTGCCCGCTTCGGCGACTTCCAAAAAGCCAGCGAGCCGATCCAAGGATAAACCATTTTCAGATAGTAAACTCATTAGTAACTATAAAGTAATGTAATCTACAATTATAGCAAGTGCACAGTTATTCTAATTATGTTATCTTATATATGAAAGGAAACCAAAGATTATGAAAATAAATACAAAACAAAAGCCCGCCTATGACATCATCGGTGACATCCACGGCCACGCCGACGAGCTCGAAATCCTGCTCGACGAACTAGGCTACAACGAAAACAACGGCCACTACCGTCACCCTCAAGGGCGCAAGGTCGTGTTCCTCGGGGACTACATTGACCGCGGTCCGAAAATCCGCCGCAGCCTGCAAATCGTCCGCGGCATGATCGATGCGGGCGAGGCACATGGCATCCTCGGCAACCACGAAGTCAATGCGCTGCGCTACCATACCAGCGATGGCAATCGAGGCCATTTGCGCAAAAACAAGAAAGAGAATATTAAGCAGCACCAGGCGACGCTCAGCCAAATCGCGGAACCCTTTCCCGATGAATGGAGAGACTGGATGGACTGGTTCGCAGGATTACCGCTCTGGCTCGACCTCGGTCCGATCCGTGCGGTCCACGCCTCATGGAACAGCGAAGTCAAAAGCCAGCTCAAGGAAATCGGCAAGCTCGAAGGCGAAACCCTCCGCACCCACAGCATCAAGAAGACGGTTCCCTACGAACGGATTAGCGCAATCATCAATGGCCCCGAAGCAATCCTTCCGGAGGGATTCTGGCATGAGACTGACGACGGTAAAAAACGGACGGAGTTTCGGGTCAAATGGTGGAAGTCACTAGAGGGCAAGAAATGCGACGATATCGTGTTTCATAATAGCAACACAGCCATGCCAGATCTTCTTCCGGCTGAATTACCAGTTACCACGCCATTCACTCAAGAGGCACCGATCACATTCTTCGGCCACTACGCCATCATGAAAAATAAACCTGGGCCGATCTTGGACAATCTAGCCTGCCTCGACTATGGGGCAGGCAAAGGCGGCCAACTGGTTGCTTACTCCTGGGACGGCGAAGCAAAGCTCGACGACTCCAAATTCACCTCAACCCCACAACGAAAGGACAACAATGAATGAGAAAATAGAAATCACCCGAGGCTACCGTGTGATGGTCGACGACAACTTCCACTACATGGATGAGAGCTATCGCGAATGCGCTGGCACATTCCAAAACTACGAAGATGCGTTAACAGTTGCTAAGAATATCACTCTTGAATCTGTGATCGAAAATGAGTCGGACACTGCTGAGGAGACCTTTAAGAATTATAAAGGGTTTGGGAGCGATCCGTTCATTCAGCCCTTTGGAGGAGCGGCACGCCCCGAGGAGGACTATTCGGCATGGACGACCGCGGAGATGCTGGCTCAACTCATCGAAGTGGAACGAGGTTAATTATGAAAAAAGGATATGTATCATGGTAGCGAAATTCGACAGTAGTGGCCAGGCGAATACAGCTCACGTGCAGGCTGCCGCACTCCGGCACCTTGGACCAGAAATCGAAGTGACCATGTTTCAGGACAATGCCGATGCGCCTGCGGGCTACGGAGAAACGGTCATTGATAACTGCTGGCGTGCTTACTATGCGCTGCGACAGTCCGAGCACGATCAGGTCGGTGGCGACAGCCCTTACATTCTCATCCAAAAAGTAACCCATCGCGTCGTCGGACGCGGAATAGAAAGCGGCGAATAATCATCAGCGCATACAAGGGGACAATATATGAGGTCGAACGCACATCCGAGCGGAGCGACAACCCTCATATGAAGATTCATCACAAAGGGATGAACTGCTTAAATTGAGCATCACTATCTAGCTCCACCGCAAATCTTGCAATCATTACCTGACGCCTTCTTAGCGTATCGACCGTTGCCCTGGCCGTAATACCGGCAACTCTGTTTGTGGGTCTTGCCCGTGCTGCTAATCCAGAAGTCACCAGTTGCGTTTGAGGTACTATCTGCGGCAGGTGCGCTGCTTTGCTCTTATGCTCGCATTTCCCATACCTTAATCGGCAGGTCGTAATGCTGGATGATGATGTTCACTCGGATCAGATGCTTTCGATCTGATGGCTTTTCAAGGATTAGGACAATGCCAGCCTGTCTGTTGAATTGAAAGCCGTAGTTCAGGCTCTGCCCGATGGCCTCTCCCCATTTGCGGGCAAAGTCCACCTCGATGGCATAGGAGTCCGTGAGAATATCGCAGCGAGTGCCGTCACCAGCAGTGACCTCTGTTTGCCCACTGATTTCTGCGGCAAAGATGTCCTGGTAGTAAGACTCAGGCAGCGCTGAAGCGGTCGCAGTGGCAAGTAGGAAGAGGAGGGTAGTTAGGGTATGATTCATTGGACTGGTGCTGTTGCTGATTCCTTACGCTTGATCCATGTTTAGTTTAAACGTTTGACCCCTTATTTAGCCCTAAAAAAGGGGCATGGCTTTGATATTTCCAGCATATGTATAGGATCATTACCCTGAGATTTGGATAGAGTTTATGTAGACTTAAGTCTTAATAACGCACAAATCGAATCCTCGCTAATTTATCTTGAAATTAGTGGATAATTAAGTCTAATCTTGAAATTGTAAAAATAATTATAATAATAAAAGGCCCTTTTTGGGATCTAATATAAAAAGAGAAAATTAAATGCTAAAAGAAAAACATAAAGGAGACTTAGATCTTCGAGGGAAAAAATACATGGAATTGCCTCAAGAATTTGAGCTTGATGGAGATTTACGTCTTGAGGGATCCCGGCTTCTCGAATCGTTGCCTAAAAAACTAAAGGTGACAGGTCGCTTATGCCTTGATAATACCCAAATCACTGAATTACCTGAAAATTTAGAGGTGGGGGATGATTTAAACTTAAACTATGTTCCGATTAAATCATTACCAGAGGGGTTAAAAGTTGGTGGAGATTTATTTCTTGGTAACACAAAAATCCACTCATTACCTAAAGGATTAGAAGTTGGGAAGAATATAATTATTAATGGCTCATCGCAGATCGCTAGTAAATATACGGCAGAGGAACTAAAACAAATGTGCGCCGGCGTTAAAGGTGATGTAGAGTACCTTTAGACATTCAAGAAGCGGCTTAACTCGCACTGATGCTCATCGCCCCCATGGGGGCGATGAGCATCACTAAAAAACAGCAATAACCAACTAAGATCTAACAGCCACTGGCCCCAACAATGGGGCCCGCTTCAACAGCGAACGTCACAGTTGAGGTGGTTGTACTTTTGAGATCCTCTTGCTTCGGTAAGTGGGCTCGCTAGCACCTAACTCACCTTTACATCACTCGCTTGCACTTCATTGTTGATTCCGCCTGTTACATAAAGTGAAGTTTTATGATCTAAGATAGTGGTGCAAATTCTTGCATTTTGAAAGTACTGTTTCCTTAAGCAGCGAAAGATCTTTAGCTAATTCAGGGTCATTGACTGCCCAGTCCATGTGATTACTTGCAAGCCTTCTCAATTGGTACATCGGCGTTTTTCTACCGCGCGGAATTAGTGTCAAGCCGGTCTTAGAGTTCATAATATCCACCTAGAAAATATCTCCCAAATAGGATTCTCTTAAGAACACACTTAAAACACTAATGAATAGCAGCTCCGGGTCTAACTGATTTCGGGCATCATTTACGGCATCATGTATAGCTTGCATGATATCATATTTTATCGATTTTTTGTTTTCGTATGATAGATCATTGGCATCCAATCCGACAACAATCATATCAGCAAGTTGCAACGCTTCTTCCAAGGTAACATTACTTCTTGCAACTGAATATAGTCCCTCAGTCTCATTTTTTCCGAATTGTTCATTTCTCATAAATATGTCTCTTTGCAAGCAATAGGTGGTGGCATTATTGGCTGACTCGCAGACCATTTAGTTTTTCGATCGTCAAGTATTTAAAAGTTTCGCACTTAGATAGAAGGCCCAGATCGCGTGGTGAGCTGAAGTACATTTTCCCTATGACTGCTCTTGCTTGGAACTAGGCTGCGGCAAATCTTCAATAAGTCCCTGGATGATTTTGATGCGTTTTTTGAAGTCGGGTTTCTGAATTGTTGCTTCAATCCACTTCCAAACTTTTTCGTTTACTATATCTGCACAAATGGGATCAATGTCGTCCATTTGCATACTTGCCGGTGCCGATAAACTATCGAATGTGACCCATACTGGGTTTTCTCTGAGCTTTCTCTTTCCGCGCTTAAATGGCGTACTTTGTGTTTTGTCGTAAACGTTTTCGACCCAAGCGTAGGGCGCGTGTCCACTGATTATTCTGAGCAATGGTTTTTTTCCTCCAAGATAAACCTCTATCAATATATAGCCACCATTCGCCCCCCATGCGTCGCCCACTAAATTTTTTGGAGTATTCCATTCTAGGGGCATGAATCTAAAATAAGTCCGATTGCTCCGCACTTTGCAGATATCTTTGGAACTTACTGCCTTCTCCTGTAAGTATGCAGATAGGATGTCTTGGTGAGCTGGCTTGTGTAAGATAATAGTATCTATCGCCAGCTTGTGTGCATTGTAGATTTTCTGTGCGAGTGTTTGAATGCGACTGTTCTCCATGAATTTCTGTTCCAGAAGGGTGAGGTAATTTTTAATCAATACTGCTGGCTGGGCACCGATACTGCCACTAAATTCTTTGTAGCATGACTTCAGTGCATTGAACACTTGCTCATAGTTTGAGCTGACATATATAGAATCATTCGGATTCTCGTTATGCTTACTAAGCAGTAAATAGAATTTTTTATGTTTAGAATACGCTTGTTCAACGACCTCTCGGTAACGCGATAGTTGATTGGAATGTTGTTTCGAATTAATCTTATTCTCAATTACGATAAGCCATTTTCCATCACTCGTATCTAGGTCTATCAGTAGATCGATATTCTGCCATTCTCGGAGAATTTCAGCTGAATGTATTCGTACCGAGTCGATTTCGACAGCCTCAAGAAATTCATTCTCAGTCTCGTTGGATACGTGCATTAAGTACCTTCGAAGAAACTGATCACGCAGGCCATGTGACTCATTCGGAGTTAATAACCACGCCAAAATGTTTGAGTGCCGAATTTCCATATCCTCGATTCCGAGCACGCGAAAGGTATTGAATTCGCCCAAGAGGCCTTGAAGTTCTCTCAGCTCGTTACAATTGATAACTAGGTCGTTGAGCGCGTCTACTTCTTGTTGTCTAGTCTCTTTCATGTGTATCAGTTAATATTATCCGCGTCTAAGTTAGTCAATGCCCCACCCGGCCTCAATCAGCTCATTCGAACTGCCAAAACACACCTTTTGATTAGACATTTTAACATCAATCTCAAGATGATCTTCCATCAAGTTGGCGACTGTTATTCTGCCGCATCTCCCATCGACACACTTGAGATGCAAGCAGCCGTCCATAGGATTGAAAGAGTCAATGTTCTGCAAACAACTTATTGTTCTTTCAACCAAGGAAGGAGACCATTTTTTATCGTTCATAAGTCAATAAGTCTTCTCGCTCAGCCTTGATCATTAAATTATCTCTGCTATGAAACCGCAGCAATCTTCTCTCGATAAATTTGCTCTTTTCAATTCTTTCCAATAGCCGGCTTTGTCGAAATACTCTTCCAGGATATTGCTGATCGCATCCTCTTCACCTTCGCTAATCTCGCTCGCATTTCTGTTGTCGATTTTTAATGTAATATCAAAAGCATAGGAAACCCAATCGAGACGCGCGACAAAAGATAGATCTTTAATCTCCCCATCACTAATAGCGCTTGAAAGAGCGCTTTCGTTTAGTACTTCACGGCTAATCTTTTTGCAGATTTCCTCTGCTAGGGACGTATCGATATTATCCGCGTCAAAACCATCTTCGGCCTCATCTTCGGCCTCATCATCACCATCGTCATCAAGGATGCCTGCCTCAACGAAATCTGAAGGGTCAAAGAAATCAAATTCTTGAAGCCTAGTTCCAACATGCTTGCAGACTTCGTGGAACAGGTTTGAAATATCGGAGTCTAATTCATCGATCTCTTCCGGTTGCATACTTTCGTCATCCTCGTCCGGAGAAAAAATGCATTCTGGCTCATCTCTGACCACTTTCTCCGCAACCGAAAGCTGGGAGCTTGGTAGCAGTTCATGGTAATATTTATTTTCCCAGAGCAAGTGGTGGATGAGGCTCTGAAGGGAACAATCGTATGTGCCAGTTACGTGATTGAGGTAAAATTTATCATACGCTACACCAGGGCGTACCTTGAAGCTTTCAGAATCGAGAAATTCTTCCCGACTGGCGTTTATAATTGAATCCAATTTAACTTTTAATAAACCAATAATCCTTCCAAACTGATCTCCGCTGTCTACATCGGCTTTTTTCGTAGAGGCTTCACTGTCATCAGTGAGTTGAATGTTACGCCCGTTACTTTTGGGAGTGACAAAACCATCCAAATCGTTTTTCAGCATGTCAATAATTTCAATAGCCTGAGCCTGAAAATCAGGATCCAACAGCTTCTGCTCGTTATCTAAAGGCAATTCATAGATTAGCGTCGACTTGGACTTATTTTTAGCACCACGCTCCAGCTTAAAATACCCTCCAGATTGGATCTCTTTGCGTAGTATTCCACTCTCGTTGGCCCATTTTATGTGCGATTCAGCAGGAAGTGACTTCTCTTTACTATCTGTGCTGAAGGCGACAGCGACCGACTTTTTTTTGACTCGAAGAAAAATGATACAATGGGGAGAGAAGTGAAGGTGCCCATAGGGGCGCCCACTGACTCGCTTCAAGCCCGTTTTGTCGTCTATTATTGAGAAAAAATTGTCTAGTATATCCATAGTATCGAGTTGTTAGTTAAAGTGAGAAACATTTCTTAATTTAAAAAGTAGTCAAGGTTTTCATAATTCTGGGGATGGCTCTTATAAATGAATTAGAGTTTATCTATTTTATTGTGCCCTTGAAAAACTTCCACATTTTGACGGTCGCGTAGGTGTCGAGTTTACAGTATTCGAGCATGCGGTCACGTAGTTCTTGTTTGCGCTCAGGCGTGGTATCCGAGTTGATCGCTTCCTTGTAAGCATCGACAGCGGCCATGCCGTTCTGCACCTCTTCTAGGTCTGAATATCTGAGTTCAGAGATAGCAGGAAGCACTGCCTTTAGGCTCCAGCTGCCCTTTTGTGAGGGGTGATAATAACAGTCCCGAGCAATCGGCAGTAGGTCGTCCAAGCGACGGATGATACTGTTCAACTGACTGGTATACTCGGGGAAAGATTCTGCCAGGCTCTTCAGCACGCCTTTCTCGAATCCGGCATTATAAGCAAAGATCACTCCATCATTACCGCAGTCTTGTATAAGTTGCTCGGCCAGCGCTTTGCGAGGATCGTCACCACTGGTATCGAGGAACTCAGCATGACGTAGTCCGCCGCTCTTGTGGACCAAATGTAGGCTGTATTGAAAGGGGAGCTGCTGATAGGGACGGGTGCCCTTCCAGATCGGAACGGGGAAGGTCACGGTTTCAAAGTCTAGGAAGTAGGTGTGGGTGGCTTGGGCTCCGAGTGCGGTTGCCGCGCCTACTGCATCAAAGTAGGTCTCACCTGATAGAGTGGCTGCCTTTACCCGTTGTTGAATCAGGTTGAGCTCATCGTCTGGAGTGTCGTGTAGTTCGGTGATTCCACGCCTCTCCCAGTCGCTCACTTTGGCAGTATGAATTCGGGGGAGGATATTTGTCGGGATCTCTGGTTGAGTGACATCTTTCCGGCAGTAGTCGTAGAATCCGCAGGTGAAAGGTTCGCGGCAATGGCCGCCGATCTTGATAATTGGTTCGACTTCCTGTGCCGCGGTGGATTGTGCGTCCGCAATCCACAGTTCCACCTCCGCGTGCCGGCCTTTCGCTTCTTCAGTCAAATCTTCCACATGCAACAGGCCATCGTAGTTCTCATTCCCGGGATAGATGAACTGATTGTTGATGTGTGCAACGCCCACCTTCGATAGCGCGAGTCCACTGCGTTGGGCGATGTAGGTCTGAATCGCGACATCATCACGGTGGTAGTCTTTCACGCTGGTCGAAGACTTAACCTCGATCATCTGCCAGCGTAGAGCAGCAGATGCAAAGTCCGGCAGCATGATATCCGCAATGGCGAGTGAACCTGGGATACTAAACAACGCCTCGAAGATAAGTCCCTTTCCAGTTTGCAGCAATGCCTCAGTTTGAGCCGCAGATTCATCCCAGTCAATATCAATGGGATCTACGTTGATGCCAGTTCCATCAGGATCAAAAACCCTCTGCGCAATGTCACCCACCTGATTGCCAATGTTAAAGGCTGCTTGCGAACCGCTATCATCTATGAGCCCGGGCTTCTTGAGCTCAAGCCATAACCGCTTCGGGCATTGTCGGAAGGCGATGAGTTTTGATTTAGAAAGTTTGTGCATGGTGAAAGTCACTGCTACGATTAAGAAACTCGGGTCCCCTTGCGGAAAATAGATGGCTAAAATATGGTGACCTCCAAGTAGCTATCAAGGGTGAAAATTCGCGCTTTGGAACTAATTATAACGCTTTTCGGGGTGTAGGTATGATCCGAGGACATAGGTAACAAATCTTCTAAGGACATCGGTAACACTTCAAGTTGGCATTTATGCCATGGAAGGAAACCAAACCGATGACCGAAAAAGAACGTTTTGCAACACTCGCGCAGACTGGCCGCTTCACTGTGGGCGAGCTGTGCGCTGATTTTGGGATTAGTCGCAAGACTGGCCACAAATATCTTAAACGCTATCGATCTGAGGGCCGCGATGGGCTAGCAGATCGAAGTCGTCGGCCACGGAACAGTCCGAATGCGACAGTAAGATCGGTGGAAGCTCTGATATTAAAAGAGCGCCGCAAGCATCCGACTTGGGGCCCGAAGAAAATCCGTGATCTATTACTGAAGGTTCATGGAATTTATCACCCTCCTCACGAGAGCACCATTGCCTTAGTGCTGAGTCGACACGGATTAAGCCAGAGGCGTAAACGCAAGATCGGCGTGCACCGCGTGCGCCCTGAACACCTGACAGAGCCGACGCGGCCCAATGAAGTATGGACCGTGGACTTTAAGGGTTGGTTCACTTTGAAGGACGGCCAACGCTGCGATCCGTTGACCGTGTGTGATCGTTACAGTCGCTATATCATCTGCTGCCACGGTTGCGCGAATCAGCAATTTAAAGGGACGCTACGCGTCTTCAAAAAGTTAATGCATCATCATGGATTGCCCGAGATCATACGGGTGGACAATGGCACGCCCTTCGCATCGGTTGCACTTGGAGGCTTATCGCAACTGAGTGTCTGGTGGATTGAGCAAGGCATCCGTGTTGAGTTCATGACACCTGCCTCACCTCAGGAGAACGGCTCCCATGAGCGTATGCATCGTGATCTAAAAGCGGAAGCGACGAAGCCACCATCGAAGAACCTACCAGCCCAAAGGAAACGCCTGGAGCGTTGGCGGCATGAATATAATAATGATCGCCCCCACGAGAGTTTGGACATGCTCTGACCTGCCGAGATTTACCGCAAGAGCGCTAAGCGCCTCGGCGAAACATACAAGATACGCTATCCTCAAAACTATAAATTGGTGCGTGTCAGCGAGTCCGGGCACATCTCCCATCAAAGCTCAAACTTCTATATGAGCGAGATCTATGCGGGGCGTCAGGTCGGGCCCTGCTGTAGTGATAATACATTTCCTGGCCTCGAAAAAATTGAACTGAGAAAACCGCTTCCTGCGGGTCTTTGAGGCCGCTCGCTTGGCGTGCCAGCTGCTAACGCTGCTAATCTAAGTGCGTGTATTTTTTAATTGCAAAATAATAATTAACGTTCCTTGTTGACGAATACACCATTAAGTGTGTTAATTTTACGTCGATTAAAATAGGTTGCTATCAAAAAATATTATACAATCTCGAGAATACGTTAATCACACAATGAGAATAGTTTCTATATTCATCTTCATTGCCCTCACGGGCGTTAGTACGCACGCCTATGATCGCAGCCCGTCTCGGCTTACAGTCACTGGTAACTCTGATAGGGATCGCGTCATTACATATGGCGGCATTGGTGCCGCAGCCGGTGCTGTTATCGGCAATCAGATGGACGGCGATCGCTCAGAGAAGCGGGCGATTGGCGCGGGAGTCGGTGCGGTGACTGGTGCAATTTTAGCCAACAGCGAAAATAATCGCCAGCGAGATATTCAGGAGCGAGAAGATCAACGTGAATATGATCTCGAAAACCGCAAAATTGCAGAAGAACGTCGGCGCGATATTATTCTCGGCCGAACTGTTTCAGATGCTGAAATTCTACGCGAAGAGCACGAAGTGGAAAAGCTTGAAAATGAGGTAGCCCGGATGGAACAAGAGAGGGCGACAGCCGAAGCACGCGCCCGGCGCATCCGCGAGCTGAAGCAGCAGAAAGCAGTATTAAAAAAAGAGTTAGGTGACCTCAACTCTATCAAGTAAGTGCTTCGTAGCTATAACTAGTCCCATACCGTTTATAATATAGTTACAGTGAAGTGAACTCGAAGAAACGTGCAATGGGTTTAGTTGGAGTGATGATACAAAAACTCGAAAACATTGCTTACCCAACTCATGCCAAACTAATCTGCCCCAGTTTTGTCCAGTAGGTGCCCTACTTTCCTCCTATCGTTCTTTAAAACTCTAGCGTCGTTAAACGCATCTTGAAGTGTCCCGCTTGCGGGATAACGCCAACCGGGTCTCCATCTAGGAGAGTCACCACGGTGGTCCAATGATGTGCAGCCTGACGCAACTGAACCCAAGCACTCTCCTGCACGTATTGATCGTCCCGCAGGGTCGATCTTTTTTTGTGCCCGGCGAGCATTTCCTATTTTAAAACACTGAACGGAAAAGTGGTTAGATATTTATTTTAACCGTTTGATCCCTTCAGAATACCAGGCGGAGACCAGAAAATGCCCTTCAAAGAACTGACCACAAAGGTAATGACATGACCCCTTTTTGACATACCTGCCCCCTTTTGACATACCCATCTTGAAGGAGCCTGATTAGATACACCCGACTTTTAGGGCTCTACTCAGGTGCAGCTTTAACCATTCCTTAAAAAATTTTATGAGTCAGAGAAACTAGCCATCCTAGCCTCTCCAATTCCCTTATCATAGGCATTCAGATCATTGCCTCTGTTATCGTTAAATCCAAAGTCCAGCGAATTATAATAACCAATGTAATATGACTCCCAATAATCTAGTTCATCAAAGATTACTCTCTCTCGAATAACCTCCCAGTTAACATTGATTGCTCCATCTTTGAATGCACCTGTTCTGGACCTTCTGTGCTGCAACCACCTTTCTTCAGCTTCATTTGTAGTCTGCCCAATGTAAGTTCTTTTTGTCGCTGTGTCTACGCCCCTATATATACACGCAAACTCTTCTGGCTTTTGTGGTGCTGGTGACGGGGATAACTTTTTTTGCTCAATTTCATGTAGTTTAAATTCCTGCTTAAAAGTCATCTTAAGCCCAACTTTTCCATACACATTCTGAGGAGCTACATCAGAATAATAGTTCTCTGCAAACCTGATGAATACATCATGTACCAGCATATTCTCCAAGTCTCTTGAAGATTGATAAATATTTTTTAACACATGCGCTCTTTTCCATGCATGCCTAAACAAAGTTGCTTTTTTATGCTTTGAAGAATATGGCGCTGAAGCTGCGCTATCGATTAGAAAAGCTGCCCATCTACTCTCAGCTAATTTTTCGTAATGAGCTCTGTCATCCTGTTTCTCGGCATATCCAAAGACAGTCTCGCGTTTTTTTGACCTCTCTTCTGCTGCTTCATCCACAGACTTAGATATAGCAATGAAGAACCAGATCAAAAACCCGACCAGTAGGAAACATAATAAAACACCTTCCATTACTCTACATCAAACAGTGCACCTTGAAATATCAACTTAATATATTACAGTAATTAAGTAGATTCATTTATCAATTCCAGTGTGAAATGAAATTCACGATAGGTCTTTTCGATTAATCAAAAAGTGCTTTATAGAAGCCGAATGGGGCATGCCATTACTTTTGTGGTCCTACTGGGAATCCTTAGGGCGTACCTGAAGGGAGCTACATGGGACGCTCGAACAACATGCTAATGGAATGCCGAATTGGGCTATGTCTTTACCTTTGCGATGGAAAGCGTGACTGGTATGATCCGAGGATATCGGTAACAGATCAGAATGGCATTTATGCCATGGATCGCAGAACACCTGCATATGGGGCACCTCAACTACACCAGGAACCTTGTGAACAAAGCATAAATCTTTAGGTATTGCGTTTGAACCGCTTATCTTCCCTATCCAACTTACGGGAGATAAAAGGGGTCATGTCGTTATCTTTGCAATTACCAGGAAAAAAAAGGGGCAAACGCACATTATAAAGATCCTACACACAGCACCGAACACAGCTTGAAACATTGAAGAGTCGGTCAGCACGATCCAGCTGGGGTATGATTCATCTGTTACCGCCTTAGCCGACTATGACACAAAAACGGCTTCCCTTTTTTCAGTAGGTGTCCTATTCTTCTTCTATCGTTCTTTATAACTCTAGCGTCATTAAACGCATCTTGAAGTGTCCCGCCTAGCGGGATAACGCCAACCGGGTCTCCATCTAGGAGAGTCACCACGGTGGTCCAATGATGTGCAGCCTGACGCAACTGAACCCAAGCACTCTCCTGAACGTATTGATCGTCCCGCAGGGTCGATCTTTTTTTGTGCCCAACGAGCATTTCCTATTTTAAAATACTGAACGGAAAAGTGTTTAGATGTTTATTTTAAACGTTTGCCCCCTTCTGCAATCCCAACGGTATAATAATCCCTCAAGGTGAGGGCT
>Ga0206129_10002749_pt1 | contig 21265 bp, 17 predicted proteins | sample Helgoland_Spring_8_FD_148616 | JGI IMG/M metagenome (GOLD analysis project Ga0206129, IMG submission 148616) | Pelagic subsurface seawater microbial communities from Kabeltonne, Helgoland, North Sea - Helgoland_Spring_Bloom_20160502_2 | ecosystem: Environmental > Aquatic > Marine > Epipelagic ...
CTGGTTGATGGGGTCTTCGCTTTCTTGCGTCGGCTCTTGCATGGGCAAACTCATAGCCAGAGACGCGACTTCGTCAACTATTTCATATGCTGCAGGGGCAGGAAAAGAAGCTATTGACCGAGGTCGATAAAGATGGCAAACGGCTGTCGTCGTGCTCAAAGGTCTTGGAAAATGTCTATGTATTGTGGCTGCGGTGGGCATTCTTGATGCTCATCTGATGGTGGCTCAGACGTGGGCGTGGATGAGCATGATATACGATCGAGCCCCCCAAGAGGGCGTTTCTGCGGCACTTGATAGCACTTTCAGCGGTGATGCGCCCTGTGTCATGTGCTGTGCCATTGAACAAGAGCGCCGTGACACGCAGGAACAGTCTCCGATCCCCGAGTTAAAGCCTGCCGCTAAGTTTGCGCCTGTAAGCTGGCCCACAGTAGATCTTGTGTTTCCACCAGTATCAAATTACGCGCCTCTCTCACGAGAAGACGATGTCGTGGTGCTTGGCCGGCAGGATGAGCCTCCATTGCCACCACCCCGAGGGTGTTGATTAGTCTAATGTTTATTTTTGCACGGCGTTGACCGTGTCAACCTGCTGTCTGCCTAGATCGAATAGGGTAGACAGTTTTCACCTAGCACCGTCCTCGAACGAGGCGTGGCACTTTTTGTTCACTTAGTGTTAATACTCACTTATTTTAATCATGAAAAATTCTATCTTACTTACAGCCGCTCTCGTAGTGGTTCTTGTTGGTGCTCCTATCCCATTGGTGGATGCGGGCGTGCCTGATCCAGTTGCTAAAAATCCCACCGAGTGTGCCGGCTGCCAAACGTTTAACTGCACTTGCGGATCGAGCTGTGCTTGTGCAGCTGACGGGCATAATTATTTCCCGCATGCTCCCAGCGGAGTGATGGGAGATCACATCCATCGCAAGGGTGGCTTGATGGCATCCTATCGCTATATGTTTATGAGCATGCAGCGCAACTATGATGGCGACTCGCAAATCTCTGATGCGGCTGCGCAAAATGGCTACATGGGTAGTGCTGCCGAAATGGATATGCAGATGCATATGCTGGGAGTGATGTATGCCCCCAGTGACAAGCTTACTCTGATGTTAATGTCGGCTTATAAGGAAAACAGTATGCTCAATAATATGATGGGTACTCGCACTAAGATGCGTTCCTCTGGTTGGGGAGATGCCACTTTGTCAGCTTACTACGGGCTCTACAAAAAGCAGAGTAGTAGTGCTCATGTTGGCTTAGGCCTCTCAGCACCTACGGGCTCTATTGACGAGCGCATGAGTAATGGTGCGCGCATGGGTTACCCGATGCAGTTGGGTTCTGGAACCTGGGATCTGAAGCCGTCATTGACATGGCTGGGCCAATCCGGTGACTGGTCCTATGGTAGCCAGGTTTCAGCTGTGATTCATTTGGACGAAAATGATAACGGTTACACACTAGGTGATAGCGCGATGCTCACTGGCTGGCTTAATCGCCGTATCAATGAATGGTCGGCTGTTTCGATCCGATTGACTGGCAGCAGTTGGGCTAATGTCAATGGTCGTGATGATGAGATGCCGGTCATTCCCATGGGCCCCCTAGCAGGGCAGCCGATGGCTGGGGCTGTTGATCCTGATGCACGCGGCGGATCACGCCTTGATCTGTCCCTTGGATTAAGTCTTTGGGACACGGAGACGGGAGCACGTTTTGCCGTTGAGGCTGGAGCACCTGTTTATCAAAAACTCGATGGCCCGCAGCTGGGCACCGAGTGGTTTTTGAGTGCTGGTATCCAGATGGCTTGGTAAGAACACTCACTGAAAAAAACAATCAATCGACCGAGCTCTGGTAATGGGCTCGGTCGTTTTTTTATGCGGCTTAGTCTGGGATTTCGTTAAGTGTGTAGTAGGCATCCTTGTGCCATAGCTCGCTGCCCTTTGATGATCTTACCCCGTTACTGATGAGGTGATGAACGTGGCCTTTGACGAGGCCGTCAACAATCAGGCGCGCCGATTTTCCGTCGGGGCTGACTTTGGCTGATTTGATAACGGGAGTAGGCTGATCGACTTCGGGGCTGCCGTATTTGGACTGATAGATGTAGGTCCATGCCGCCATGGAGAAAGAGTCGGGCTTGATGGATGCTGGGTCGACGGCCTCGGTGAAGGTCAGTTCGAAGCCATCGGGTTTGGCGCGCATTTCGAGAATTTCAAACGGGGTTTTTCCGGTGGAGCGGACGCGCTCAAAGGTGAAGGGTTTGCCGCCACGGCTGGCCCAGCCCCGGTTACTGCCGCCAATAAAAAGGGTGCCATCATCACTGAGTCGCATCGGGATGATGCCGGCCCTGAAACCTGAGAGACACTTGATGACGGCTCCTTGGTAGATGCCGTTGACTTTCTCGAGGAATACACGCTGGACTTCGGAATGAGTCTGCTCGCCGACAAAAACCTGATTGGCAAACGGGCCAAATTTCCCAGCGGTCTGATCGTGGATGATGGCTGTCGGGGATTGGCCAACTTTACCGTGGGGGAGCACTACAGCAGGAGGTATAAATTTGGGAATGCGCTCGCGTTCGATGTTGATGCGTGAGCCGTCTTTGGGCTGGTTTTTGAGCGGCTCGATTGCCGTTTGATCTGGGTAAAATATGTTACCCGTTGGGTTGCCTTGGAAGCTGCCGGGTTTGAGCCACTTCAGTGACGATGAGCCATTCCAAACACCCTGGTTGTCGGTGTAGAAGGTGTCGCCCTCAGCGTTGAAACCAATGCCGCCCGGTGAGCGGATGCCGGAACAGGTTGGGATCATTTCCCCTTCTGGGGTGATGCGCACGCACCAGCCGCGCCATGGGGAGTTGGCATTGAAAGAGCCCGTGAGGCAGAGCACGACCCAGACATTGCCGTCCTTGTCGGGCGTGGAGCCAAAGGCGTATTCGTGGTAGTCACCATTAATGCCCCAATCCGCACAGATGGTCTCGAAGGAATCGATTTTACCATCATTGTTAGTATCGGTCAGCTTGGAAACTTCAGGCCGCTGAGTGAGGATCAGTGAGCCGTCCTGGTAAAACATGCCGAGGGGTTCGTGCAGTCCGCGGTGAGCGAGTGTCCATTTGACCTTGGAGAGATCATCGGCGTAGGCGCCTTCACAGATCCAGAGGTCGCCGCGGCGCGTAGTGACGGCGACTTTTTGATCCGGCATCAAGGCGATGGAGCCGATCTCCATGACCTCCCCTTTAGGCAACGGTATCTCCTCGCGAAGGTAAAATTCTTCTTGGGTCGGAGCCGCAAAAAGCGGGCTGATGAGGGCAAGGCTAAGTAATAATGAGCGCATGGTGAGAGATGGTTTTATTTCCACTGGTAGCGGAGGGTGATCTGGTTTTTGCCAGGTTTGAGTTGCAGTGGCAGGATGAGTTCCTTGCTGCGAACGAGGGCGGATGAGTTGGAGTTGATCTCAACCTGCATATTATTTCCCAATAGATAAGTGTTGGCACTGTCGGCAGCTTTAACGTCGAGACCGTTGCAAATCAGTAGGTGAAGGTTTTCGGGGGCGCCGGAGCTGGGAGCATCGATGGTGATGGTGCGCGTGATGCCTTTGGAGTCGAACTCAGGCGTAGGTATGTCGGACACCTTGAGTGAGCCGACCTCATAGTTGAATGTCGGTCTGTCGTTTTCTCCGAGCTGGTAACCACGGAAGCGGCGTTTGGACTGGCCCTCGTTGGCCGGCTGCCATTGCGCCGTGGGTGAATCGAGCGTTCCCCATACCGGCATTGAAGTGAGCTTGACGACGTCAGTGCCGGCAGGTGGTGCATTGCCTTGTCCTCGTCCTTTCCAGTGACGGCCGCCATCGTAGAAGCGTTTTTGCCAAAGCATTTCAATGCTTAGGTTGTCGGCACTGAAGGCGAGGTTGATACCGCCATCGTAACCAACACCGATGGCGCGTGGAGTGCTGCCGTCGATAAAGCCTCGGTAAAAGGCGGTGCCGTTAACGGGTGGGTCAATCGGAATGGATGGCCACCTGGGGCCTTTCTTTATATTTGGTTTTACTGCCGAGAGTTGTAGAGGTGATTTGATGCTGGGACCTTGCATGGCAAGCGTGATGGCTTCTTCTCCGCTAAATTCGAAGTATTCGACACGGATATCGTGAAGGCCTTTACTGAGTTTGGTTTTGCCTGATTTGGCTCGGCCCATGCCTCCGAGGCCTTTGACCTCAGCGACTAGTTTGCCGTCTAAATACACCGCGGAGCCATCGTCGGAATCCAAAGTGAAGGTGTAGTTGCCTTTTCTAGCAATGGAAAGTTGACCTTCCCAGACCATGCCAAAGCTTTTCAAGTTGCCCGCATTGGCGATGCTGATGAGTCCCTTGTGTTCTTCATAGGTGGCCTCGGGCTTGAGCTTGGAAAAGTCAGGACGTGTTTTCCAAGAGCCGTGGTAGACCTTGGAGATGAGGCCCTTGATGGGCGGTGGGGTATTTGCCTCAATGGGGTGCTTTTTGAGTAGCTCGTCGGCTTGCCACATGGTGGTGCGTGCGCCGGTGGTGCGTCGGTTCTTAACCACGTCGTTGAGTGCGATGGCTTTGTTTTTATTGCCCCAGCTATTACGTACGTAGTTGAGGATAGCCACAATCTGAGGATCGGTGAGGGCGCCTCCCTGTGGTGGCATCACCAGGTTGTATGTCTTATTAGGGTCTTTGTCTGTGGGCACCGCGATTTCACCCTGCAGTCCGTGCAGAACGATCTGGATGGAACGATCGGGTTTGCCATTGAGCCAGGGGCTTTTGGCAAGTGGGGGGAAGGCCCCGTTGTTGGCACCTTTTCCGTCAGGGGCATGGCACGCTGAACAAAAGGTCATGTAGAGCGTCTTGCCCTCCTCTGCCACAGAGGAGGAGATAAATGCCAAAGGTGATAATGTGGCGAGTAGCAGTGCTAGCTGGCGCAGATGACGTTGATTTGAAATGAACATGTCCGTGTGAGATACAGAACCATTATCATATAGCTTTCGGATTAGCTAAAAAAGAAGCTCAGAGGCAAGAGATTGACGATTTATGATAAGTTTCTGTGTTGCGTCAAGTTTTGCGCCAAGATGGCGACAGCGGATATTACCCATTCTTTGCCCATTGATGGACTTGATCAAAATCCTCAGGGCTGTCAAATGCCTCGCAGGGCACCCAGGTGTAGGATTTTTTTGCATGATAGAGCAGAAGTCCTTGTTTGGTGGGCACGGATTCAAGCAGGGCGCTCCATTTGACCGTGGCTTCACGGTCTTCACCATGGATATGGATGCTCTCCGGGGTGAAGGTGTAGAGCACACTCTGGCCGTATCCAGGAAGCTTGCGTAAATTGCGAGCGTGCATGATTTTCCAGATGAGAGGACGCAGCAGGGCAAAGGTGCCGACCATGAGCATCAAGATCGACATGGGGTGGGGGCCTTGGCTGATGAGCATGATGATGCCCGCTAGGATCAGGCCGACACTGAGCAAGGTTCTCAGCATGAGCCAAGTGCGGTAGCGATGCCACATGTGTAAGCGGAAAGCTCCCAAGTGGGAGCGCTCATCGAAGACCATTTTGGCGCTGATGGAATCTTGCATGGAGTCAATAGAATGAATAGAATGGTGTTGGCTGGGCTTTTAGCCTGTTTTTTAGCTCTTGAAAGCCAAATGAGCTGTTTTCATTGATTTATCAGCGATGGAGCCTCTTTTGGCCGCTAAAAAAGGCCCATTAAAGATTCTTATTGCAATAGAGTCTCAATTGCGCTTCATTGTGTTTGAAGATGATTGCAGACATAGCAAGCGACCTAAAAGCAGATAGCGCCATGACCCTTAGTAAGGCAAGTGCCGGCTGTCAGCTGCGTATTCGCCAGCTTGAGGGTGGTGAATGTCAAAGGCTAAGGGAAATCGGCTTCTGTGAGGAGCTGGAAATTTCGAAGCTATCAGATGGGCGTAATATGATTTGTTCTGTTTGCGGAACTCGTTTGGCACTTAGCAAAAAGCTCGGTGATCAAGTGCTAGTGGAAGAAATCCACGGGGTGGAAGAAATCCACGGGGTGGAAATGGCTTAAGCCGATCCTGCAGGGAACACCTCATTATCTATCTGCTCTCATGGAAATCATTGCTCTGGTTGGCAACCCTAATAGCGGCAAGACCACTCTTTTTAATGCGCTCACCGGTGCCAATCAAAAGGTAGGAAACTACCCAGGAGTAACGGTGTCCCGAGTTTCTGGGACCTTACGAACACCACATGGGCACAAGTATGAGTTACTCGACTTGCCTGGTTGTTATTCGCTGAGCCCAAAGGCTCCCGATGAAAAAATAACGCGTGATGTTTTGCTGGGAGACCAGCAGGGTAATGATTTGCCAGCTGCTGTTTTGTGTGTGGTTGATGCATCGAATCTTGAGCGTCATTTATACTTGGTGACTCAGGTGATGGATCTTGGTCTGCCCGTGGTTGTTGCGCTCAACAAAATAGACATCGCGCAAAAACAAGGCATCAGGATCAATGTCGAATTACTCGCCGAGGAGTTGGCATTACCGGTGGTGCCATGCCAGGCTAACAAGTCCATTGGTGTCGTCGATATTAAGCACGCCATTAGGCGGCCCCTGCCGCGGCCATCTGCACGGAGGTGGCAGGCTGACAAGCACACCGAGTCAGCGATCGCCGAGCTGGCAAACCAATTAAAAGCTGAGCATTTTGATAATGCAGAGCCGCACGCCATCCACTTGTTGGCAGATGTAGACTACAGAACTTCGGAGCAATCTGGGCTTAGTGTGGCCGCGCAGCAGGCAGGCATTAAATGCGCGGCAAGCTGTGAGCGAGCAGAGGTTTCTCCTGAGGATGCTATTTCAAAAGCGCGCACCAAGTGGGTGCAGTCGGTTTGTTTGCTGACGGCGCGACGCAAAGATCCTGAGCATGGCATGTCGGGGCTCACGTTCAGTGACAAGGTCGATCAGCTTGTACTGCACCCCTTTATGGGTTGGGTGTTTTTTGCGGGACTGATGCTGGGTATTTTCTGGACCATCTTTAGTTTGGCTGAGTATCCCATGGGCTGGGTAGACGCAGGCATTGGCTTTGTTAATCAAGGTGTATCCGGTATGTTGCCTGAGGGTGACCTCAAGGATCTGATTGTCGATGGGGTCATTACCGGGGTGGGCAGCGTGGTTATTTTTCTGCCGCAGATTTTATTACTTCTGTTTTTTATCGGCCTGATAGAGACCTCCGGATACATGGCGCGGGCAGCTTTGCTGATGGATCGCCTGATGAGCAAGGTGGGTCTGAGCGGCAGGGCGTTTCTGCCATTATTGAGTTCTTATGCCTGCGCGATTCCTGGCATCATGGCGACACGTAGTATGGACAGTGCTAAGCAGCGTTTGCTGACGATCTTGATCGCTCCATGGATGAGCTGCACTGCGAGGCTGCCAGTTTACTCGCTGTTGATTGGCATGTTATTGGCTGGCTATGGATCCTTTGTGCAAGCCCTGGTGCTGGCCTTTATTTATTTTTTAGGCACGGCAAGCGCACTCTTTGCAGCGTGGCTGTTAGCACCACGAGTCAAAGGAAACGAGGAAGCCTCACATTTCCTGATGGAATTACCGGAATACAGCATGCCGGACATGTCTTACACTGGTCGTCATTTGGCAGAGCGTGCGTGGTCATTCTTACGTAAAGCAGGAACCGTGATCTTAGGCTTATGTATTTTACTGTGGGCCTTGGAAACCTACCCGAAGCCGAAGGAGGGGACTCCTGCTGCCGATGATCCAGCACTTGCACTAGAGCAGAGCTACATGGGCAGGATGGGCCATGCGATCGAGCCGATGGTAAAACCTCTGGGCTATGACTGGCGCACGGGAACGGCACTAATTGCAGCCTTTGCCGCGCGCGAGGTGTTTAATGCTAATCTGGCGATCTCTTATTCGGTGGAAGATGCCGATGATGAGGATCGCCTCCTTGAACAGCTCAGGGCTAAGCTAGCTCAGGCGACCTGGCCGGATGGCCGCAAGGTTTACACGCCATTGACGACGATGAGCTTGTTGGTGTTTTTTGTCTATGCGCTGCAGTGCCTGCCGACTACGGTGGTGGTGCGCCGTGAAACTGGCTCGTGGAAATGGGCAATCGCCCAATTGGTGGGCATGACCGCGGTGGCCTGGTTGGCTGCCTTTGCGGTGTATCAGGTCGGAAGTTTATTCTCCTGAGCGCTTCCAAGTTTATAAAACTTGGGTTATATTTACTGAACATGGACTGGGCAAATTGGCAAACTTACGCAGCGGTAGCGATTGTGCTGATCACTTTAGGAGTGTTTGTCGGGCGGGGTCTGAAAACCTGGCTGATTGGCAGTGACAAGAATTGTTGTGGTGGTGGCTGCGGCTGTGGTGTTGCTAAACGGGCGGATAAGCTGAAAAATTGAGGTGGCTCTGTGTGTCCTGATTCTTTATCCTGTAAATAAGGGGTCAGCTAACAATGGGTTACCCGTTCTCGATAGCTTATTGTGCTGTCAATGAACGATGCGGACGAAAAAAAGCAGCCTCAATTGATCTATTCTGTAAGGAATACCAGCTTGTCATCGTTCTAAGCTGGGTTAGATTCCCTAGGAACGTATTGTTTTTTCATCACCTTTTCAGTCATGCCTATCAAGCTCAACTTTCCGCTCGCTAATCCCCCTCAATTTGGCAGCGCTTCGCGTATCCTGTCCCTTGGTTTATTTGCGCTGTCTTTGAGCTTGGCTTCCTGCGGCAAGAAAGAGGGGGGGAAGCTTGGTGCTGAGCAGGAAAAAGATGCAAGCGCTGAGGCAGCTGCCCCTTTAGAACTCACGGAAAAAGTAGCAGCTGAGGAGAGCTCGCCATTGCCGGATACGGTTACTTTTAATACGCACATCCAGCCGGTGCTTTCTGAGAAGTGCTACCACTGCCACGGTCCTGATTCGGGAACACGTCAGCCGAAAAAAGCACCCCTTCGCCTCGATATCGAAGAGTTTGCCTTTGAAAACCGTGAGAATGGCAAACCAGTCATCATTAAGGGCAAACCTGCTGATTCTTATCTGGTGGAGTTAATCCATTCAGATGACCCAGAAGTGGTCATGCCTCCACCTGAGAGTCACCATAGCATGTCGGCACGTGAGATTGCCTTAATTGAAAAATGGATCGAACAAGGTGCAGAATACCAGCAGCACTGGTCGTTTATCAAACCGGAAAAATTACCGGTTCCCGAAACCAGCAACAAGGACTTGGCCGAATGGGCGACTAACCCGATTGATGCCTTTATTTTAGCTGCAATGGAAGCCAAGGGGCTTGAGCCGAACCCAGAACAAGCTGCACACCGTTTGCTGCGCCGCATTTATTTTGATCTCACCGGACTTCCTCCCGGAGCCAAGGAGGTGCAGGATTTTGTGGCAGCTCACGCGCAGGATCCTCTCAAGGCGATCAATGGGGTGCTTGACAAGCTGTTCAAGTCTCCGGGCTACGGAGAAGAGCAGGCGAGGCTCTGGCTTGATGCCGCTCGCTACGCGGATACCCACGGCATTCATTTCGACAATTTTCGCGATATCTGGCCTTACCGGGACTGGGTGGTGCAGGCATTCAACAACAACATGCCCTTTGATCAGTTTACCATCGAGCAGCTTGGCGGGGATTTATTGCCCACGCCGACTCTGGACCAGAAAGTGGCCACCGGCTTCAACCGTTGCCTGCCAACGACGGGTGAGGGGGGGTCGATTGCCGAGGAGGTCTATGCGATGTATGCCACCGACAGGGCCAGCACCACCTTTGGTGTCTGGCAGGGGCTTACGGTGGCCTGTGCCGAGTGCCACGATCATAAATTTGATGCCATTTCGCAGAAGGAGTTTTATCAGATCACGGCATTTTTCCGCAATACTACGATGTCGGCACTTGATCGTAATAACAGCAAACATGCGCCAAGTTTGTTTGTGGCGCGCCCAGCTGACCGACCTCGTTATGATGCGATTAACCAGGAAATCGCGGCATTACAAAAGACAGATCAGCAGACCAAGGGAAAACGTAATCAAGAGCGGGAGGCCGAGTATCAGGCTTGGCTTACCCAGCTGAAAAACCCAACACCTCCGGGTGATGAGTTGACAATTGCTGGCTTGGAAGTGCAACTGCCACTGACCAACCCGACCAACAATATCTTAGAGGGAACTGCCAAGGGACAACCGATCTCACTGAGTGCTGAGATACGCACGCTGCCCGGTATCTTTGGCCATGCGCTGCAGGTCGGTGATCGCCCGCCCGTGGAAGTCGGTGACTACGGTAATTTTGATGGTAAGCATGGCTTCTCCTACGGGGGATTCATCTATGTGGAGGGCAAGCCCAACGGGGCCATTATGGCCAGAATGGATGCCAATGATAATTACCAGGGCTGGGATTTGTGGATTGAAAACGGGCAGATAGGGGCCCACGTCATCGAGCGCTGGCCCGAGCTTGCGGTCAAGGCCGTGACGAAAAAACCACTTAAGCCCAAGCAATGGCACCACGTGATGGTGGTGTATGACCCAGCCAAGCGGAAAGATAGCCTGACGATTTATTTGGATGGAAAGCCGACACCGCTGACATACGTCCGCAATAATCGAGGCAAAGATATACGCACACTGGTGCCAATCACCTTGGGTAGCCGGGCAGCAAATGATTCCAGATTAAGAGGTGTGGTTGCTGCACAGGACTTGCAAGTCATCAGCAGGACGTTCAAACAGAGAGAAGTCCAGGATCTCGCATTCAAAAGTATGAGAAGGGGCCTGCAGCAAGCGCCCAATAGTAAACCTTTGCTGGTGGCACTCAGACAGCAGTTTGAGGTCCAGCAACCAGCCAAGCCTAGCGCCGAGCAGCAAAAAATCGCGCAACTCAACAAGGAGAAACAGGTCATTGAAGGGCGGGGATCCTATTCGCTGATCATGGATGATAAGCCCAAGAGTAAACCTTTTGCACACATCCTTGACCGGGGTAACTACGCCTCCAAACTTGAAAAGGTGTTCCCCGGAGTGCCGGCGGCACTCGCAGGTGAAGAGACCAAGGTCATCGAAAACAGGCTGGAGCTTGGCAAGTGGCTGGTAAGCCCTGACAATCCGCTGACAGCGAGGGTGACGATCAACCGTCATTGGCATTACATCTTTGGCCGTGGCATTGTCGAAACCACGGAAGACTTCGGTATCATGGGCGCGCGTCCCAGTCATCCTGAATTACTTGACTGGTTGGCGGCTGAGTTTGTAGCCAGTGGCTGGGATATACAGCACATGCTGCGCCTGATGATCACCTCATCGACCTATCGCCAGTCGGCTATCTTGACGGCCGAAAAGAAGCATATCGACCCAGGCAATATCTATCTTTCCAGAGCTCCACGTTTCCGCATGCACGGTGAGCAGTTGCGTGATTTGGCACTGAGGGCCTCGGGTCTGTTGGTTGCCGAGGTGGGAGGCCCACCCGTAAGACCCTACCAGCCTGATGGGGTATGGGAAACGGTTGCCATGAAAGGCTCCAATACCAGGAAATATAAACCTGATTCTGGGCAGAATCTTTACCGAAGGTCCATTTATACCATCTGGAAACGCACCGCCGGTCCACCATCGATGGAGCTGCTCAACGCCCCTCCCAGGGAGGTGTTCTGTGTTCGGCGCGAGCTGACCAACACACCGCTGGCGGCATTTGTCACCATGAATGACGTGCAGTTTGTCGAAGCGGTCCGGGTCCTTGCGTCCAAGGCGCTTAAAGATTCGGCTGATACCTCCGCACGGCTCGACTACATTACTATACGGCTGCTGGCCCGTGAGCTAGAAACGGATGAAAAACAGCTTGCGACCCGAACACTGGATCAGGCCCTGGAACAATTCAACGCAGCTCCTGAGGACGCTGCCAAGCTGATAGGGGTGGGTGAAAAACCTGCCGATGCATCATTGCCGGCCACCGAACTTGCGGCCTGGACGCTGGTGGCTTCCCAAATTCTCAACCTCGACGAAACGCTCACTAAATAAACATTATGAATGATCTCTTTGACCTCAACGGCATCGTCAACCGCCGGCAGTTCTTCCGTAAAAATGTCACCGGTCTTGGTACTGCAGCGCTAGCATCTCTCTTGCCCAAGGAGCTACTGGCTGCTGGCGATCACGGCGTAGTAGGCGGTATGCAGGCACCCCATTTTGCCCCCAAGGCGAAGCGGGTGATTTACATGTCGATGATCGGGGCTCCTAGTCAGCTGGATACCTTTGATTACAAACCCGATCTGGAAAAACGTTACAAGGAAGACCTCAGTGACTTCTTGAAAAAATCAGGGGTCCGCCTGACCACGATGACCTCTGGTCAGAAAGGTTTTCCCGTGGCTCCGACCCGTTTTAAATTCAATCAGCACGGGGAGTCGGGAACCTGGGTGAGCGAGCTGCTTCCCTACACCGCGAAAATGGCAGACGATATTTGTGTCATCAAGTCGATGCATACGGATGCGATCAACCACGAGCCGGCCAACTACTTGATGTATACCGGCTCGATGATCCGCGGTAAGGCGTCGATGGGTTCCTGGTTATCCTACGGTCTTGGCAGCATGAACAAGGATCTGCCAACCTTCGTGGTGCTGAATGCTTATCACACGAGTCCGACTGCGAATGTGCAGGCCATTTCTGCAGGGATGTGGGGCAGTGGATTCCTTCCCGGTGAACATGCTGGGGTATCGTTGCGCGGTAAGGGTGACCCTGTGTTGTATCTGAAAAACTCACCCGGGATTTCCCGCGAGATGAGGCGCTCGATGTTAGATGGGCTCAATGAGATGAACAGGAAGTCCTACGAACGCATCGGTGATCCTGAAATTCAGACTCGTATTCAGCAGTATGAGATGGCATTCCGAATGCAGGCCAGCGTGCCTGAGTTGACCGATCTCGACAGCGAGTCGGAACATACCTTTGATCTTTACGGTGCTGAATCCAAAAAGCGTGGTTCGTTTGCCAACTCCTGCCTGATGGCGCGTCGTTTGGTCGAGCGCGGCACACGATTTGTGCAGATTTTCCACCGTGGCTGGGACCAGCATGGTGGCATGATGCGTGATCTTCCCCAACAGTGTAAGGACATCGACCAGGGCGCCTACGCCTTGATCCAGGATCTGAAACAGCGGGGTATGCTTGAAGATACCTTGGTGGTCTGGGGTGGTGAGTTTGGCCGCACGGTCTATTGCCAGGGCCCTTTGACAGAGAATAACTATGGTCGTGATCACCACCCGAAGTGCTTCTCCATCTGGATGGCCGGCGGTGGTGTCAAAGGTGGCATGACTTATGGGGAGACCGATGAGATGTCATTTAATATTACGACACCGGATCAGGCCGTGCATGTGCGCGATCTGCACGCAACCATTCTGCATCAGCTGGGCATCAACCACGAGCGCTTATCGTTCAAGTTCCAGGGACTCGACAACCGCCTCACTGGGGTGAACCCAGCTAAGGTGGTTAAGGATATTCTTGCCTAGGAAGAGCCTGAGCTGACTTCAAAAATCATTCAGTTTGAGAGCTCTCTAGGAGGTAAGCTCCAGATGTTGCGTGACGAGCTTGACGGCATTTTCTGCTGACAGGCCGTGTTGCTCCCGTAGCTGGTCTACCTTGCCGTGCTCGACAAACTGATCCGGCCAGCCGATACGCTCGACTGGGGTGGTGATCGAAGAGTCGCTGAGCAGCTCAAGCACGCTGGCACCAAAGCCGTTGTGCAGGACATGGTCTTCCATGGTGATGACGACCTTGCATTTCTGCGCGTAGGTGCGGATGAGCTCGGCATCGAGTGGTTTGATGAAACGTGGATTGATCAGGGCGACGGAGTGGCCGAGGGCCTCGAGTTTCTCCTTAGCTTCCAGGGCGACCTCATACATGTGGCCGAGGCTGATAATGGCGATGTCGTCTCCGTCTTGGATGACTTCGCCTTTGCCAATCTCGAGTAGTGCAGGTTGAGCTTTGGGCTTTGTTCCGATGCCGGCACCCCTTGGATAGCGAATAGCGGTGGGGCCATCATCGTAATTGGCCATGGTCCAGAGCATGTCGATGAATTCATCCTCGTCCTTGGCCTGCATGTGAATGAGGCCCGGAATGGCACGCAGGTAGGCGATGTCAAACAGTCCGTGGTGGGTCGGGCCATCATCACCGGAAAGGCCACCTCGGTCCATGCACATTCTTACAGGAAGGTTTTGCAAGGCGATATCGTGAATAATCATGTCGATGGCGCGCTGCATGAAGGTCGAGTAAATGGTGAGGAAAGGCCTCAGTCCCTGGGTGGCATGACCACAGGCGAATAGCGCGGCATGCTCCTCGGCGATACCAACATCGAAGTAACGCTCTGGAATTTCCTTCTTGAAGATATCCAGCTTGGTGCCGCCGGGCATGGCAGCGGTGATGGCGGTAATGGATTTGTCTTTTTTGGCAAAATCGGTGACGGCACGACCATAGAGTTCGGAGTAAGTCGGGTTGTCGGCAGCTGCTGTCGAGCCGTCTTCAATTTTGTAGGTGCCAAGACCGTGAAACTTACCGGGATTATCAAGGGCTGGTTTATAACCGCGACCTTTCTCAGTGATGATGTGCAGAATGACAGGCTGATCCTGCGTTTTGAGATGTTCAAAAGTGCGAATCAGTAGTGGCAAATCATGTCCGTCAATCGGGCCGTAATAATGAAGGCCGAACTTTTCAAAAAGGACGCTAGGTAGCAGTAGATTTTTGGTGTTGCGCTCAACTTTATGGGCGAATTTACGCACCGTATCGCCGCCGATTTTACCGACAAACTCAGCCGCTTTGTGACGCACAGATGAAAACATGGGGTGTGTCTGCAGGGCGTTGAAGTACTTGGCCAGAGCGCCGACATTGCGGTCAATGGACCATTCGTTGTCGTTGAGCACAACAATGAGTCGCTTGGTGGTGTGCTCAATGTTGTTGAGTGCCTCAAGTGTCGGGCCACAGGTGAAAGCGGCATCTCCAGCGACAGCAACCACGTTGTTGTCATCTCCCTTGAGATCACGTGCAGAGGCCATGCCAAGTGCTGCAGAGAGCGCTGTGCCTGCGTGTCCAGCGCCATAACAATCATGTTTTGATTCTGTGCGTAGCAAGAAACCGTTGAGCCCGCCAGGTGTGCGGATGGTGTCGATTGTGTCCGCCCTGCCGGTAAGCATTTTGTGAACGTAGCCCTGGTGCGAAACATCAAAGAGAAATTTGTCCTCCGGGCTATCAAAGACACGGTGTAGTGCCACCGTTAGCTCAACAACACCGAGGTTGGGCCCCAAATGTCCGCCAGTCCTTGCCAGTGAATGGATTAAGGTGTGTCTTATTTCCTCGCAGAGGTCCTCGAGTTGGTCATCAGGCAGTGCCTTGACATCCTCTGGGCCTTTGATGTTGGATAGAAGCTTCGGGAGCTCAAAAGAGCCTGATTTCGTCGTCATTATGATCGTTTGAGGGTGAGGTGCCCTCTTGAGCGTCCTCTTGGTTAAAGTTGTCTGGAGAATCTGTTGAGCTTTGGCCCGCGGCAGCCTTGGGTTTAAGCGTGATAAGATCAAGCCGTTTCCGCGCATTCCCTAAAACAGATTCGCAGTGGCTGATGAGTTCGGCGCCACGTTCGTAACTTAAGATCAGCTTTTCTAGGGGTAATTGGCCGGATTCCATGGTTTCAACCATGGCATCGAGCTCTTCAAGAGCCTCCTCAAAACTGGGTGACTTAGCTGGGCTATCCTTTTTTTTGGTTTTTTTATCAGGTGGCATGGGAATCTAATCGAATGACTGAGTGACGGGGCGTTTGGAGTAATAGGTCATGAAACCATAACTGATCATCGGGTGTTCATGCTGGTAGCGACGTGAGAGTGGCTTGAAGGCTTCATGAGTATCCATGAACGGTTTGGCAAGAGCCATTCTTCCCCATACGTTAAATACCAGAGGGTAGAGTTCACCATAACTGCCTTTCGGCGTTGCAATCGACATAATACTCTCACTGTTGAAAGAATAAGGCGTGATGAGAATACCGCTGACAGGCGTGTGTTGCTCGATGGCGAGCGATTCTATTTTTTCAATCTGATCGAGGTTCTGAGGTAGCCAGACACACATGCGATCAGCATACCATGCCACGGCCCATGGCACATCGGAGATGACGATATCCTTCGCCGTCGTGTTATCTGCAAGGGTATGGTTGATTGCTTTGGGATAGTAGGGGGGCCAATGAGGAAAACCGCCAATGCCCTCTGCACGAAGACCGAGCCGCACGTCTTGGGGGATGGATAGCAACATCGGACCGGCACTGATTGCGACGATCATTATCAAATGAGCGTGACGCAGTGAATCGATGCGCTGCGCGATCCCGAGCCGAGCCCACAAGATGGAAATCATGGCGAGGCCATAAGCGGACATGAGGGGAGCAAAGAGAATGTGGATTTGGTTGGAGTCCATGCTCTCATCCTTGAGGCCATAGATCGACATGCCGATGCCGGCGAGCGCCCACATGAGCAACAACGGCCAGCGAAACATTGCCAGTGCTTGGCGCTTGAAGGGGTGTAGTAGCGCAATAAAGAATAGCGGCGCAGCTAAGATGGCTCCCAAATACGCGTGCAGATTTGAAATTTGGCCCAGCGTGGTAGCCATGATGTTGATGAGTAGGCTTTTGAGCCCCAATTCATGATCTGCCGGTGAGAGAGACCGCATGATGTCATCTTGGGATGAGCCTAAGCCGTTGTGGATGGCATAATAAGCTGTGCCAAAGAGGCTTCCGGTCGGGCTGCTGTAAATCAGGTAGGCAATGGGTAATACTAATACCAAAAGCATGCCGATGAGCGCACCAGCAATGATGCCTCTTGGTTTGAAGTAAATAGCGGCAAAAATCACAAAGCCAAAATAGATCCATATGGTGATCCAGTGAGTGAGTATCAGCAGGCACATAAATAAGCCAGCTACGATCACGGGTGTGATAACTGGCCTATTGTTGGAGGCATTCTCCATCCCGAGCCACAAGAAGAACATGGCGCATGAGAAGAGCATGAGCATCAGCATCTGAGGCATGCCGGACTGGGAGAACTTCCACATGAGCTCACAGAAAAGCATCAGGATGGCGACCACAGAGGCAATGGTGGGGTCAAAAATCCGAGAGATTAGGAGGTAGTTGATGCCGATGGCAATGATGAAAAAGATGACGCATGTCGCTGCGATAATCCGGTCGAGTTGATAGATGTTTGATTTTTGAGGCATCTTCCAACGCTCTTGGTTGTCACCATCAACCGCTTTCAGAACCGCAGCATAGACGCATGGGTTGATCGGCGCATGGTAGGTCTCGGGGAATTTTTTCAAGCTGACGATTGCCTCCTCGTCTTGATGCTTTTCCTCCATTTGCCAGAGGGTGATGGGGCGTATGACTTTAGTCGAAAAGCCATTACCGCGAGCTATTTCTCTGGCCACCTGTGCCTGTTCCATTCCTCGAGGCGAGGACAGCCCCCTGAAGGTGAAGAAAATAGAGGTTACCGCTAAGCCTAAGAGCAGCACAAAAAAGATAGAGCGGCGTATGATGCTCGCGGTATCTGATGAACTTCTATCTTTTGAAGGGGAAGTGCTCATGTGTTGGCTGATGAATAAGGGAGAGGGTTATTATTGTAGGCAAGCTAGGCTGAGTGCTCGAGGTCTTTTAGTTTTCTCTGGAGCGTGCGGCGGCTAATGCCAAGAAGGCGTGCAGCTTCAGTGCGGTTATTGCTAGTTTGTTTTAATGCCCGGCGGATTACGCGCAACTCCAATACATGCAAATTGAATTCCTCGTCTGAAGCAAGTGGGATTTCCTCCTTTTGAGCCTTTTGCTCGGCTGCAGGAACACTTTGAGCATCTCTGCCCTCGGGAGTATGTTCGGCGGAGTTTAAAAAGTAGGGCAGGTGCTGGCTACTAATGACATCTTCGTTGCTCATCACCACCCCATGTTCTATCGCGGTGCGTAACTCACGCACGTTGCCCGGCCATGAATAGGCGCGCAGCATGGCGAGTGCGTCATCACTCAGGGGTTTGAGTTTTTTGTTATTCTCTGATGAAAATTCGCGCAGGAATGCCTGGGCGAGAATGACGATGTCTTCCTCTCGCTCTCGCAGTGTGGGCATCAATACCCGGACCACATTGAGGCGGAAAAATAAATCCTCACGAAACTCTCCCTTACTGACGAGCTCTCTGAGGTTTTTGTTGCTTGCTGTGATGACTCTGACGTCCACCTTGATGGGCTGATTTGAGCCGACGCGTTCGATGGTTCGTTCGCTCAGGACACGGAGCAGTTTGACCTGAGTGGCCTGATCAATTTCGCCGATCTCATCGAGGAAAATAGTGCCGCCATTAGCCTGCTCAAAACGACCAATTCGCTTTTGTGCCGCGCCCGTGAAAGCTCCTTTTTCATGACCGAAGAGCTCGCTTTCGAGGAGCTGAGGGGATAAGGCCGCACAGTTGACAACAAGCATTTTCTCCAAGGGTCTGCCGCTCAATTGATGGAGGGCATGTGCAACCAGTTCCTTGCCGGTACCGCTTTCTCCTTCGATAAGAATGGTGGCGCGGGTTGGGGCAACCTGGGTGACAAGCTCGCTGACTTTTTGCATCGCGGCAGATTTGCCGATCAAGCTTTCAAGCCCATGCTTGCTGTTACCTGCTTTTTCACGCAGTTCTTGAACTTCGTGCTCAAGGCGCAGCTTGTCTTTTTCAAGCGACCTACTTCGCAAGGCTCTTTTGAGGAGCAGCTCGACCTCGTCGAGGTTGAGAGGTTTGGTGACGAAGTTCCATGCTCCACGGCGCATAGCCTCAACAGCAGTATCGACTGAGCCATAAGCCGTCATCATCACCGCGACTGGCGGCTGTGGAATCGCCAGCGCCTGATCGAGCAGATCCATGCCGCTATCTCCTGCAAGTCTGAGGTCGGTGAGCATGAGGTCGATGGGCTCGCTCTTCAATATAGACATGGCCTCCTTGATGCTGGAGGCAAGGTAGCAGTCAAATTCATCTTCGAGAGCCATTCGAAGTCCGTCACGAGTTGATTTTTCATCGTCAACGATGAGTAAAGTTGTCATGGCCATGCTTTTAGGTGTGGGTAGATGATTCAACGTCGATAACGGAGCTCTCTTGTTTGTTTTCCAGTAGCCTGACATTACGGTCCTTGCGGGGAATGGAAATGTTTACCGTGGTGCCTTCGCCGGTCGTGCTTTCGATTTCGATTTCGCCTCCATGCTCACGAACGATGCGGCGAACAATCAACAGGCCCAGACCTGAGCCTGATTTTTTGGTGCTCTGATAGGGTTCAAATAGGGAACCCATGATTTCCGGAGGAATCCCGGAGCCGTGATCACGAATGGTGAGGGTGAGCTCGTAATCATTGACACGAGATGAAATCTCGATGTGGCCACCACTGGCAGGTAGAGACTGAAAGGCGTTTTTAAGAAGGTTATAAAGAGCTTGTTTAATCTGGCCTCCATCGAGAGGCAGTAGGGGAGCACTCGAGGCAAGATCAAGGCTGACCTTGACGTTGCGCTCTTCGAGCTCTGGCTCAATCAGAGTGAGGGTGTCACGCAGTAAGTCGTGTATCTGCAACGATTCACGTTCAGGCTGCGTTGGCCGGATGGCTTGCAGGAATTGTTTGAGAATCGTGTCGAGCCGGCGAATCTCACCATGGGCTGTTTCTAAGTGCTGGCTTAGGCTCTGCTGTTGCTCACTATCAAGTTTTTTGATTTTGCGCTCAAGTAATTGAAGGTGGATATCGAGTGCGTTGAGTGGGTTGCCGATCTCATGGGCAACGCCAGCAGCAAGGAGAGTCAGTGCGTTGAGCTTTTCACTCTCTACATTTTCTTCCGCCTTTTGGCGTGAGCGGGTAATATCACGCACGAGCAAAACATAACCAAGCATGTGTTCCTCGCTTTCTACTTCACCCTGAATGGGGGAGAGGTAAAAGTTGAGATAACGCTGTTCCGGGTAGAGGATTTCCATATCGCGGCTAACGATACGACCTGGATCAGCGAGTTTATCCCATTCGAAGCCACGGACGGTAGCGGAGAGGGCTTGGCCAATGCTGGTGACGGGGTCGATTCCGAAAATACGTAGGCAGGCCTTGTTGACGTAAGTGATCAGGCCGTCTGGATCGAGGATCATCACGCCCTCCTGTAAGGCCTCAAAGACATTCTCGAGAAAACCTTTCTCTCTGACAAGGCGCATGATGAGCCGCTGCACGTCCTCAGGTTCGACCTGGTCAAGGCGAGTGATGAGTTTGTCGAGGAAACCGGATTTCATAGTCGGCGGGATTTCGTTGCGGAAAATGGCTGGGTTGATTAAGATGCGGACGATGACTGAAGCTCTCGTGGTATTATGCTGCTTTCCCAACAGGGAGAAGGCGCGACAAGTTGGCACACATTTGGTGGAAAGGCAATACGCAGCGTGTATTAATATCATGCCGGCCATGGAGTCAATCTACCGCTGGGAAGGGAAGCTATGCCAAGAGGAGGAGTTTATGCTAGTCATCAAGACAAGCCGTAACGCTTTCCTCGGGCTGAGCAGGGAGTTGTCTAGCCTGCATCCTTATGATGAGCCGGAAATTATCGCGCTTCCAGTGGCGGATGGTTCGGCGGGCTATCTGTCCTGGTTGGTTGACCAAACGCGTTAGTATTCAGCGCATAAAATTGAGCGCAGGAGCCAGATCCGAGTCTGTTATTGATCGCTCACACCCCTTAAGATCAAGCGAGAATGGCTTCATTGAAAAGATAAAGTGTATTTCGATGACGCTTTTTATTGCGCATAGTGAAAAACGAGTTATAAACTATCCCCCCCAAGTGCTGGGCAGTTTGACGACAGGAAAAATTCCTAAAGTAGACACGCTCATAGTTTTTGGACACTAAATCCACATTGTTTGTTATCTGTAAGGGGGCTTTTTCCGCTGTAGCTAACATCATATATCCCACCCCTTACCCAGCCCTATTTTTAATCAGGTTTTAAACGGAATGAATCCAGACAGAGCAACACTCAATTTTCTTAATAGTTTTCCAGAAAAATCACGCGTCCGAGGAGAGGCATTGCAAGACGATGGCGCGGTTACGCAGATTTTTGGCAATCATCTTTTCATTCAAGGTAGGGTAGAAGACTCCACGGGGACTTTCCGCACAAGTCTGCGCCTTCAAGGCAACCGCTGGTTTGGAAGCTGCACGGCGGAGGACGAGATCATAGCCGGAGCATGCATGTATGCGACCATGATGGAGCGGATGCATCGTGGTGAAGATTTACCGGAAAGCCCGAACGAGTTCGATGACACTCCAATCATCGACGTCATTGAAGAAAAGCTGGATCGTGAGCTCGATGATAGCGAAGCTGAATTA
>Ga0206129_10002750_pt1 | contig 21263 bp, 10 predicted proteins | sample Helgoland_Spring_8_FD_148616 | JGI IMG/M metagenome (GOLD analysis project Ga0206129, IMG submission 148616) | Pelagic subsurface seawater microbial communities from Kabeltonne, Helgoland, North Sea - Helgoland_Spring_Bloom_20160502_2 | ecosystem: Environmental > Aquatic > Marine > Epipelagic ...
ATTCTTATTCATTTAGCGATTTAAAGCACTTTGAAAAAACAAATTTATATCCATCAGGAGACGAATTAATGATATATTTTAAAGAATATGCCAAAAAATATAATATTCTAAATTACATACTTTTTAATTGTGAAGTTATAAAAACAGAATTTGATTATGAGGATGAGGTATGGAATATTACATATTTAGATCATACCGATAATACCAAAATAAATATTAAAAGTAATTATTTGTTAGTAGCATCCGGAATGTATACAGATCCATTGAAATTTAACTTAAATAATAAAAATTTTACTAATTATAAAAAAATAATTGAATCAAATAGATTTAGTAGTAATGGTGATTTAAAAATGAATATTTTAAGTAATAAAAATGTAGTAATTATAGGGAACGGTCCAACTGGTTGTGATTTTTATTATATAATATATACTATATAATTAATTATTATAAAAATTTTCAAACTACTTTTTTAACAATAGGTTTCAAATACTACATTTATATTTAGCAAAACTTTAAAAATTATCAATTGCTAAATAGAACTCTTAGATTTAACGATCCGAATCCAACCATTCCTCTCCCCCCTCCGCCTCTACAAAGCTGCGCCACCTAGCTCGGTCCCACGCCTGTAGATATGTGGGAGCCGTCTGAGAGCTTTGGGGACTCGGTGGTGCTTCAAGCGTTTGAGGAAAATCAGAATCAGATAACGTGACAGCACAAGTTTTCGAATATGGATTTGATTCTTTTAACTTATAACCATAATATAACTCATCAGATTTTTGGCCCACCTCGTCCTTTTTAAAATATGTCATTATTTGAGAATAAGGATATTTCCTATTTGGATAATCATCTAGAGCTCCTGGGTTTAATCTATGATTATCTGAAACATTACCTCTTGTACATAAATCGTCTAGTTCAATATTATAAAGTTTTTTCACACAATCTATATCCTGGAGGCTTGGCATATGACCATGTCGACTGAGAGGATTACAGTATACACTTTGTTCTTTTCTTAATTGGTCTGTTATTGTATAGTTATTCAATAAAAATTCTTTGCTCTCCCCCCTCTTCCTAGACGTCGTAATGCCGTAATAATTGTCTCTATGGCCATCTTTAGTAGCGGTGGAGGAACTTCCTACAAATAATGATTTTGATATTCTTATATTATATGCTAAATTATTACTAATATTACCAATTTTGTCATCAATTCCATTTAAAGTCCAATAATCTATAAAGTCATCTATTGTTAGTTGATTACCATAACTATCTCTTTTACTATAGTAAACTATATTAGCTACTCCAGCTAAATGTACTTCTTTAAATTCTACCCAATGAATTTCTTCAGTAAGTGAAATATCTATATCGCTACTATCTATATAGTGTAAAGGGTTCCAGGTATATATATATTTACCATTAAATTTTGTATTTGAATTATTTGTCAGTAAAAGTCCATTAATTTGTGTATCAATATAGCGATTAAATTCATATAAAGTATATGCTTCATGTTCTTTTGAATATGATATATGTAACTTATCCTCGTCTCCTCTATCAATTGAAAGATTTTGTCTATCTCCCAATACTTCCCTAATTTTTTCTTGTGACTTGGTATAAGGCTCTGAGCTGGAGTACCTAGCTTCGTATTTCCTTCGATCGTCAATATCTTTATACGTTAAAAAAAACCAAATTTGGCTATTCTGGTTAATGAATGACATTCGAAAACTTGAAGACGTATTATTGTCTAATACATTCATCAAAATATCTATCCAAGGTACAGTGAATCTGAGTGGCCACGCCACTAATGCGCACATCTCCGCGATCTCTCTCTCCTTGCCCCTCCCCTCCTCTGGGAAATGCTTTTCCTTTATGAACAACTCGATCCCTTTTTCCCTGCATTCGTCTAGAGTATCGCCAGCCCACAGCCCCCCCTGTATCCAGTCGGCCATCCCAGAGACCCACCTACTCAGGATTTTATTCCCCCCTTCTTGCTCCCACTTTACCTGAGCAATTGGACCAGCTGCTTTTGACTTTTCAAAACTCATAAACCATCCTTTTTTAAAACAATTCAAAATTGATGACCCTGAAATTTCAAATTCAACTCCTTTACGAGGAAAAATTCCTGCGTCATTTTGTAAAAATAGAGTTTTAAATAGATCATTCATATCATCAATAGACAAGTTATCTAACCCAGCAGCTTGCCAACTACCTCTTGATAGTAAATCTGCAAAGTTTCTGCCATATACAGTAAAATCTATACCATCAGAAGTAATTATTTTTGGAATAGCATAAAGTTTAATATGATCATCCAATCTAATTCTGGTTAGTACCATTTCTACTTCACAAAAATTTTTTTCTGGCAATACCATATTCTTTGAAGTTTTTTGACAAATTTCATCATAACGGGCTATTCTTTGAAAACGTAGTTTAAAACCCTTTTCTAAAATAGATTTTTGATAGACTGCTTCTTGTAATTGATTATTAAATTGTTCCCTCCATACATTAAATGCAGGTAAATTATAATTATTACTATTATTCTTTAATTTTATAATTCTTTCATCTATTTTAGGAGTATCAATATTTAAATATAATAAATTTTTTAATTCATCTATTCTAGTAGCTGTCTGTGGTCTACCTCCAGCTTGTTTGTAGGAACGATTAGCAATTAAATTTTCTAAATATTTTTTAATTATATTTTTACCTGTATTAGATTGAATATTTACTGTTTCTCCACTTTTAGGATCTATTATTTTTTTATACATATATATATATATATATATATATATATATAAAAATGCAAAACATGAAATAAATTTATTCGTATTTTATATTATTTATTAATTGATAAACTATTGTTAATTATACAGAATATAAAATAAATATATATTAAATGAATATATACACTCAAAAATTTCAACCTACTTTTATTATAATTGGCTTAGGAATATCGGGTCTTGTGTCAGCTAGATATTGTTTAAAAAATAATTATAATATTATTATTTTAGAAAAGAATTCTAATATAGGAGGTGTATGGTTTTCAAAAAATTATCCTAATATTTCTCTTCAAACTACTAAATATTCTTATTCATTTAGCGATTTAAAGCACTTTGAAAAAACAAATTTATATCCATCAGGAGACGAATTAATGATATATTTTAAAGAATATGCCAAAAAATATAATATTCTAAATTATACACGTTTTAATTGTGAAGTTATAAAAACAGAATTTGATTATGAGGATGAAGTATGGAATATTACATATTTAGATCATACCGATAATACCAAAATAAATATTAAAAGTAATTATTTGATAGTAGCATCAGGAATGTATACAGATCCATTAAAATTTAACTCAAATAATAAAAATTTTACTAATCACAAAAAAATAATTGAATCAAATAGATTTAGTAGTAACGGTGATTTAAAAATGAATATTTTAAATAATAAAAATGTAGTAATTATAGGAAACGGTCCAACTGGTTGTGATTTAGCTACATTATCATTAGATTATAAACCAAAATCTGTTACAATATTATATAGGAGTAAAAGATGGATTTTAAAAAGATATTTATGGAAAAAAATTAGTACTCATTATATATTATCAAGATTTACGTTACTTTTAGCAAAAAATAGTCCAAAAATTCTATATATTATTACAGTAAGTATATATTATTACATAATTGTTTTATTTTCTCATAATATTTGGAAATTATCTAATATTAAAGCTCCTTTAGATATAATTAACAGAAAAAATTTAGTTTTGAATGATACTATTTTAAAAGCTATATATGATAAAAAAATTAATTATATACAAACTAATATTATAGACATTGATAATGAGATTATTACTATTGAAAAAAATAAAAAAATTGAATACGATATATGTATATTAGCAACAGGTTATCAAAGCAATATTAAATATTTAAATATGAACGCTATTCCATATCTTTATAAACATATTATTGATCCTAATTTACCCAATTGTGCATTTATAGGATATGCAGCTTCTTTTAACTGGATACAAGTATCAGAACTTCAAATACAATGGTATTTGGCATATCTGAAAGAAAAAATAAAACATATTTCAAGGGATGATATGATTAAAGAAATTAATTATACTATTCAAAATAAATCAAAAAAAGAGTATGATTATCATGATTTAGCATTATCAGCGTATCAATATTGTGATTCATTGGCAGATGATATTGGTATAAAAAAAAAATATACAAAATATAACTTTAAATATTGGTTTAAAATTCCTGAACACGATTTATGGTCACCTAACTATCTATGATATTCTTTGAAATTCATTAACTTTTCTCTTATTTCAGTTTCATAACGTTTATCTAGTTGTTTATCACCTTTGTCATAGATTTTCATAAAATTTTCAAATTTTTTTTTTCCTTTTTCATCCAAAGTTTTAGCTTCTTTTTGTATTTCAAAATTAGTGTCTAGCATATTATAACTTTTTTCAACCAGATCATTAATTACTTCCTTCTTTTCCCTTTTTACCCACATCTCTTTCTCAGCATTGTATATTAAAGCTTTGGAAGTTTTATCATCAGGTATTTTGGCATTCCAATTTTGAGGTTTTTTGGGATTAAAATGAATATATTCTACTAAATTAGGTATAGCCGAAAAAGGTCCATTAAACCATTCTCTAAAATGTCTATCTGTTATATAACTTAAATCTTCTTTTCCGAAACCATTTATATGAATATTTATCTGATTATCAATTTTTGTACTATTATTTGTATTATTATTTGTTATACTATTATCAGTATTAGTAGTATTTCCTGCTTTTTTCATTAATATTTCAATTTGATTTCTCATAAAATCCATTTGTTCTTTGGTATGACCTAAAACTATGTCCATTTGAGCTTTCATTAAAGCCATTTCAGCTTCTTTTTCTTCTTTGACTTTAGCCATTTCAGCTTCTAATATAGCAATTTTGTCATTTTTAACTTTTTCAGCTTCTTTTTTTTCTTTACAATTCTTCATATGTTTAGACATATTACTATTTGTAGAATAAGATTTATTGCAATAATCACATATATATTTTGATTTAGAATTAATTTCAGATTTATTTAAATTTAATTCAGAGGATTTTTTTGGATTCAATTTTGATTCAAATGGAACAATATGGAATACATTTTCATTTATTTCCTTTTTCATCGTTTCAATACTGATGTTACTAAATATAGGTTTACATGGTTTCTTCCTGTTCTCTAAATGTCTTTTAAAATGAGTTTTTATGTGACTACTAAAGCCACAACGTTTACATGTATATACCATGTTTATTATATATTTACATTTTATTTTTAAATATTTTTAAATTGTATAATAATATACTTTTTTATATACAATTATACAAAAATATAAAAATGTATACAAATTACGGGCATTTCAAAACCCCAGAGAGAGAAATTTAATTTTGGAAAATTTGAAAACTAAAACGAAAATGAAGGTGAACTTTTTTTGAGTTTTTTGGACCCTCATGATTCCAGTCTTATACACATATTTGGCTCCTAAAATTGAATTATAACACACATATATGTATGCATTTATGAGGTTTGAGACCTATATCATGAAAATAAAATAATAAAAATACCATTATATGAAGTAATATAATTGATAAATATGATATTAGGGAAGTTTAGGTAAAAAAAAGTATAATTTTTTATAAAAGAATACAATATTAATAATTGATAATATAAATATTTAGGATAATGATTGTACTAAATATTATATAATATTAATATTTAGGATGAAAAGAGGATAGCATAATGTAATTAATATATATAAATAGTTAGTATTTATGTATATTAAGGTATAAAATCATATTAATAATTAATAAAGTTAGGAATATAATTATAATGTTCGATATTATCTTTTAAAAATTTACATCTATAATTAATAGAAATTCCATATTTAAGGCACCATAATGATGCGATAATTGCTTGATTTTGCTTAATGTAATTAATATCAGAGTTAGATAAATTAATTCTAATATAGGTAAGTGTTTTTAATATATTTTTTAATTGACGATTAAGAATAAACATATTATATTCTTTGATACTTAAAATAAAGTTAATAGGTAAATTAAATTCAAAAATATCTTCTACATTTTTATTTTGAGAAGACAAAATTTCCCAATCATCAATAATACTATATAATTCATCTAAATTTGACTTATTTATACCTAAAAAATTTTTACAAACAATATATTTTTCAGAATTAGCAGGTCTCGATGTAAAAGGTTTAACTAAATTAACAGTTAAAAACATAGTTGTTAAAAAATAAATTATTTTAAGACTAAATTTTGTTATATTATCAAATACTTTGAGTACAAAATGTCCATTAAGTTTAAGTATAGATATTCCAGCAACAATTTGACAAATTATAAGTCTATAGGATAGTTCTTCTTGTTTATTGTAATCAATAGAAAAATCAAAACCTCCGTCAGCAGTAACAAGATCACATTTATTATTATTCATTTTTTTTTCTAAGTGAATTAAATTTTCAGTTTTATATAGATCTCCAGAACCATCATTACCATAATATATATCTATATTTGGATTTTCTTTGAATATTCTCATAGATTTTTTCCACCCAGGTATATCAGATTTATATGATTTTAATGTCATACAATTAATACTATCATCAGATGTATTACAATAATGTTTACGAATATTACAAATAGCTTCTACAAAACCACCAGGTCCTTCTGCTAAACAAAATACAGTAATACTTTTATTACTATTATCTATTAAATTAAAATCTTTAATCATTTCCCACATTTTAAAATATGATCGACTTATAGGATCATAATTAGCTAGACCTATATTTGTTAATTGAATATTTTTATTACTAATATGTATCATTTCAAAATCATTTGTTAATTTTTTACAATAGTCCCAAATTTTATGATTGTTAACAAGGTCAATTTGGTTTTTATATTTATAAATTAAATTATCAATATCAATTAATATTTTTTCAGGGTATTGATCTTTACCCAATATTTTTAAATTTACTTTAGGAAACGGAATAGAATTATGAGATAGTTCTAATATATGTTTATTAAGAATATCTGAATAATTTTGATAACTCATAAAAAATATATATATTTATTTTTTAAGTAATTATTCAGATTTAATATTAGCAAGAAAATATCGATGAAGATCAATAGGTTTAATTTTAGATTGTAGACCACTATATTTACTTATATCTATATTATATGGTGGTTTAGAAATATCAATTTCATCATTATAATCATCGAGTAATTTAAAATTTTTTTCATATTTATCAGTTATTAGAATTAAATATTTATTTTCAAAATTTTTAAGAACTTTAATAGCAAGTTCCATATATTTGCTTAACAATGGTTTCATCTTTTCCTTATCCTGAATAGGTTTTTTTAAATTTAATGGTTTTTTAGTAATTTTAGATTGACTTTGAGTAACTTTTGTAGTAGTAGAACTAATACTTGTAGAACTAGTACTAGCAGAAGTTGTACCAGCAGAAGTTGTAATATCATCAGAAATTATTTTTTTTTTTATTAATTTTTTTGGAGTGATTTTAAATTTATTTTTAGAATGGGCTTCCAAAAGCATTTCACGAAGTAATACCCAAACTTTTTCGGATATATCAATATCATGATATTCATTAATCAAATCACGAATAAATTTTTGATTAGACTCAATATTAAATTTGGATAATTTTGTTCTCCATTCTCTAATACCTTTTGAAAAATTATCATCTGCTTTAATAAATAACATTTTAGCTTGTGTCTCTACATTAGTTTCTTTTTTGAATATGAAAAATCGATTTAATGAACTAATTATCTTTTCATCCTCACTCATATTTTTTAATATATTTTGGTATAATATTTTAGTTTTTAAAGGAATATCTTTACTAGATAATAAATCTTGAGATATTTTATCATAAATTAAATTAAATGTTCCTTCGCAAGTTATTGATTTATCTAAGTTAGCAGGTAAGTTCATATCTTTTTTTTCATTTTCAGTTAATAATCTAATACCTTTTTTTAATAATTTTTCAGTTAAATAATCAAAATTAACAATGTATTCAGTAATTTCTTGATTGATACTTTGTATGAATACTTCTATTTTTAGTCCCAATGAAGTATTATCATTATTTAATTTATCAATATTAAATAATTTTTTAATTCTCCAAATAAGATTATCATCTTTAAGACCTTCTCTATATTCTTTTAATTTAATATTACTTAGATAATTAAATATTTCTTTACCATCAAAACATGTACCGATAAAATAACCACCTTCATTTAAGTTTTCTTCAATATTATCTATTAAATTATCTAATGTAATTTCGTCACTAAAGAAATAATGAATAGCAAACATCATACTAATTATATCAAACTTCTTTTTTTCTCTATTTTCAAATTCGGTATTCCATATTTGATTATATAATTTTGTAGAAATAGTATCTTGTAACGAAAATGAATAGCCTCTTTGAATATTTTTAGAAACATCTCCGACTAAAAAATCAATAGTACATGGAAATACATCATTTCTATTTTTATATTTTTGTATTATATCATTTCTTCTTTTACAAGCACCATCTATTTCATCATCAATATTGTTTTTAATAATATCAATACCAACTATCTCATTAATATTATTATTAATCCATTTTGGTATATCACCTCCTTTACCAGTAGCTAAATCAAGTAATGATATTGAATTGATACCGTCTATTTTTAATTTATTAGTAACATTCTTATATAAAATATCATTTTTAACTACTTTATTATGAAATTCTTGCATACTAATAGTAATAGATTTTTCTCTAGATACAGATAAATCTCGTCGATAATATTTATCATCACTATCAAGTTCAACTGGTATCTGACAACCAGTTGTAATCATAATTTCAGTTATAGGATTATGTATTGCCTTCCAGTTATTATCAGCCGTAATAAAATTATTGCCATAATTTATATTACAAATACGTGAATCTAAAGGAATATAATTATAATCAGGATAATATTTCAAAATTTTATCAATATTTTCTACAAAATTTCTAGTTTCTGTATATTTTGTATTAAATATTTTATTTGGAACTTTATCTATAATATATTTTAATTCATTGTATAAATATTTTTCACTACTTGTAAAATTTATATTGAATTTTCTTTGGGTAAAATTATATAATTTATTATATAGTTCTTTTTGTTTAGAAACTCCTAATTTATAAGAATAAGTTTTATCATGTCTAGTCCTTAAAGGTACCCATCTAAAATGTTCTGAATCAATATATCTCTCGTCATTTTTATTATAATTTTGATAAGAAAATTCAACAATGGTGTCATCAGTAATAATATCATCAGTAGGAACCCAGTTTCCAAAACATTCTATTCTATCTCCATTTTCAATAGTATAATCATTAAATTTAATACTATGATTCCATTTATTACCTAAAACTACATTTTTATTGGAATCAATTCTAAGTTTACATAGGTGTGCCTGTTCGTTATATGGCTTAGTAGGGAAAAATTTATGAGGTATATAACGAAAATCTTTTGTTGTTCTATTTACATCATAATCTTTGTCTATTTGTGTTCTACAATGCTCAATATTATTTATTTGATTTTTACCTACATATAAATTATAAGTTTTATAGCTAACAAGTTGTTTATCATTACCAACATGGATAAATTGAGTTTTAGTTTTTGATTGGTTGATACTATGACCATTATAATTTGCTAATTCATCTTTTTCTTCTTTAATCAAAAAATCAATAGTAGTTTCATACTCTGGTTTCCATTTTAAATTTAAATCCCATGTTATACCAGTATATAAATCGTAATTATAATTACTATTGTCATAAGATACAGGGTAAGAAGCAGGTGTATAAATCAAGCCATCATATTTATATTCACTATGTCCATTTTTAAAAGCATCCCATACAATTTTTGAATATTCAAATATATCAGTTTTATTATCAGGATTTGTTAAATAAAATTTTTTCTTTGAAATTTTAAATATGTTTTCACGAGAAGTTTCATCAGTAAAATCAGTATTTATATTTTCTACTATTTTTTCTAATAAATTTTCTCTTGTATTAACATTTAACGATGGCTGTAACATAAAAGGTAATTTTTTTGTGTCAGTGGTATTATTGTTAGGACGATATGAATTAAAATAAATATCATATGCGACAAATTTCAGTACATCTTTATCATTTAAATCTTTATCAATTAATTCACCATTTAATAGTGAATTACAATATTTATCATGTAAACTTTTATCTTTTATTTTCAAATTTGTAGAATAAATTTTTAAATTAGTATCTATCAAATATATTTTTCCAACATAATTATTCGCATATTTATCATAAATATCTTGAGAAACATAAAAAGGCGAGGATTCATTTTCAATTCCAGTTTTGAAATGATTAATACCTACAATATATAAATATACACCTAAACCATCTGCTTTATCAGTAATAGTATAAGAATTATTAACTATTGAATCTTTGCCATCATATTTATTTTGAATATGAATTAAATCTAATGTAACAGGTTTAGGACCGATTTTAAAAGTACTATCTTTTTTAAATTTATTAATATTCAACAGTTCTTTGTCTAAGAAATTTTTTTCATCACTAAGATTAATAGATTTAGTAGATATTTTATGAAAATATTCATTATTATTATTGGGTTTTTGTTTTATTTCATCGATAGCTTTATCAGATTTTTTATTAATTTCATTAAATTCCAAAGTTATTTTTTCTATTTCTAGATCTTTTTGTGCTGAATCTAAAGAGGAATTTTCATTTATAGATTTTATTTTTAAATCTAATTGTGATTTTTTAGGTTTGTCGTTAGATATATTATTAATCTGTCGAATATCATCTAATATTTCTTTTTTTGTATTTATAATTTGATTAAAATTATTCTGAATAAGTTTTTTATATATATCTAAAATATCATTTTCTTCATTTTTACTAATCATAAATGGATAGTTATACATTAGTCCTTGTATAAGTTCTATTTTTGATTCAATATTTTTTTTTGCTTCCGGAAATTCAGGTATTTTTTCTTTATCTATGAATAATTCTAATTCAACTTCGTATTTTTTTTCGGATTCTAGTAATTTAGAGTTATAAAATTCTTTTACAGGGATAGATACAAAACGATTTTTATCATTTGTTTTTCCGAATGAAGATTGTACGACAGTTAAATCTAATCTAACATTAGAGTTTGATATAAATGAATATCTATTTTTTAATCTAAAAGTTTTATATGAATTTTTAAAATCTAATTTTTTGAATTGTTGATATACTGCATTAGATTTTATAGCCAATTCACGAACATTAGTATTAAAATTATTACTATGACTTAATATTAATTCATCTTTTAATGTAAACTTAATACCATAATTATCTACTTGCAAAGTTAAATTTTTTCCATTTTCAAAAATTTCATTTTTTTCTTCTAAATCTATGTCTCCGGGTTGAATTGTAGATACTTCTTTAAACATAATATCAACTAACTCTTTATTATTTATAATACTTGCCAAATCATTTGTTTTACAATATTGGGATATATTATCTTTTCCTTTAATAGTAATTCTTAATGGAAATTGAGTATTGACATTTATATCATTATCTTTATGAAATGAAATATCTAAGGTAGTAATAGAATTTTCTTTAACTAATTTCCATTCACTATCATCTATCTTACTTATATTTTTCATATATTTCAATATATTAATAAACATTGGTTGGGTGATATAATGATCTTTAAATTTGCTAGACCCAAAAATTATTTCCAATTCTCTATCATTATATTTTTTATTTTTTTTTAATTTATGAAGTAATTCAATCCATTGTAACTCATTATCGGCAAAATTAATCATTTGATATATAGTATATTAAACTTTTTTTATTTAAATAATTTTTTATATATCAACATCAATTTTATTAATAATATATTAAATATCAGATATGTCTATTATATTTAGGTAAAATTCTATAATAAAATTAAAAACTATATATTTACAAAAATAAATTAGGAAATAAAATTTATGTAATTTTAGAATAGTATTTAATAAATAGTTATCTTATCAAAAAAATTATAAAATAAATTATTTAAGAGAATAATAATTTATTTTAAAAAAAAAAAAAAATAAATCATTAAAATAAAATTATTTCTTCTAATAATTCTTTCTTTGATTTATTAATAGATATTTATTTATTTATTTCTTCTAATAATTCTTTCTTTGATTTATTAATTAAACCTGTTTTACCCTGTTTTTTAATATCTATATTTTTTCCTTTAGCAATATTTTGTAATTCACCGATTTTTAGATTGGATAAAGTATTTTTAGATGTTTTTTTTACATTATTGATTAAAATATTATGTTTTAAACATAATTCATGATCAATAAAACTTAAATTTTCACAATTAAAATGAACATAAAAATATTTATCTTTTTTAATTAATAAAATACTATATCTATTTTCATTATAATTATTTAAATAATTAATTATATCATTATCTTTTAGAAGAATATTTACTTTAAAATAATCACCAATATATGTATAAAAATATTCATTATTCATTACTTTATTATTAATTAAACTATCTTGAAATTCTGTTTTCTTAAACCTCTTATGATTATATTTAAGTTTACTATACAAATTTTTTTTATCAAGATCAATAGCCATCATATATTTTAATTCTTTAATAAATTGATCTCTTTTATTATCAGTCAAATATAGAAATTTTTTATATAAAATAATACAACAGCAATATAAAATAGGTTCTTTTGATACAACTAGTATATTTTGATAATTATCAAATATACTAATATCTAATTTAATATCAATATAACTAACATAATCATAGTTACTTTTTACAGAATCAATTTCCTTTTTTTTTGTTGGTACATTTGATTTAATCAGTTTATCATTATTTAATTTATTACATAAATTTTTCTTATTTTCATTAACGATATCTTTATCTATATTATTTAATATACTAATTGTATCATTTATATCATATAAATTATTAGAAATAACTTTGTTAGAATCATTTACACTATTTAATTTATTAGAAGTATTATCTATACTATCTAATTTATTAAAAGTAACTTTATTAATATCAGTTACATTATTTAATTTATTAGAAGAAGCTTCATTATTTTTGTTATTAGTGTAAATTTTATTATCTTTAGATAGTAATTTTTTTTTTTTATTTTGTATATTTTTAATAATATTTTGTAGATATAGTTGTTCATTTTTTTTTTTTTTATTATCAATATTTAATACATTAGATTGAGTTAATGAACTATTCTCAAAATTTTCTATATTAGATTGAGATTTATTATTATCAACAAGTGTATCTATAATATATTCTAATTTTTTATTATAATAATTATTAAATTTCATTATGTATATATAAATAAAATTACTTTAAATAAATCAAATTTAAATTAATTCTTCTTGTAATTCATTACTTAAATCTGATTCCTTATCATACATAAAATAACTATCATTATCATTATCATTATCATTTTCATAATCTATATCAGAATTATAACTAGCTTTGTCTAATTCACTAATATTATCATCAATTATATTTTCAATTTTTTTAGATTTATTATTAAGTTTATTTTTCCAATTTCCAGTAGTATTTCTATTTATATTTCTACATCTATTCATAATTCTACCTTTAACACCAGTAAATTTAATTTTTTTAGTTTTTAAAATAGGGATAGGATTTTTTTTTTCAGTATTTTCGTTAAATGCTTTTTGAGAACTAACAGATAATTTATCAATATATGTTCTAAAAGAAAATTTATCAGTTATTTTGGAGTCTTTGTTTTTTATATTTTTAAAATATTGTTCATTTTCTATAATATATGATTGGTATCCTTCATACAAATCTTCTTCAATATCCGAATCATTCGATTTATTACTAGAAATATCAGAGGAAATATTTTTTTCTAAATTATAAGTATTTTTAGTATTAACATTATTTAAAATTTCAGATCTATATTTTTCTTCATCTACTTTCATAACAAGTTTATTATTGTCACAATATTCAACGAACTCAGATAATTTAGTAATAGTTTCATCCCGTAAATATTTTAAATTAATAAATATTCCATTATTATTCTCAGATATTTTATCAGTATCTTTTCTTATGATATTAAATATTTCACATTGTTCATTGTAATGTAATTTATTAATTTTTTTTTTTAATTGCTCTTTTTGTTTCATAGATATAGATGATATTTTATTTACCATTAATATATAGTTATAAAAAAATAATATAATTTTATTTTAAATTATTTTTTTGTTATTTTTGCTATAACATTAATTTCAGTATCATATAATTCAAATTTAGAACAAATTACTTCTACATCTATTAATGAATTTTTAGTAATAGAAGCAAATTCTTCTAATTGATCTTGGTGATGTAATTTTGATAGACAAATTAATAAAGGTTTAGCTTCACACATAATACCCATTTTATTACTTCCTAAAACTTTACATCTAATTTTATCACCTTGATGAGGAGAACATACAAGAACTTCTAATTTTAAATCAAAGATGATATTCCCTGAAAAATGAGATGAATCTATTCTTCCAATACTTCTTTCCAAAATTTTAATAGATCCCGGTTGTATATATCCAATTTTAGAACATTTTCCTTCTAATTTTTTATTAATTTTATTTAATAAAGATGCATCAATATTTTCTACAATATTATTTGGTTCAAGTTGTTCTCTCTCATTCATAATTTGAGTATAAAAAATGTTATTTTTATTACTAAAATTTTTTTTTAACATATTATTATTTAATCAGATATAATTTTAAATATTAATCAAATTTATAATTCTTTTATATTATTAATTACAAATTTTAATAAGATCTAAATTTGGATAATGTGAAGATGCTTTCTTACAATATTTTTCTTTTGCAATTCTATTAAGTTCTGATGTATTTTTAACAAATATTGATCGTCCAAAATCAATTATTTTAATATCAGATTCATTTTCACTTAATAATACATTTCCAGAATGTAAATCACAATGTCTAATATCTTCACCGTGCATATCATCAATTCTTTTATTAAATTTTGGACATAATTCTATTTTATTATCTTTCAATTTTTTAGATAACAATGAGTTATAACCCTTTAAATATTCCATTGTAATTATGCCAAATTCTAAATTGTTTATACATTGTTTTTTACATTCATCAATATATTTTTCTTCTAAAAGGTTAGATTTATTATCTAGATCAAAAATTTTATAATTGGATTCTAACATTTTTTTGAAATCAGTTCTATTGATTATTGAATAATTAAAAACTTTTGGTCCTATCTCTAATTCACCCATTTTTTTTAATATATTACATTCCTTAAAAAATTCAGCAGGTTTTACAGTTTCTTTATAAATGCCTAAATTAGTTTTGAATTGTTCAGTTTCTTCATTTATAACCAAACATTTAAGTAAAATATTTTCTTTATTATGTAAAAATATATATCCATATGCACTATCTTCTGATAAATCACTATTAAAAGTGTAATTAAACGACTCTGATATTAAGGTAGACACTGGTATAGTAGTTTTTTCTAAAGGCAAACTTATGTTACTTCCTCCTATTAATAGAATATAATTTTGTAGTATATTTTTACCTAATTTACTGTAAATACTTACAAATCTATTTGTAAATGGATTTTTAATAGTATTATACATATACATATATTCATATAGATATATAAAATAATTATTTAATTTTCAAAATATGATTCTTCGGCATTATAAAAATATTTAAGGTGCTTACCAGAAACAATTTTTGATGATTGCTCATCTAACAGATAGTCTCTATATCTCAACATTAATTCTAATTCTTCACATAAAGATTTTCCTGATTTAGTTTTACCTTTTTTTTGCGAAACTTTATCAGGTTTTGAACTTTGATATTTCTCTCGATTGTAAATAAAATTTATACTTTCTATAATTTCTGGAGTATTTTTATGACCTATTCCATGTCCACATCTAGCTCCAGTTCTTACTGTTTTTTTACTTTGTATACCTTCTTTAGTTATTTCAGGTTTATAATTTATTTTATTGGTAATATAAAAATATTCTTCTTCATTGACTTTAGTTTCAGATAAATTAAGAAATCCATATATAGTTGCTATATTTTTTGTTTTATCAGTAATATTTTTATTAACTAATGTTAATTTACTGAATAAATCTGATATAGTTGCTGATTCTTGCCATATTTTTTGTTCTTCATTATATTCAAAAAATTTTTCATAATATTTAGATTTTTGAGTACTATCATAATAACTTATTCTAAAATAATATGGATAGTTAGTACTTGAAGTATGAATTAAAGGATTATTTCTTAAGTTTTCAATATCATTACGTGTAAATATAGAATAAGATTGATCAGAAGGATATTTTTGAGTATAATGTTTTATTATAATTTCATCTAATTCATTTGTGGGTAAATTATTATTTTTGATAATATTTGTTAGTGTTATTTCAAATAATTTCTTTTTATCTTGAGGAGCAAGACGATCAATTTTATATAGAACTTTCATTCTTGTGATATCAAAAACATTAGGATAATATCCATTAGTTTTTATTATAGTATCTTTAGGTTTTGATTTAATATCTTTTTTTTTTTTATCAAAATCAATAATTAGATGACTAATATCAATATCTATCAGAAAATCTTTGCTCATAATTTCTTTATAATAATTATTTATAATATATATAAAAGCATTATTATCATTATTAACATTTTGAATTAAAATATTTTTAGTTTCATCATGTATAGATCCAAAAGCATAAATGACCAATTTTGAATAGTCAAAATTACTATCATACAAAGTTTCTATATGAGATGAATCTGATGTTTCTTCGTCATTTTGAAAATTATTTTGAGATAATTTAATATATTTTTGTGTATTATTTAAATTAATTTTTTTGGTAATAGTATTTAAAGGTTTTTTTCTATAAAATAAAGGAGTATTATAATCATTTAATTCATTTGATGTAAATATATATACACCATCACGTGATATTAGGGTACCCTCTCTATTATACATATCATATATTATTTCTTTATTATTAATAATTTCATCTAAACCAATATAAATATAGTCATCACATATATTTTCTCCTAAAACTTTTATTTTATCTAAAATTTCAGGTAATGTATATGAGAATTCTTTAATAAATATAGCTTTTATATATTCTTTAGCAGTATCAATATTATCTCTAGCAAATTCTTCAGAATAAGTATCAGAATTAATATTCATATCAGCATTAGTGATTGATTTCTGATCAGTAACCCATTCACAATTATAATCACATAAATTATAGTCACATCTTTGCGAATAATCTTCATCAAAAAGTGGTACATCAATATAATCATTTTTAGAATTAAACATTAGTTGGGTAGTATTAAGTAGATTTTTTTCTAAAAATACATTTCCAAATTTATTCAATTGACAATCAATAGCATTAACTTTAATAATTCTAGAAATAATAGCCATTTTTTTTTTTTTGATGTAGGCTTTTCTATATACTTTTTCATCATATGTTTCAGTTTTTAAATGAGCTAAATTTTGAGGTAATGCAGAACTATGTAAATATAATGTAACATTTTGATATGGCCTTGGCAAATTTTTATGTGAAAAGTTTCTAATACTTCTACCAGCTGCTTGTTCCATCATATTTAAATGATGCCAAGGATCTAAAATATGTGTTTCTCTAACATTAAAAAATGATATACCTTGTTCTACAACTTTTGATCCTAATATAACCAGAATTTCTTCTCCATTAATATTATTTAATTTATTTCCATCTTTATCAAATAATTTTTCACCACGTACAGCTTTAACAAGTTGAAAAAGATCTGGTTTAGAAGCAGTACCATCTAAGTAAATATATCTTGCTTGTTTAAATGTAGATTTATCTTGTAATTGGCTGAAAAAAACTTTATTTCGAGCACAAAATGGGTCTTTTGTCTTTATATTTAACATATTTTTTTCAGTATATTTATTTTCTTTATTACACCAAATATATCTATTAAAACCATTTTCTTCTAGCATTAATGCTATAGATTTTATACCATGTTCAATAAATTGAGAATAAATAAATACTATACCTTGTGATGGTTTTATTATTGGATTATTATAATAATTTCCAACAATATTATCAATAATACTTTTAAATTTAGTAGAAAATTTTATAATTTTATTTCTATGAAAAACTCCAACATTATCTCCCTCTAAATTACTTAAATCATATTCATTAATAACTTTATAGGAATAAATATTATCGTTAATATCGAAAATTTTTTCTAAAGATTTATCACCAATAATTCCCATAGGCTCATTAACGATGTTACCATTAGAATCCGATAATGAAAAAAGGTTACTATAATCAGGAAAAACAATATTACTTGATTGAAGTAATTGTATACCAAATCCACCCTTTTTTGAATCATCATCATCATCAATACTTTGTTTATCTTTTAACTGTAGAAATTTACTGACAAAGTGAAATTGCCAATTACTCATTTCATTTTTATATAAAATTAGTTGATTATCTTGGATTTTTTCATTGGAATCTATTTTAACATTATTATAAGATTTATCAGGATTGGGGGTATACCCTCTATTTTCTATATCAGGAAATAATTTTAAAGGAAATCTATATGGATCTTCTCCGCGTAAATATGAAATATATCCTCTTGATTTATCTATAAAAAGTTTAATAGCTTTTGATTTTTTACTTAAATCAGTAATATCAATATTTTGAGATAAATTAAAATAATCATGAGATATAGTATCTTCGTCCCATATTTTAATATCAATTCCATCCGATGTTTTTTTTCCACCAGATTTAAAAATTAAATAATCTTCTATCGGAGATATTTTATCATTCCATCTTAATAAATTAATTAACCAAATAATTTCTTTAGAAATATTATACATTGGTGTCGCACTTAAAACTATTAATTTTGTATTATGTGCATATCTAGTGATCATTTCTAGGAAAGGAGGAACCTTTTTTGACTCTTCAGTACCTGAACCTTCTCTAGTAATATGAGCTTCATCTAAAATTATAACTCTATTTGAATACTTTTCTTTAATATAATTTAATTTTTTATATTCAGCATTTTTTGTAAAATCTACATGTATTTTATCATAATTTTTATCTATTTTATCAAAAACTCTTTGGATTTCAAAAGCTAATTTTTGATAACCATAAAATTCATAATATTTGTCAATAGTTCGATTTATCTGAATTCTTTTTTGACGTTCATTTTTATTATTATCATACAAAAAAGATAGTTCTTTTAAATACTTAGATCCAGTACATTGCTTGTTATATGAATTTTTATCATATAATTCTTTTTCTATATTAAATATTTCATCTTTCCATGTATTTCTTAATGTATCACCAGGAGTTAAAACCAATATTTTTTGATCCTGTTTTTGAATGATATCTCTAAAATTTTCGGCAATGGATATAGCAGCACATGTTTTTCCTACTCCTACTCCATGCCACAATAATATTCCATTATATGGAGTATTATTTGATACAAAATTTTTAACAAATTTTTGACTTTGTGAACGTTTAAATCCTTTCAATTTTGATTGATTCTTTAAATAATTATCATAACTTGATATTTCTATAATTTTGTTATCATTAAACTCTTTTTTCATGTATATTTTCTTATTAAATAATTTATCACTACTATTAGGATAATAATTGAAATCATTATCATCTGTTACTAAATTTTCTGTTTCTTCTAATATATTAATATGTTCTTCTAATAAATAATTTATTACATCATATTCAATTTCGTTAATCTTTCTAGATATATACGATTTAGAAGTCCAAATATTAAAGTAGATATTTTTCTCTTCATTTGTTAAAAATTTAATAGAAATATTTAAAATTTGAATTTTATCTGACTTAGATTCTTTCTCTATTTGTTTTTCTATTTTTTTTTTATAAATCCAATAAAACTTAAACCAAAATTTTTTTCTTTGAAATTTTTTTTTGAATTCTTCATTTGATAGTAATAAAAATGCATTTATATTTGCAGTATTTTCTTGTATTATTTCATCTAAACTCTTTCCTTGATAATCAGAATTATTCATTTATAATATAATATTATATTTTATAAATATATAAAAGATTTAGATACTTTGTGATTTAACATTATTATAACAAAATTTATTATCTATTTTATTATTATAAATATCATTCGATAAATACAGTTTTTTTTCAATAATATATTTATTTGCTTGTATAATTATATTTTGTTTTTCAATATAGTAATCACGTATTAAATCTACACATTCGTTTTTATCAAACATACCTATTTTACTTATTTCAGTTATTTGATATTTTGAATTTGTATCTAATTTAAAATTAATATTCCCTATTGATTTTGCCAAATAATAAATATGTTTGTATTTTATATTATCCGAGCCAACATATTCCTCTATAAATGGAGGAATATTTGATAATATAATAAAATTATCATCGCACATTCCTGTTTCTTCTTTAAATTCTCTTTTAGCTGCATCATAATCACTTTCTTTTATATTTCTTCTACCTTTTGGTATTCCCCATTCTGTTTCTTTCCATGAATAATTAATTTTATCTATAAAATAATCTAGATTAATATACACATCGTCTAGATTATAACCATATAATATTCTTTCAAATTTCTTTTTTGCTTGTATATTATCATTTATAAAATTTTTTTTTTTTGATTTGAATCTATTTTGCATCCATAAATTCTCCCATAAATAATCAAATCTATTATTTTTTATTTTATCAATTTCACTTTCAGACATTTGAAAAAATAATTTAGTAATATATGCTATATCACTAGAAGCATATTTCCCGCGTATAAATTCTACATAGCCAATTGAATCTTTTCTCCTAACAAGTAAAAATTTTATATTATCTATATCACTATAATATTTAAATAATAATACACCTAAACTTATTATAGGATGATGGCAATCTTTATAAATATGATTTTTTTCTCCACAATTTCCACAATATATTATTTTATCTCGAACTTCAGAATTATAATTTTTGAATTTATTGAATTTATTGTTAACATCAAATATAGATATAGGATTTGATGACATTGTTTTAATACTATCTAATAATGCAAATGTAATTTTAAGTCTTTTTTTTTTTTTTTTTTTTTCTTTT